>AUXO016079845.1_pt1 | contig 51798 bp, 40 predicted proteins | sample 768731 | NCBI WGS metagenome assembly AUXO01 (sample SAMN02715735, study PRJNA202380) | gut metagenome | biome: sheep rumen | host: Ovis aries | place: New Zealand: Palmerston North | reverse complement strand
AACTAACTTAATCTTTGTCGAGAAAGTCAATCCCTTGTTAGCAGATGTATTGATATCCTTTGCAACATCGTTAGCATTAGGAAGTGACAGATAATTGACACGCTTTGTTGCAAGGTCAGCTGTTGATGCATTATCAAAATATCCATTCGTTATAGAACCACCACCTACAATCGTACCTGTTCCTCCAACCGAACCCTTATTCGTTATAGTGGAATCACTGAAATCAAACGCATACAATAATCCACTTGATGGTAACTCAATTGTAGTAGCTGCAGAATCTGCACTTGCTACAATTGGTGTTCCACACACCATCGCCGCTGCCAGTGACAGGGCGATACCTTTTTTCAATTTCTTTTTCATAGAATATCCTCCTTTAACTACTTTCTATCTTTGTGTACCCTCTCCAAAGAATATAATCTAACAATATAGAGAAATTATACTATAACCAAGAGAAAAATTCAATTTTTTTGTTTAATATTCACATGGATTTTCTTGTATTTTTTTTGCATTTTAACATAATAACAATTTTAGCAGAATTAACAATCATATTTTCATCAAAAATCCCCGACAGCAACTTGGCTACCGGGGATTCCTCTATCTTTTATTTTCGCCCAACATTATCAATTTCTTCCACGCTTCCGCCACCGTCATCATCCTCTGCACGGAATTCACCTTTCTCTACCAGACGAAGGAAAGCATCCACTACATCCGAGGTAAGCTGGGTTCCGGAAACATCCTTGATGATGGAAACCACCTTCTCAAAATTCATACGCGTGCGGTAAGGTCGCTTAGAATACATGGCATCAAACGTATCTGCCACCGCAATGATTTGAGCAACCCGAGGAATCTGATCTCCCACCAATCCGTTGGGATAGCCCTTACCGTCCGGCCGCTCGTGATGAGCACCGGCACCAACCGCCAACTCAGGCATGATTGAAATTCCCTTAAGGGCATTATAGCCTAGGGCGGAGTGAGATTTAATAATCGCATACTCTTCATCCGTAAGCTTGCCCGGCTTGTTTAAAACCTTGGCAGGAATGCCAACCTTGCCAATATCATGCATAAGGGCAATGTTATAATAACGTTCCACGGTGTCCTCGTCATAGCCCAGCTCCTTGGTGAGCATGGCCGTGTATTCGGCAACTCGAGTAGAGTGACCATTGGTGTACTGGTCTTTCATATCGATTACCTTTGCAAATGCTTCCACAATTTCTCGAATTAATTGTTTCTGTTCGTTGGCTTTCGCGACGTACTTCCTGGTCCTGCGATAAATTACAAGAAGGACAAGCAGGATGATTACACCCAGAATCAAAAGACCAATGATAATCTGAAACCACAAGCGTTCCACCAAGTGTCGATTCTTGTTGATGGTCACAGATAATTCCTTGCTGACTTCCCCTTTCGGACTTTGAAGAGACATAAGAAAATGATACCTACCGCCTCTTAAGTGGGTATAGGTGATTGGCATTAAGTCACTTCGTTTCACCTGACGAATGTCTGTATCAAACCCTTCCAGTTGATAGTTCACCTGAGGATTCATTAAGGAATAATTAAACACGTAACTGTAGATGGTTACACGGTTTGCAGTAGAAGGGACATCAAATTCTCCCTTCTTGTTTGGATATACAATTTTTCCATCCACTTCAATATAGGGAACCTCCATCTTAAAGTCCGTAACATGCTCGAACTCTTCGTCCATGTTCACCTTGGCAACGCCTGTGCTTCCTGCAATATAAAGAGTGCCATCCTCAGCCAGATAGCTGTAGGAATTTGCTGTGGCAATGCAAGGAAGACCATTGTCAGCGCCATAGTAAATAGTGGAATAGCTGTCACCGGAAAGCAATTCCTCCACCTTGGCCACGTAAATACCGTTACTACTAAGAACCCACATCTCATCCTTCTTATTCTCATAGAAATCAAAGTTGTTGGAATAAGGAAAATGTGATATGACCGTAACTTTTTCCTTGGTGTCTAAGTAGCAAATGGCATTCGAAGTGACCATCCAATAGATGTCACGGGTTACGTCCTTTTTGATTCGCATGATTACATCTGAACTTAGGCCATCTTCCACGCCGTAGTGGGTAACTTGGGTATCTTTGATTACATAGAGGCCGCCACCATCGGTTCCTAAAAGAATTCGTCCATCTGACATTTCCTCTACCGTTAAGATTTCCGTGTTTACAATACCAAATTCCTCATCATAAACCTTTACAATCTCTCCGTCTCGAATCACTGCAAGACCACCGGTACAGCAAACATAAATATCTCCATTCCGGGATTCCTTGATAGTTCGAACTCGCTCCGAAGGCAAGCCATCTGCCATGCCATAGGCCCTGACTTTTCCCTCATGATAGCAAACCAAAGCCCGTTCCCCATAAGAAGAAATCCAAAGTCGCCCTTTGCTATCTTCCACAATCGACCGAATCCGGTAACCCTCAAACATAGAAATCAAGTTCACGTCTTCTTCCACAAGGTCACCGTAGATACATTCTTCCACCACAAATGACTCTTCTACTCCATCCGCCCCCAGAATTTTCAGGCCTCCTGTTTGGGTGCCTACAAAGAGTTTGTCCTCATAAAGACAAGTGGCATAAACCACATCCTCTTTTAGTCCATATTTTTCGTATACATCGCTAAACTGGTTTGGCACAACCTTCATCACGCCCTGCTTAGAGGAAGTAAACCAAAGATTTCCCAAATAATCTACCAACATTTTATCCACAGATGAATTCATCGGCAGGTTATCTACCTTGCTAAAGTTTCCCTGTTTGATGTAACCAATTCCATTGTCGGTACAAATCCAAACCATTCCATCCACAAAATAGATGGAATTGCTGTAATACAAAGGTGAGATATCAAATTCTTTCAGGATACTTGGCCCCTCATTCAAATTCACATAATAAACATTGGCTTCGGTGGTGCCAAGGTAAACGCATCCCTTTCTCGTGGGATCCGCCATAATCGAGCGCACACCAAAAGCCCCAAACTCCTCGGCATTATAGTACTGCTCAAGTTTTCCATCCTTGAGTACAAAAATAATATTACCTCTTGTAATTCCATAGATACTATCATTCGGACCTTTGGTGATTTGTACAATGTACTGGTTGTTTAACTGTGGCTCATCTATCACATGGAGCTTCCCCTTCTCATCCACATAGGCCATTCCCTGCGTAGTTGCCAAATAGATTCTTCCACTGTCATCTTCTAAAATATCAAGCACATACAAGGAGGATAAGCCATCTTTCTTGTTGTACATGGTGATTTTTCCCTGTTTCATCACCCCCACACCGGAATCATTCGTCCCGATCCATAGCCGGTCTTTGCTATCCACAAACAAACTTACTACACTTGCAATTCCCAAAGAGGAGTCCATTCGTTCAAAAGTATTTCCATCATAACGAATCAATCCACTATAACTTCCAATCCACAAAAAGCCTTCCTTGGTTTCCGCAATAGCATTCGCCTCTGACGTAGGCAAGCCGTTGGTATTGTCATACAAGACCGGTGAAAATCCTTCCTGTTTTTGACTGGTATCCACTGCAATGGTATCTTGATTTATTAATATATCCTGTCCATAGGCTGCTAAAAGCACCACCTGATTGCATACATACCAAACGCCAATTACAATAAGCAAAATATACGTCACCTTTGCAAAGGGGACGGAATCTTTCCATTTCTTCATATTATCCCTCCTCCACAAGGTTTGTTCTAAGAGAAAAAATACCTTTAAAAATATTATAGCACATATTTTACCTGATTCTAAAATACAAGATATAGCAAAAAAAATACAGCCTCCGTTCCCAGCGGAACGAAAGCCGTATATAGAATCATAAATTAAACATTACCCTGAGCCTTCATAGCCTCAGCAACCTTTAAGAAGCCGGCGATGTTAGCACCATCCATGTAGTTGGTTGGTGTGCTGTACTCAGCAGCAGCATCTGCACAAGACTTGAAGATGTTAACCATGATACCGTGAAGCTTGCTATCAACCTCTTCGAATGTCCAAGAAAGTCTCTCAGAGTTCTGGCTCATCTCAAGACCGGAAGTAGCTACACCACCTGCGTTAGCAGCCTTAGCTGGTCCATAAAGCATATTGTTAGCAAAGTAAACATCAATTGCTTCCGGAGTAGAAGGCATGTTAGCACCCTCGCTGACAGCGTAAACGCCAAGCTTAGCAAGGTTCTCAGCACCTTCCTTTGTAATCTCATTCTGAGTTGCACATGGAAGAGCGATATCAGCCTTAGCTGTCATACCTGTCCATACGCTACCTTCATGATACTCAGCGTTAGCATGAGAAGTACGCTCAACATATTCCTTGATACGTCCTCTCTCAACTTCCTTGATCTGCTGAACAAGTGAAAGTTCAATTCCGTCCGGATCATAGATGTAACCGTTAGAATCAGAAACAGTAACAACCTTAGCACCAAGCTGAGTAGCCTTCTCAGTAGCGTAGATTGCAACATTACCTGAACCAGAAATGATAACAGTCTGGCCATCGAAGCTCTTACCGTTAGCCTTTAACATCTCATCTGTGAAGTAGCAAAGACCATAACCTGTAGCCTGAGTACGAGCTAAAGAACCACCATAGGTAAGTCCCTTACCGGTAAGAACACCGCTCCACTCGTTGCGAAGTCTCTTGTACTGTCCGAACATGTAACCAATTTCACGAGCACCTGTACCGATATCACCGGCAGGAACGTCAGTGTCAGGACCGATGTGCTTGCAAAGCTCTGTCATGAAGCTCTGGCAGAAACGCATCACTTCAGCGTCACTCTTGCCCTTAGGGTCGAAGTCAGAACCACCCTTACCACCGCCCATAGGGAGAGTAGTTAAGCTGTTCTTGAAAATCTGCTCGAAACCAAGGAACTTAATAATACCGCTGTATACTGAAGGATGAAGTCTAATACCACCCTTGTAAGGTCCGATTGCAGAGTTGAACTGAATACGGAAACCACGGTTTACCTGAACTTTGCCGTTATCATCTGTCCAAGGTACACGGAAAATAATCTGTCTTTCCGGCTCAACGATACGATCGAATACACCAGCCTCAACGAGGTCAGGTCTTCTCTCAACAACCGGTTCAAGTGAGGTAAATACCTCTGTTACAGCCTGGATAAACTCAGGCTCGCCTGCATTTCTCTTCTTGACTGTCTCAAGTAAGTCAAGTAAATACTGATTCTTTAAAGCCATTTTAAATAGCTCCTTTCATAATAAAAATATAGCCTAATGCTAAAATAAAACCAAACGTAAAATTGTATTCAATAATACAATCTTTACACACCGAACATAGTATCTCACAAAACCAACTAGAATTCAATAAAAAAATGAGCAATATAAATATTTTTTTGAAAGGCTTTAGCGGGCGGATAGATAGACGCGCATCTCGCCTTCTCCGCGATTTCCCCAAGCGTGGTAAGGCACAAAGGTCAATTTGGTAGCCTGGAAATGAGGTTTCTCATAAGGAGAATACAAGGCCTCGGTCGGCGATTCCTGAAGGCGATAGCCATTTGCGATAAGGTTATTTCCGGAAAATTTCCAGGTGGTGGACGGATCGATTGCAAGCTCCCACAGGTGTTTTCCGTTATCCGCTTCCTCTAGGCAATATACAAATGGGCCGTAGGTTACAGCTACTTTTCCAATGTTTTCGGATACTCGAGGATCGGCCTGGATAAGCCTTGGCCCAAAGGTGAATTTCAGGGAAAGCACTGTGTCTTCCTTGATTTCAAAAGCCAGGTAGTTTGGATAGTTTGAGTCCTTGGTCTCACCGCAAAGGACCTGAGCCTGATCAACCCAGGCAGGCACGCGAAGGTAAAAGGTAAAAGCCTTTTTTGGACTTATTTGAATGGAAAGGCCGCCATCTTCAAACAAACTTTCCTCCACTGAAATTTTTCCGAAATCCGTATCCATGTCGGCACCGATTAGGAGGTGAAGGAACAGTTCCTCCTCCCCACTGGTGGTAAGGTAGTCTCCAAGGCCAGAAAGGAGTCTTGAAATATTTGGTGGACAGCAGGCACAGCCAAACCATTTTTGGCGAACAGTCTTTACAAAGTTCATGCGCTCATCCCCGTGAACCCGGTCGGGATCCACCTCCAGAGGATTCACATAAAAGAAGCTTTTTCCGTCTGCTGCCATGCCGGAAAGCACCGTGTTATAAAGGGCACGCTCCAGGACATCCCCGTACTCCTGCTTTACCGAGAGGCGAAGCATCCTGTGGGCAAAGAAAATCAGACCTATGGACGCGCAGGTCTCCGCATAGGCCATGTCATTTGGCAAGTCAAAGGCGGAGGTGAAGGCCTCGCCCATGTGGGTGGACCCGATGGCCCCTGTCACGTACATCTTTTTCCTTGTGATATCTTCAAATAATTCCCGGCAGGCCAGGCGCAAGCCTTCGTCTCCCGTTACCCTGGCAAGATCGGCCATGCCACTGTAAAGATAGACCGCCCGCACCGCATGGCCCACCGCCTCTTTTTGTTCTCTTACAGGCAAATGCGCTTGCTGATACTGGTACTTCAAGTCCTTGGAAGGCTCCTCACCCCGCTCCAAATCGTAGTAGTAAGGGCGCTCTCCCCTGTGATCCACAAAGTATTTGCAAAGAGTCAAATACTTGTCCTTGCCGGTCTCCTCGTAGAGTTTCATTAAGGCCATTTCCGCAATTTCATGACCCGGATAGCCCTTGCGGTCCTCTTTTACGAACCAGTCATAGATAAAGTCCGCAAACCGCTCCGTTGCATCAAGGAGTTTTCGCTTTTTGGTGGCATGATAGTAGGCAATGGCGCCCTCACACAAATGCCCAAAACAGTATAGTTCGTGCTTGTCTCTCAGATCCGTAAACACCTTGTCCGGATCGTTAATGGCATACAAGGTATCCAAATAACCATTTTCCAACTGTGCCTTGCAAATAAGTTCAATGGCCGAATCCGCCAAGGCTTCCAGCTTTTCATCCGGATGGTTAGCCAGGGAATACCCCACCGCCTCGATCCACTTATATACATCGGTATCTTGGAAAATGAACCCATGAAAAGAATCCTTCTCGCTGTCTTTCGGCAAGAATTCCCACTTGTCCCGTGGAATTGGATACTTGATTTTGGTTTTTCCCTGAATCTTCTCTGCTGCCAATTTAAAATTCCGAATACAATAGGAAGGCGCTGCCCCCGGCACCTGATCATTTAAGGCGTCCCACTGATAAGGAATCACCGCTGTTCTAACAAACTCCTGCTTTCCCTTCCAAAACGGATCTGTTATTCTTACTTGATTCATAAAGACCTCCTTTATTCATTCCTTCTAACCCTTTGATTATAGAAGAAAGACCGGGGTAATCCCATAGGGAAAGGTTTGAGTATGTTTGAAAAGGTTTGGGGACAAAAAATGAGCTATGTCAAACGACATAGCCCCTATCAATCTTTTCAAATAACAAATTAAACAGGATTGGTGTTTGCTTTTTTCCTATAACCCTATATGTATCATCGAAATGATTTTCAAATGAATATATAAAATCACCAATTTCTTTGCGAACGATTGCGTGTGTCTTTTCTTCGGCTGTAATGTGCGTTCTTAATTCGCTCATAAAATTTTTGTATCATTATTGGTAAGGCTTTATCCTCCTAAATACTATCGTTGAATTCTTCATATGGAACATTCAGATTCAAATATCTATCATGATGTGATACTTGTTTTTCTTTTGGAGGTAGTTGTTTCCAATCTCCATATATATTGCTCAATAAGACTTCTGCTTTTTCCGGACCATAAATTTTTAATCCTTCAAAGTCATAAAGTTGTGGTGTTCCAAAAATATCCGCTTCCATTATCTCACGAAATCCCCATGCTCCCACAAGATTTCCTCCAAATTTATAATCATAAATTGATTTACTTTCACATAACTGATTAATTTCTGTGCTTAATCTTTTTTCAGAAACAATTTTATCAGGAATTTTTTGAACACCCCATAATACAGCATTCTTTACAAATGACCTGGTCGGACTTATCTTTATTTTTCTCATTTGCAAAAGATTCAATTTTGAATTGATTCTTTTATAATTTTTTTTGCATTCTTCTTTTGTATTTCCTAATCCATCTAATGGGAAAATATCTATGTAGACTCCGCGTACAAGCTTTATCCTGGTATTTTCTATTAGGGTTGTTTTTGTATCGTATAATTTACAATATGGAAATGTGTATTTTTTATCAGGAGATAATGGACTTTCTAGTAGATATTGATTCTTGATTTTTTTTCCATTTAGTAATTCACATAATCTATTAAAATCTTCACGAGGCATCCCCACATCTGCGTCATCATCCCAAGGAATAAATCCATGATGTCTCATTGCACCTAATAGAGTTCCACCAATTGCATAATATTGTAGATTGTTTTCCACACAAAAATCATGAAAATCACTTAAAATCATACATATACGTTTTTGCAATTTTTTTGTTTCATTAGAATAATATTCAGAATTCAAAATTTCCTCCTTTTTTACTATAAAATATTTGTTTTCTGTAATGATACTATATTCGCCATAAAAATATACATAAATTCTTTTTAATTTTATTTATTATAATCTAATGTATTCTTAATTATTTTTGTAGTTTCTGGATCTCTCACTTTGTTATTTATTCCAAAAACACTAAAATAAAATACCATAGATGATGGTGAGAATGTTTGTGTTACAAAAGATAGACCAGATACTACTAATAATCCAATTTTTTGCCATGATTCTACTTTTTTTATGTAATGATGTATAATATACACTAGAATTATCATCCCTATAATACCAATTGTATTTATTATATAAGTAACACCATTTAAATAAACTTTAGGTGGAACATTTCCATATCCAGATCCCAATAATTTAACAAGAAAGTTTTTCTGCAAAAACAATTCATATCCATTACCAATTCTCGCCTCTAAAGCGTTGCCACCCCCTGCAATATTAGTTGTTGTAAATCTATTAATAACATTTTGTATAAAAGGTAATCTATATAATAAAAATCCAATTAATATTGAACAACTCAACATAGTAAGTGTCCTATAAATATGCTTCTTAAATTTAATTAAAAAACACAGAATATAAATAAGTAATATTGCAACTAGACCTATACCTGATCCTGTACATATTATTGCAATAGTTACAACTACTGAGTCCTTTATGCTATCACTTCTAAAAAGAGAGATTATCAAAAAATTCAAACAATAATTAGCCATATGTGATGGCTCTAAAAAAAATGCTGATGGTCTAAATAAACCAGCTGATATCATAGAATATCCATTTATATAATCTTCATTCCTTGAAAATAATTGAAATGGATTTGATATAACAATCCCAAAGATGAATGCCAAACGTTGAATCACTATGAAAACCGTACATATATATATAATTTTTTTTATGTAACTAATACAAATATCTATATCAAAATACTTATTTTTCAACCCGAAAAAATACATTATTGATATACTCACAATCATTTTAATGTATCTAGATATAACACTAAACACTGAAATATCAGTTCCTAAAAGTATAATCATTATAGGTGTTATGATTGTGATATATATAAGAATATATATTATTTTATTATTATATACTTTTGTTGATATACTAGTTAAGAAAAATAATAATAACACAAAGGTTGCTAAATCTAGACCAGGTAATAAACTCTTATATACACTTAACAACGGATATAAAGCAATAAAAACAGAAAAAATTCCTGATAATCTTTTATAAATTGCATCTTTTTTATCATATAATCTCAAAACTTAACACCATCCTTAATTAAAAGAATCTATATAATCCCTCATAATCGAAAATATCTCACTTGAGTTGAATGGACCAAAAAATCTTTTATTATCATATTTAAATATCTCTATGCTTTTGAAAACGATCTTATCTAACGAAATGAAGCAATTACATCCGAAACCCATACTTTAAATGAATCATAATGAGATAAATACACAATTAAAGATAGTGCCTTGATTGGATTTTTACCTTTTACTGCCATATACCTTTTCATATAAAAATTTTCTATCTTCTTTAAATCACTAATATTTTCATCATTTAGACCAATCAATTCCGAATGTTTTAGCATCACCGTAGCCTTATCTTTATTTCTTTTTATTATTTCTGAACGAACTGCGCTTGTTTTTTTATTACTAGGACTACTGTTATTGCTATGCCTTCTAAAATAAATCAGAGGTTCATTCAAAATATATGCTGACTCTGTGATAATTCCAATCATCCAAAGAGCTGCATCATGTGCCAGTTCTTCATACCAAAGTTCTTGAATAATTGGAACCATAGATTTTCGAAAACACAACGTACACCCCGGTCGTGGAACATCAAAACTTTTTCGATTAAATACAACTTGCTCTAAATAGTTATTATGATACGGTTTTTCATACTTAGATGCAATTCTAATCGAACCATCTTCATATTTGGGAATTAAATTACAAGCCAACACATTAATATACTCATTTTGTTCCATTATTTTACACATTTTTTCTATTTTTTCTGCAAACCATATATCATCTTGATCTGCACAAAATACAACATCTCCTGAAACCTTAAAAAAACTATCATAAAAATTTTTTTTCCAGCCTTTATTATGTTCATTTCTGTACACCTTCCAACCAAATAAATTATGACATTCTACATAATCCTTTATAATATCATAAGTATTATCTGTTGAGCAGTCATCAACGATTAAAACCTCATCTGGCTTTCTAGTTTGCCGCACAATACTATCTAATTGTTCTTTTATATATTTTTCTCCATTATAGGTAGCCATAATAATCGATACTTTTAACATTAATTCATCCTTCTTTAATATATAATATCAATCTATAATTCATTTTAATATGTCAATTTTTAGTTTTTACTATTTCAATAATATCTTTTCCAAATAACAATAATGTTATTAGTAAATAAACAGCTAAATATACAAAACATGCAATCCAATTATTTGTAATATTAGTGATTGCATAAAATGAAATCATCATTAAAATTAAATATAAAAAATTCTTTTTCCAATGTAACCCATATTTTTTTATTAGTGATCTTTCAACTATTATGTACCATATCATTAATGTAAAAACAGATGCCATAGAAATAGCAGCTGGTGTTTTAAAAATATAATATGCTAAATAGTTTGCTAAAGCTGATAATACTAATATACAAACACACTTAATAAAATATTGGACGACCCAACCAATAGTTTTATAATAATTATGCATTACTATAGTTATAGTACAACTAACAGCTATACCAGGAAATATAATTCTAAAGATTTCTAATGAATCTACATATTGAGGAAGAAATCCATATACAATATAGCAAAGTGGAAAAAATACCAGCATACATCCGTAAATCAAAACCAGCACAGCACCAACCAGTTTTGAGTATGTTTTTTCTAGTATTTTATCATCTACACGTTTTAATGTTGGATACAACACAGTTGATATAGCCGAAATGGCAGTTGTAATCAAATTTAACATACTATATGCAAATGCATATATCGCATATGTTTTAATATCAAATAACAAACTAACAAACTGTCTATCAAGTGTTAGAACTAATGACGAACACAGACCAGCAAGCAGTAACGGAAAACCTAGTTTAACAAAATTAAACATTTCTTTAAAACTATGTCTAGTTTTTATCCCAAAAGTAATATCTCTATAAGTATATACATACCAAATAGCCAGCACCACCATAATAACATCATACATTACAAGATAGAATTTATATGATATGCAACTTGGTAAAATATATGTTAAGACCCACATAACTAACAAAGATACAATTATCAAAATAGAATTAATAACATTTCTAATTGACAATTCCGAAAACCGGTTTGTTATTTGAGAAATCAATTGATAATAATTAGTAACATTTATTGCTAATAAATAGACTGCTTCACATATAAAAATAAATTTATACTCACCAACAAATATAGTATATGTTATTAATGTCACTATTATAGAAACAATCAACTCAACAATAAAGTAAAACTGACTGTAATATCTGAAATCCTTCTTGTTTAATTCTTCATAATTTTTGTCACCAAATTTTAAATATATACCATCAGCTAATCCAAAATGAAATAATCCGACATACGAAGCATATAAGGTAAAAGTTTTATAATATCCATAATCAGTTACACCAATAAGTTTAGGTAACAAAAAGCCAACTAATATACCAGCTATCAACTTAAAAATATTGCTTAAAGAAACCTTTAATATATTATAAAAAATATTTTTTTTTCTATTCATATTTAACATCCATGACAGACCTATATTCAATAATTATAGTTCATATAACCCACAAACTCTTTTTAATATATTTGAAAAATTTTTTTGATTAATAATATATTAAAACTAATTTTTTCCAAATAAAATTTGTACTATTATAAATCATTTATAAATAACTTTTTATAACCTGACTTTTCAATAGATTCAGTATATTTTTTTTCTGCATATTTAATTGCATTTTTTTTCAACTGATTGAAGTATTCAACATTCTCTTTAGCTCGCATTATCGACTTTCTAAAAGATTCGATTTGGCTGAGTTTGCAAACAAAACCACATTCATATTCTTCTAAATTTTGCCAAGGAGTTTGATCTGATATAATTGGTATACACCCAACTGCTAAAGCTTCATAAATTACATGTCCAAAATTTTCTCCTTTAGTAGGGAACAAAAATATATCATTATTCGAAAAAACATCTAAAACCTCATTCGGTTTTAGTTCTCCTTGATACGATACTGAAATATTACTAGGCAAACGTTTAATTAAACTTTTACATTCTTTCCAATACCTCTTATCTTCACATACACCATAAATCGAAAATTTAATGATGCCTAAATTTTCAGAATCAAGAATTCTTAATGCGTAATCAAGATTTTTTTGGGGGCATATTCTAGACAAAAACACTATTTTCAATGAGTTTAAATTCCTTTTCTGAGATATAATATTTACCTTTTCAATCTTTCGTGGTAAATCCTCAGCAATTATATATCTTGAAACATTATTTTTACCTATTTGTTTAATGGCATCATCTCGCTCCATTTCCGAAGTAAATGACCAGACAATATTCTTAAACATACCAATACTTGAAAAAATCTTTAAAAACATTTTTTTCTTTAAAATTTTAGACTTCATCGCCCCTTCTGAGAAAACCCCCATTGAAGCGATTACAATATTTTTATTCTTTTTTTTCATTTTTCTATGGAGAATTAAAAGATTAATAGAATTAATCTCAAATAATCCACAAGAATAAATAGTATCAAATTTATTATAAAATTTTTTTAATGTCTTACCACAATAGTCCTCTTTTTTAGAATACATAACATATGCATCATCTACTTTGACCCACTTATTTGTTAAAATCCCTTTATAAGAGACCGTTTCACCTAAGTCAAAATTCTGAGTATAAATATATATTTTTTCATTTGCCCCATATGCATCAACAATATTTTCTAATGTTCTCTGAGGACCACCACTTCTAAAGCCAGGCTTATAGTAAGGGATTAGTACTAATATTCTATTCATTACCAATCACTTTCTCCAAATCATTTTATTAATAATTCCAACATAACTTTGAATAATTTTTACAATCTTAACTGATACATTATCTTCAATATAAGAAGGAACATCACTTGCATCATCACCATTTTCATGCATACTTACTGCTAAATCCACCGCCTGTAGTATCTGTTCTGATGTAATAGAACCCACAGTAAATACACCTTTTTCCATTGCCTCCGGTCTTTCTGTAGAAGTACGGATTGATACGGCTGGAAATTTAAAATATGCACTCTCTTCTGGTACTGTTCCGCTATCAGATACTACGCAAAAAGCATTTTGTTGCAATTTATTATAATCGAAAAATCCTAATGGTTGATGCTGAATCACACGCTCATCAAATTTGAACCCTCTCATTTCAATATATTTTTTGCTTCTTGGATGACATGAATAAAGAATAGGCATGTCATAAGTTTCTGCCATCTTATTTACTGCATTCATTAGTGAAAAGAAATTGCTTTCTATATCTATGTTTTCTTCTCTATGAGCAGAAAGTAAAATATATTTTCCCGACTCAAGTCCTAAATCATCTAATACATTGCTGGTATTGATGTTATCAATATTTGCATCAAGAACTTCTGCCATAGGGGATCCAACAACATACGTATACTCTGGCTTTACTCCGCTGTCTAAAATATATCTCCTAGCATTTTCTGAATAGCATAAATTAACATCGCTTGTAACATCTACTATTCTTCTAATTACTTCTTCCGGAAGATTTTCATCTTTACAACGATTTCCTGCTTCCATATGAAATACCGGTATTTTTAGTCGCTTAGCCGAAATTACTGAAAGACATGAATTAGTATCGCCTAGTACAATTAATGCATCTGGTTTAACTTTTTCCATCAATTCATACGATTTAGATATTACATTACCCATGGTTTGACCCAGATTATCGCCTACAACCCCAAGATAATAATTAGGTGCACGAAGACCTAAATCCTTAAAAAACACCTCATTTAGAGTATAATCATAATTTTGTCCTGTATGAACTAGTATATGATCAAAATACTGATCACATTTCTTTATAATTGCAGACATTTTAATAATTTCAGGTCTAGTTCCTACGATAGTCATTAAACGAAGTTTTTTTATAGATCCCATATTATCTTCTCCTCTTTTAAAATTAAATATCATAATGTGGATATATTTCTTTGTGTTGTCTCATCCATTCTCCTAATTCCTTTACCATTATTTCATAGCTTGGAATCTGATAATCAAAGCTCTCAAAATTTGTTCTTATCAGCGACTTATCAGCAATGAATTTATCTGAAGGATTGATAACTATTGGTTTTCGCCTTATTTCACAATTAAACAATTTAAGTAATTCATACTTGTTAATTGATGTTGCTGGTACCATATTGAATAATCCATGTGCCTTTAGCTTAGTCGCTACTTCTATTGTTTTAGCTAATTGTAATGTTGTCTGACCGGTCCATATTGCACCTGTAAATCCATTTACTGGTCCACTTTGCTGCATAAACCAATTTAAAAGACCTATACCGCTAGGTTTAATATCTGGTCCAACAATAGAATTTCTTAAAGTAATATTTTTTTTATCATTTAGTTCACCCATTGCTTTAGATTTATCATAAAACAATTCTCCATCTGGAACTGAATTCTCTGTATATCCACCTGTTTTACCTGAAAATACACAATCAGTACTCATCTGAATTATTTGCGTCTCAGTCCCTTTCGTTACATCAGCAAGAAAATGTGGTAAATATCCGTTAATTAGTACGGCTTTAGCATGATTATTTTCTGCAAACTGATTTAACAAACCGACACAATTAATCACAGCATCATATTCTCCATCATTAACCGTTCGTTTAAGCATTTCAAAATCTGTAGCATCACTAACGATTGTATTAACAAACCGTGATTTTTGCCTAGCTAAACCATTAACAATATGTCCTTGCTCTTTCAAATATATTGAAATAAGATGGCCAGCCATACCATTGCATCCTATAACCAAAAATTTCATATTATTTTCTCCAATTTTCAAGTTCTTGTTTAATATAATCAAGTGTAAGAAGTTTCTCTTTAACTTCCTCTACAGACATCAGTCTTGTATTATTACTGTTAAACTCTGTAAGAGTATTTCTTTCAGTCTCCCCCTTAGTAAAATATTTATCATAGTTTAATCCACGCTTATCACAAGGTACCCTATAAAAATTACCCATATCAAAAGCATGTGTACATTCCTCATTTGTAAGTAGTGTTTCATACATTTTTTCGCCGTGGCGAATACCAATAACCTTGATTTCATGACCCGGATCAAATAACTCAACTGTAGCTTTTGCCAATGTCTCAATTGTACAAGCTGGAGCTTTTTGAACAAGAATATCACCTGACTCACCATTTTCAAAAGCAAATAGAACCAAATCTACCGCTTCAGGAAGACTCATAACAAAACGAGTCATATCAGGTGCTGTCAGAGTAATTGGCTCTCCTTTATGAATCTGTTCAATCCAAAGCGGAACAACCGAACCCCTAGAACAAAGTACATTCCCATATCTTGTACAGCAAATTTTAGTTGTCTTTGTTGTACGACTTTTAGCAACAATCACTTTTTCCATCATAGCTTTAGAAGTGCCCATAGCATTTACAGGATAGGCTGCTTTATCGGTAGAAAGACAAATTATAGTCTTAACATTCTCTTCGATTGCTGCGGTTAAAACATTTTCCGTTCCAAGTATATTGGTTTTTACTGCCTCAATTGGAAAAAATTCACAGGAAGGGACTTGCTTCAAAGCAGCTGCATGAAAAATATAATCCACATCATGCATTGCATTCCTTACAGATTGAATATCTCTAACATCGCCAATATAAAACTGAATTTTGTCTGCAAATTCAGGAAATTTTGCTTGATATTCATGTCTCATATCATCCTGTTTTTTTTCGTCTCGAGAAAATATACGAATTTCGCCAATATCTGATGATAAAAATCCGTTCAATACGGTATTACCAAAGGATCCTGTACCACCAGTAATCATCAATGTTTTTCCCTTAAAAAGTTCGTTGTTCATTTAAGATATGCCTCCATCTCATCCATTAGCATTTTCTTGTTGAAATGTTTGTTATAGTAATCAATAGCATTTTTTGACATTTGGTTACGCTGTTCATAATTTAAATCAATAAAATGCTTTATATTCTCAGCAAGTCCGAGTACATCCTCAGAATCACTACAAAATCCACACTGAGCTTCATTAACTATTTCTTGTACTTCTCCATCTGCTGAAACCAAAACTGGCATTCCGCACGCAAAACAAGATTGTGTTTTGGCTGGAATAGTCATTGCGTACACCTCGCTTTTTGAAAGTGTAATTAATGCTGCATCACTCCACGCAAAATACTCTGGAATGCTCTCAGCCGGTTGTCTCGGTATAAAATTAAAATACTCATTTACATTCTTATCTGTAATATGTTTTTTTAATTCATCTTCATATCTTCCGTTACCTATAATGTTAAACCTAACATAAACATCACATTTTTTTAATTCAGAAGCAGCTCCAATTAATACATCTAATCCCTGTGCCGTTCCAAGATTTCCCGCAAATGTCAAATTAACATTACCATCATCTGGAATTCCAATACTATCTTTTTTTTCTCTTTTTTGATAGAATTCCTCAGCATACTGAGGCCAAAAAACTATTTTTTCTTTATTAACACCTCGTGCATTAATTTTATTTATAAAGCTCTTTGAAGATGTAAAAATGATACTACAGTGTTTATAAATATAATCGACCATAGTACCAATAGAACCAAGAAATATCTTGTTATGAACACCCAATACTACTTCAACATTTTCAGGCCATAAATCCGTTACGTAAATATAACAATTAGCTTTAAACTTTTTGGCATACTGCACTCCTACTAGTGCTTGTGTCATCGGTGAAACTTCATATATAAACACTTTATCTGCCTTAATATTTGTTCTTTGTACCCATTTATATCCTTCAATTACAAATGACAAATAATTCAACGAAAGGTTTAATTTTCCCTCTTTTCGTGGCTTTATTGGTAAACGAATTATGTCAATTCCATTCCAATTTTCAGTCCTATTATGATCGTAATCATAGCCATCATAAAATTCACCTTGTGGATAATTAGGAATTCCGGTTATAACCGTTACTTTATATCCTCTATTAATCCATTCTTGACAAATATCATTAATCCTAAACTGTTCTGGATAAAAATACTGAGAAATCACCAAAATATGTTTTTTGCATTGACTCTCATCAACACTTATACATTCAGTTCTTTTAATTGAATCTCTTAAGTTTACCTTTTGATAATCAATTCCCTCATATTTTGATAATTGCTTTGCATATACATTATTTCCAAAAGCTTTATTTACTAAACCACCAATTTTTCCAGGAATCTTTCCACCAATAACTACCGCAGGTTTTAAAATTTTAGTAATTTTAATATTTTTACCAAAAACTTCAGCAATATTTTTAACCATCTTACTAGTATTAGACCATTCAGAATTCTGTGGAATCAATACAACAGCAGTATCTTCATGTTCCTTTATAAGCATAATCTGACATAAAAACTCACATAAATTATCAATATGGAGCATAGAACGTTCATTATCCACATCTGGAAACACCGGAAGTTTCTTGGCAAGTTTAGCTAAAATCGGATAATTTCCTTTTGAGCCTTTTCCATATATCATCGGTGGACGCAATACAATAACTTTAAATTTATCATCTGCTAAGTCTCTTACTGCTACATCAGCCTGAAGTTTTGAATCTCCATAAAAATTAGCTGGTACTGGCACAGTATGTTCATCCACCACCTTGCTTTTACCATATGAGGCAGAATCGCCATATACAATCATAGATGACATAAAAATAAAAGACTTCACACCTTCTACTTTAGCCTTCTTTGCTACTTCCAAAGCTAGATCTGTATTAATTGCATAATATTTTTCCTTAGTATCCGCATCTACATTTCCAACATCTGCGTGAGCTATTCCTGCAACATGATAAACAACATCATAATTCGAAAAATCTTTTTCTCTCCAGGAACCATCAATCATATCAATTACATCTACCGTTAGATTATCACCATAGTTCTTTACAGCATATGACATAAAAGATTCACCAATATATGAATCCGCGCCTGTAATCAATACTTTTTTATGAGAAGTTAAATCAACCTTAACAGACTTTTTAAATCCTATTTGACCAATCAGTTCATCGTCTGTCTTATTGGCAGTATACTTACGTCCAAATTTCTTAATCTCCCCAGTTCCACCTTCAACAACACTATCATCGCCTTTAAAAACTCCAATAGAACCAAGGAAACATTTAATATCCATCATTAGTCCAAGATGCTTTACATACTCTCCATCAAGCTTAGCTTTTACCGGGATTTCTAATTCATCTCGACCATTGATTTGTGCCCATCCTGTAAGGCCTGGTTTAATATCATTAGCACCATACCGATCTCTTTCCGCTGTTAGGATATCTTGATTCCACAAAGCTGGTCGTGGTCCAATCACACTCATATTTCCAATGAAAATATCCCAAATCTGAGGTAATTCATCTAAACTGTGTGCACGAAGAAACTTCCCAACCCTAGTAATATACTGCTCCGGATTCGATAGCATGTGAGTCGGCACATCATGAGGAGTACTCATCTTCATAGAACGAAATTTATGTAATTTAAAATATTGTTTATTTTCACCCACACGTTTTTGAGTAAAGAGCACCGGCCCCGGATCATCAATTTTAATTGCAATTGCGATTCCGACAAGAAGAGGTGATAACACAACAAGACCGCCAAAAGAGAGAACAATATCAAGCCCTCTTTTGACGTATCTTGAATACAAACCTTTTTTCACATTACTATTCCCCACAGCTTTTAGATGTCCACACTTTCCGTCTGCATTCTCCGGTTCACTCTCATCTTCTACAAAGATAACTTTCTTCCCTTCCATAGGATTTTTCTCTCCGACCTCATCCTCATAACGGCTACTTTTCCTCTTCTTTACAGCCACTAATGAGGTAACTGCAAACGCTGTACCAATCACCACAACGGCAATTTTAAACATCTTACTTATGTTCTTTTTCTTCATATCCGTATTCCTCAAGCATTTTACTTCGATACATACGTACTCACCATCTCTTTTAATTTCACAATCATCTTTTCTTCCTTGTTGGCATAGGCCAGATCCATTAGGCTTTCCAGTTGCTTAAGAAAAAGGTCTACGTCAAAAGGAATTGGTTGTCCGATATGAATCAGTTCATTTTCCGTGGTCTTGAGGCCTTCCTCTGCCATTAACTTCTCTTCATAGAGCTTTTCACCCGGGCGGAGGCCGGTGAACTGAATCTTAATGTCCTCGTCCACCTTTAAGCCCATCTGGCGAATCAGATTTTTTGCCAGGTCCACAATCTTAACCGGACTTCCCATATCAAGAACAAAAATCTCACCACCCTTGGCATAAGTACCGGCCAGCATCACAAGACCTACAGCCTCTGGGATGGTCATAAAGTAACGGATGATGTCCGGATGGGTAACAGTCACCGGTCCACCCTTCTCAATCTGCTTACGGAAAAGTGGGATCACCGAACCGTTAGAACCTAAAACATTACCGAAACGTACTGCAACAAACTGGGTTTCAATATTTTGAAAAACAGAGCCGGTGCCGTCTTTATCGGCATTTTCCTCGCCCAAATGGGTGAAGATCTGAGGAATCTCAGAAGCTCTGCCGGCTTTAATCATGTAATCAAAACTTTGGATAATCATCTCACAAAGACGCTTGCTGGCACCCATAACGTTCGTTGGGTTAACAGCCTTGTCTGTTGAAATCAAAACAAAACGCTTACAACCATGTGTCATAGCCGCATAGGCTGTTTTGTAGGTTCCAATGGCATTGTTCTTAATGGCTTCACAAGGGGAATCCTCCATCAAAGGAACATGCTTGTGAGCGGCTGCATGATACACAATGTCCGGATGATACTTTTCAAACACCTGATACATCTTTCGGCTGTCTCGAACCGAACCAATCAGGGTGACCAGATTTAAATCAATATAATTCTCACGAAGTTCATTTTGAATCTCGTAGGCGTTATTCTCATATACATCAAAGATAATTAACTGTTTTGGGCCGTGGGCTGCAATCTGTCTGCAAAGCTCGGAACCAATGCTTCCACCGCCACCGGTAACGAGGACAACCTTGTTATTTACAAATTCATAGACTTCCCGCATGTCTGTACGGATTGGATCACGTCCCAAAAGATCTTCTACAGAAACCTTCTTCATGGCACTGACAGATACCTTGCCAAGAAGGAGCTGATACATATTAGGGAGATTACGAAGTTCGCAGTCTGTCTGCTGGCAAATATTTAAAATATCTCGTCGATCCTGTGGAGAAGCACTTGGGATTGCAAGAAAAATCTTATTCACATTGTACTTGTCCACATTCTCAAGGATACTGTCACGACCACCGGCAATTAAAACACCGTCGATGTAATGTTCCCACTTGTCTTCGTTGTCATCGATGATTACCATGACACGGCCGTTGATATCCGGAGAACGCTTAATATCTCGAAGAATTCTTCGTCCTGCTGCTCCGGCTCCGATTAACATGATTCTGGCATCATCCTTGCGTTTTCCATAATTACGAAGTCCTCGTCCCTCACGAAGTAGCAGAACAAATCGATAGGCAAACCTCGCCGAAAGAATCGCAACAAATTGCATGATTCCTCCCATGATGTAATAGGAGATTGGCATACGAATTCCCCAAAGGATGGTCGTCCCCACCATAAATAGGGAAGAAATCAACGACGATATGGTAACTCGTTCCAACTCAATATAACTGGCAAATCGCCAGACACTGCGATACAGTCTTAGAAAGATAAACAGCACGATACATACAAAGGTATAAATCGGCGCAAACCAAAAAAATCCATCTAAAAATTTTTGATCTATCTTTGAAAAAATGAAATCAAATCGCAATAAAAGTGCAAAGAAATAAGATGCATTCACGGCAAGAATATCATAGACTACTAAAATAATCGTAATTCTACTGACTTTTTCACCTTGCAATGCATCTTTCATTTTGTTGATTATTCGATTTGTAAATCCCATGACCCCAGTTGCTCCTCGCTAACTAAAAAACAAGTTTTACCCGATTCAAATTAGCGTTTCTTAGTTCTCTATTTCACGTAAAATTCTATCATACTTCACTAGCATCGTCAAGAATCTACGTATCCGAAATGTGACATATTTACTAGGGCTTTAACGTTTTCACATTTTTTTGGTTAGAAATGTAAAACCTGATCACAGATCTCTAAGGCTGCTTTTCTATGGGTCACAATTATGACAGTTTGATTGGTCTGTTCTTTTAGATTTTCAAGTACTTTTTTCTCCGTCTCCGCATCCAGAGCAGAGGTAGATTCATCTAAAAGCAGGATGGGCGCCCCACTATAGATTGCACGAGCCAGAGCGATTCGCTGGGTCTGCCCCTCTGAAAGTCCACGGCCACCTTCTCCTAAAACGCTGTCTTTTCCTTCCGGCAGAGCATTTACAAAGTCCCAAGCGCAAGAAAGTCTAAGCGCCTGCTCCAGTCTTTCCTCATCCACACTACTTACTTGGCCATAGGTAATTCCCTCCGTAATGGTTCCCGATAAGAGGAAATTCCCCTGCGGTACATAGGAGAATAAACCACGGTCTTTTGCACTTAGCGCCTTTGTTTTTCCATCCCTTAACACCAAGGTTATGCTTCCCGAATCCGGCTGATATACCCCAAGCAATAGCTTTAAAAGGGTGGATTTTCCAATGCCCGACTTTCCGGTAATGGCAATAAACTCTCCTTTTTTTATGGTAAATGACCTGTCTTTTATGGCCGTGACACCATCAGGATAAGTAAACTGAAGATCTTTGATTTCAATGGAGGATAGGTTCTCGTAAAGTTTTTTACATTCCTCCTGGGATTTTCTATGTAGGCCTGCATCTTCCGGCAAGTCCTCCACCTCCCTCAATCGTTCGGCAGAAGCTATCATAGAATAAAACCTCGGCAGGTAACCGCTAATATTGGCAAACGGTGCCTGAATCTGTCCAACCAAAGAAAGGACTGCCGTTAAGGTTCCATAGGTTAAGCTTCTGGTTAATATTCCATAGCCTCCCCAAATCACCCCCAAAAAGTAGCCTCCCTTCATGACAAGGCTCAAGCCGGCGTTGCAAAGTACATAAAAGGCATTTCGCTTCATGCGTACCCGCTTGTGCTCCTCCAACTTTTCATTGGCCTCTGCCACTATTTGATTTTCTTTTCCAAAAGATCGAATCACCAGGATATTTTGAATGGTCTCCTGCAGGTAGGACCTTGCTTTTCCATCTGCCTCTTGCACCTCCTTGTGCAAGCGCTTCATCACCTTTCGAAAGGCATAGGTAACCAAAAGCATTAGGATGCCACCAAGCAAAAAGATCAAAGCAAATCTTGAATCTAAAACCAACAAAATCCCTGCCGCTCCCACCAGTTTTACCACCATGGAAATAACCGCAGGTAAGATTTCCGTAATCTGATTTGCAACCACCAAGACATCTCCCGTCAACCGATTTAAAAGCTCCCCGGAATGAATCTTTGAAAGACTGGCGTAGTCCCTGGTAAGAATCCCTTGGTAAAGTCTGGCCTTAAACTTATTTTCAAGTTTGGCCTTGCTGCGCTCCTCTTCCCTTCGAATCATAGCCGCTAACAGCAGTTGAAGTACCATAAGAAGCCCCAGCAGAAAGAGTTTAAAAAAGAAATCCTTCCGGTCTCCTAAAACGGCCGCATCCACCACTGCCTTCATAGCCAAGGCAAAGATTACGGAAATGGCAGATTGCAGGGAGCATAGAACAATTAAAAGCAGAATTTCCCATTTGCCCCTTCCTGCCACCTGATAGAGCCAGGAAAGTGTCCCTTGCTTATTTAGTTTTTGCTTAGGACGTCTTTCTTCCATACGCTTATGCCTCCTCTAATTTCTTAAGGAAAGACCGGGTCCGTTGGTTGTTGGAATGATCAATCACATCTTCTGGTCGTCCCTCTTCCACGATCACCCCACCATCCATAAAGATCACGTGGTCTGCCACCTTCCTTGCAAATGCGATTTCGTGTGTCACAATTACCATGGCCATCTTTTCCTTGGCCAAATCCCTTAGGATTTTTAAAACACCTGCCGTAATTTCCGGATCCAAAGCCGAAGTCGGCTCATCAAAAAAGAGAATTTTAGGATGCATCGCCAGAGCTCTTGCAATGGCAACCCTTTGCTTTTGACCACCGGAAAGCTGGTCCGGATAGGCATCACACTTATCCTCTAACCCTACTTTTGCAAGGAGTTCCCTAGCCTCTTTTTCTGCCTCTTTTTTCTCTCTTTTTAACACTGAAACCGGTGCATCCATAACATTTTTCAGGACCGTATAGTGAGGAAACAAATTAAAATTTTGAAAGACCAGACCATAGGTTTCCTGGACTTTTTTTAATTCCTGCTTTCCTCTATATATCGCTTTTCCCTGCTTGCTTTCACAAGCCACTTTTCCTTCATAAATCAAACTGCCGTCATCCATCTGCTCTAGCATGGTTGCCAGACGAAGGGTGGTGGATTTTCCGGAACCGGATGGTCCAAGAATGACGCACACATCCCCCTCCTTTACCTGAAAGGAAATATCTTTTAAAACCGCTAAGTCCCCATAGGACTTTTTCATATTTTTTACTTCTAAAATTGCTTTGCTCATAATTCTCCTCTACTTCTCTTCCACCTTTTCAATGGCCATGGCAATGACAAAGTTAAAGATGTAATAGAACAAACCTGCTACAAATAAAGGTACGATACTGGCATTGGCTGCTGCCACACGCTTAGCTAAGGTAAACATCTCCGCATAAGCGATGGCAAAGGCCAAAGAGGTATCCTTTACCAAGGTAATAACCTCGTTGGTAATCGGCGGAATCACCCTTCGTACCATTTGCGGAAAGATGATCTTCCAGAAAGTCTGTAGCCTTGAATAGCCTAAGATAAAGGCCGCTTCCCTCTGTCCTTTTGGCACTCCCTGAATTCCGGAACGATAGATTTCCGCAAAGTAGGCTGCGTAGTTTAAGGTAAATCCGATAATTACCGCCCAAAAACGGAAGTTTGCACTGGTGGCAATTCCAAAGGCGTAGTAAGGTCCAAAGAAGACCACTAATAGCTGAAGCATCAAAGGAGTTCCCCTCATAATAGAGATGTAAATCCTTGCAATCCATCGAAAAATTCCAATCTTTGACATTCGAACCATGCAGATTAAAAGTCCCAAAGGAAGCGCAAAGAGGAGGGTTAAAACAAAGATGGAAACAGAAGCAAGCATTCCTTTAGAAAGCTGCTTTACCACGGAAAGGAAGAAGCCTAGCCCCTTCTTTTTCTGTGACGGTTTGCCGGCTCCATCCTGATCCAGCAAATAAGCGGCATCGGTGCCTTCTTTTCCAAGACAGGCGGCATCGGAAAGTCCCCACTTTTCTGCAATCCTGGCAAAACTGCCATCTTCAAGCATGTCATCCAGGTAACCCTGTACCTGATCTCTCAGTTTGGTATTTCCCTTCTTAAAACCAATGCCATACTGCTCGGAAGAAACCCGCTCTTCAAGAATTTCAAAGTCTCCGCCACGATTTTTTACCTGATAACTTGCTACACCGATGTCCATGCAGATGGCGTCCACTGCCCCGGAATCCAAATTCAGGAAGGCAGAATTATAATCTCCCACCTCCTGAAGGTCTGAAAAGCTTTCACATAAGGCAAGGTTTTCCTCACTGGCATCTTCCCCTGTAAATGCGGCAAGGGCCGAAGAATCTGCCTGCACCGCCACTACTTTTCCGGCAAGATCCGAAAGTTTTTTGATTCCGGAACCCTTTTTAACAATGACTACCTGGGAATTATCGATATAGGCCTTTGACCAGGTATACTTGTCTTCTCTTCCGTTAATGGTAAATCCATTCCAGATACAGTCAATGGAACCGGTATTTAATTCCATATCCTTAGAATCCCAGTCGATTGGCTGTTTTACCAAGGTCCAGCCGGCACGCTTGCAGACTTCTTCTGCCAGGTCTAAATCAAAGCCGATATACTCCCCTTCCCTGTCAGGATCTGCATATCCATAAGGGGGAAATTCCGCATCAAAGCCCACCGTGAAGGTCTTTTCTTTTGCCTCTCCCTTTATGCCAGCCTGGCTAAACAATAGCCCAAGGACAAAAAGGAAAATCCCAATTTTTAAAAATTCACTCGTATTATTTTTCATCTTGAAACTCCTAATCCTTTATTGCTTTCTCCTTTTTTTACTGTATTTTCAAAGGATTCCATACTTGATTTTCACCCTCTGAATTTTTCCAATGAGACTCTCCCCGAAAAAGATACAAAGGGAGGCTCCCCCGGCATGTGCCAAATCATAAGGGGCCCCGGCCAGATACACCGCCCGTAGAGCTTTTGCCGTGACTCCATCCGCATCAAAGCCCATGCCGGAGCTCATAATCAGGGAGGCAAAATTCATAATTCCCCCGTAAACAATAAAAGTGACAAAAAAGGTGAAGATCACCATGGTTAAAAGGTCTGCCGTTAGTTTTTTCCTTTGAAAGAGACAGCCTGTCACCAGACCCAAAGCTCCAAAGACATACAGCCACCAGCCCAGGTATTCGGAAAGTTTTGCCCCTCCCTGACTAACCAAAAAAATCGTAAATCCCAAAAGTTCTGACACTAAAATAGCAATCACCGGCCCCATAATCACCTGAAAGGAAGTCCTTACCCTCCTGGTACTCTCTTCAAAAAGGGATTCTGCCTTGATATCTGTTCGGTTAAAGGCAAGCCCTGCCAAAAAACCGATGAGACCCCAGCAAATCATTTGCCAAGGGGTCCATGGTCCTTGTCCATCAAAGACGTTACACAATAATCGTCCCAGAGCCCCCACTAAAAATCCCGCTTCCGGTCCCAAAGAAATTCCGGAAATCACCACCAGGGCGGTCCCTGCATGAATGGGAATGGTGTGGGAACAAACCACATTTGCCCCTACCGTAAAGCCTGTCATGGAGGCAATCAAAACCACATCCCTTGCCCTTGGTTTTCGGTATTCAAAGACCAAAAAGAAGGGGAGAATCACCACAAGAAGAATCAAAAAACTCATAAGAATATAGTGCTTTTGTTTCATCAATTTTAAAAAGACATAGAACAGTAGCGGAAGTAAAACCATAATAATTACAAGGGCCAGGCGCTTTCGCTTCTTAATGTTTTCTAAAAATGCCTTTTCATCAAAGCATCTTCTTGCCACCTGTTTATTCATAGGCGCCTCCCAAAATCGCTGAAACCGCATCCTCCACCGTGATGCAATCCGGAAGAATGCCCTTGGTCATAATGGCCGTCTCCGTGGTAAAAAAAAGATTTTCTAAAAAGAAGCTTCTCTTCTTGGCTGCAGTCACAATGTCTCCCTGAAACATGAAGGCGCAGTGGCTAGCATACTCTGCTGCAAATTCCATGTCATGAGAGACCATCACAATGGTCTTTCCTTGGGCCTGTAACCTGCCTAAGAGTTCTGCCAGAGTTTTCTTCCTTGCTGCATCCAGCCCCTTGGTGGGTTCATCTAATAAAAGAATATTCGGATCGGTTAATAGGATTTTTCCCAAGGCCAGACGCTGGGCCTGTCCCCCTGACAGGTCATAAGGATGTTGTTTTCTACAATCTTCCAGTTCCAAGTCTGAAAGCATCTGATTGACCCGTTTTATGATCTCTTCCTGCTTTAAGGATTCCCCTGTTCCATAAGAGACAAAAACTTCTGCCAGTTCCTCTTCCGCATTAATCTCTGTAAATAAACTTCTTGGGTTTTGTGGCAAATAGGCAACGTTTCCTACCGCTTTTACCTTCCCCACCTTAGGCTTTAAGATTCCTGCCAGGCATTTTAAGAGGGTGGTTTTTCCACTACCATTTCCTCCCATAATGGCCAAAAAGCTTTTTTCATAGACCTTTAGGTTTAATTTTTTTAAAACCTTTACATCCTTTTCATAGCTAAAACTTAGTTCCCTTGCCTCAAGGGCCAGTCTTTCTTTTTTTACTTCTTCCTGCTTTTTTTGTTGAGCAAAAATCCTTGGTCCTTCTTTTTGCAACCAACTTCTGCCTTCCCGAACAGAAACCGGCATCCCTTCTTCCTTGTTTTTTGCCGTTTCTAAAAAGATTCGAGAGGCCGCAGGAATTGCCCCAAAGATTGCCAGGTTCTTTCCGTGCTCTTTCTTATATGTTTCAAAAAGTCCCCCTAACTGACTAGGAGGAAGTATGTCAATCATTCTCCCGGCTTCCATCACTAAGACGCGGTCTGCATAGGGAAAAACCGAAGACAGGCGCTGTTCCGAAAGGATAATGGTGGTAGAGAGTTCCCGGTTGATCTGCCTTAGAACATTCATAAATTCCCTGGCAGCTCTTGGAGAAAGCTGGTTGATTGGTTCATCCAAAATCAGGATTTCCGGATTCATGGCCATGACGGAGGCTAATACCACCAACTGGCGCTCCCCTCCTGAAATCTCTGATACGTTCTTTTCATAGATTTCCTTGATTCCAAGAAACTCTGCGATTTCCGCTGTCCTTCTTCTCATCACATCGTTTGGGGTTCCCAGGTTTTCCAGACCAAAGCTTAGTTCGTGCCATACCTTATCGGAAACCACCTGGCCGTCTGTATCCTGACCCACAAAACCGATCTTGCTTACGCTCTCCAAATCCTCCATCTCTTCGATTTCGATCCGGTCTCCCCAGCCGGAAATATAGGTCATACTTCCACTTCCCTTTCCGAATGGGATGTGGTTCTTTTTCATATGGGATAAGAGGGTGGATTTTCCACAACCTGACTCTCCTGCAACCACCAAAAATTCTGACCGCCTAACAGAAAAACTCAAATCACAAAGAGCATCTTTTTCAGCCCCTGGGTAACGAAAGCTTACCTGATGAAATTCTAAGATTGAATCTTCCTTCATGATGCCCTCCTTTCTTTTTCTTCTGCAATCACATCTACAATCATTGGGACCAAAAAAAAGAATCCCATAAGGATTAGGGCAAGTAGCTGCCTTTCTCCCTCTAATTTTACATGTATTTCCGGAAAATACTGGACCTGAAATCCGCCTCCCAGTCCTACCACCAAAGGATAGGCCCCAAGGACCGCCAATATAAGTCCCATTCTCCCATCGCTTCTTCCAAACTTAAAGAGATGGGCACTAGTCCTCTTCTTTAATCCATAGCCCCTGGATTCCATGGAAATGGTGGTATTCATGGAATTTTCCAAGGACCAGGAAACTACAATCGATAGTTTCTTTACTGCCAAACGACTTCTAGCCCAAAGGCTCATGTCCTTAGGATCTCGTCCCAGGCCTTTTTGTGCATCTCCCACTTCCTTGTATCGCTTTACAAAAAGAGGAAGCATGCGAAGGGCCATGGATAATACCAGGGCCACCGTTGGCAGGATTCGACCAAACAAGTAGAGAAATTTTTCCGTATCGATCATGGAACTTGCCACATAAAACCAGGCAATCACCCCTAAGACCATACAGGCGGTTACTCCGTCAAAAAAAATCATTTCTAAGGTCACCGGCAGGTCGTTGATATAAAACAAGGCCGTGACACCGTTGTGGGAAAATAGAGGTATGATCAAGAGGGAGGAAACAAGAATAGGAATGGCAAGGACTGCCATTCCTTTGAAAAATTTTCCCCTATAGAGGTAGCCCCCGTAGACCAAAGCCAGGCTTAGGGATAGACCTGCCGTATAAGGATTGATTGCGCACATGCTTAGAATCAGGGCGATGAGAATATAAATAAAATTTACCACAGGATGATAGTCTTTAAATTTCTGCATGCCCCCTCCTCTCTTATCAAGTCATGGATTCCTTTGTATAATCTACGGTATATTTCCAGACAATGTCCTCTCCGTCCTTTATTTGATAGCTGCTTGCCCCCTGATTTGGTGCGCTTCCATTTACAAAATACAACCATCCACTGTTATCTCCCGCTGCAAACTCCGGCAGGTTTCCTATGCTTCTTACATAATAGGAGTCATAGCTTGCCGTAAAGCTTGCATCTATCGCAATGTCGTATTTTTTGCAGGCCACCTGTAAAAGCTCATAAACCGTAGTCCCTTCCTTCACCTTTACCTTCACCGTGCTTAAAAGATAGCCACTTTCCGGAACAAATTCCCTGTACTTTTCCTTCAGAGATTCCGGATTTTGAACCAGTTCCCTTACGTCAATGGTAAGACTGCACTCCAAATAAGAATCTGTGGTGCTTTCTTCCTCCTGACTCTTTTTGCTGATACTTGACTCTTTCTTTTCGGTCTCATCTTTACTGGCTGCCGCACTACTTTCCTTGCTGACCTTGGACGTGGACTGATGGGTTGTTGTAGTGGCTACCGTCGTCGTTTTCTTATTCCCGGTCTTTTTAGTGCTGGTAGACTTTTCTTTCTTACTTGTCGTCTCTAAGCTTTTGCTTCCGGTCTCCTGAGCCTTGCTTTGAACTTCCTTCTCATCTTCCTTTTGACTTGCCTCTTCCTTCGTGGACTCCGATTCCTCCGAGGCTTTATCGGTTTCCACCACTCCTTGAGGACCCACCGTACTTGTCTCGTCTTGGAAAATGATCTTTACATTCCCATCTTTGTCCTTTACTTCCCCTGTCTTTACCAGTTCCGATTGTTCTTCCTTATAGGTTTTTACTGATTTAAGGTGAATATTTTTCACTGACAATAAGATGATTCCCAACATCATCAAAAGTCCTAGGATCCACTTAATATTTTTTCCTCGTCTATTCATTTCTTCCATCCTTTACTTCATATGCTACATTTTATCATGTCATGAATTTCCATACAAGACCGAGTCTGTAAAAAAGAAAGACCTGACGACAACTCTCTTTTGTCGACAAGTCTCTTTTGAAAGCTTATACTCATTCTCTCACATGCCAAGAACCTTTCTCTATCCTTAGCTTTTTCGTGGCCCTTACCCTATGTAAATAGTTTAGCAAAAATCTTATCTCCATTTTTTACAAAGATTCCCTGGGACTTATACATTTTCAATAAAAATGCCCTTTTACAAGATCGACTTCACCTTAAAATCCAATCCTTCAATGGTTTCCTTAATCACTTCTTTGCTGCTATCCCCGTAGACCTCTACCTTAGCCGAATTTCTAGAAAGCTTCACATGGGCAATCACATCCTCAATTTCATTTAAATGCTTTTCAATCCGGTTCTTACAGTTGTTACAGTGCATTCCCTCAATCTCTACCTGATACACCTTTTTGGGCTTTCCAGTCAAAGTCTTTTTGGGAACCTTTTCCTTTGGTCCGCCACAACAAGATCCCTCTCCCTTTAAGTGTGTAATGGTACTTTTCACAGCCGGAATCAGGATTACAATTAATACGCCTATAATAAGCAGATCTTCCATCTTTCTTTCCTCCTGACTAGAAACAGGCAACCCCAAGGCTGCCTGTCACTCCTAATAATGTGTAAATGAGGTGCAAACTCAAGATTCCTTCTTGCATGCACAAGATTCCAACTCTTTTTTTGCTCTGGCCTTTGCACAGTTTCCTGCCATCGGACAGCCAATACACTTCGTGCCTCTTTTCTTTTCCTTATAAATGTAATAACATGCTGCTCCAATCAGGCAAAGCAAAACCACAATGATTATAATATTTTGAATAATTGGTGGCATATTATCACCTCACAGTTCCAATTTTAATTATGCACTTAACTTGTACTCAGCCTGCATCTTCTTCTTATTTGCACGGATGATGTATCCAACAATTCCGGCAAATACAAGGATTGCGACTAATCCAGGGAAGAATCCGGCACCAAGCTTACCGGTTGTAATTAAGGTTCCAACCTGGAATACCAAGTATCCTACGGTAAATCCGGTAGCAAGCTGTAAGCCGATTGCTCCCCAAAGCCATTTCGCTGACTTCATCTCTGAATTCATAGCACCAAGGGCTGCAAAGCAAGGTGGTGTATAAAGGTTGAACATTAAGTAAGCAAGTGCTGCTACTTTTGTAATTCCTATAACAGCTGCTACGCTTCCACCTGCACCACTGGCCATCTCTAATTCTTCTGTATCAATAAAGTTTGTAATTACAAAACAGGTTGCAATGGTTCCTACTACGTTTTCCTTAGCAATAAATCCAGTTACTGCCGCTGCAGCAAGCTGCCATGAAACAACACCAACCACCGGAACTAATAAGTATGCAAATGGATGTGCAATTCCTGCAAGGATTGAGGTACTCTCTGCTCCCTCTTCGATTGCCTGGAACTTCCAGTTAAAGGTTGACATAATCTGTACCACAGTATTACATACAAGAATAATGGTACCGGCCTTAATGATGTAAGCCTTTCCTCTTTCAAGCATTGACTTGGTTGCATACCAAAGGCTTGGAAGCTTATACTCCGGAAGCTCGATGATGAAGAATGACTTTCTATACTTCATACCGGTGATTGCCTTGATTAATAATGCCCCTAAAAGCACAAGTACAACACCTACTACATAACATACGAATGTGATCCACTTTGACTCCGGGAAAAATGCTCCCGCAAATAATGCGATTACCGGAAGCTTCGCTCCACATGGCATAAAGGTTGCAAGCATGGCTGTAGAACGTCTTTCTCTTTCGTTACGAATGGTACGACATGCCATGATTGCAGGGATTCCACAACCGGTACCAATGATCATCGGGATCACTGACTTTCCTGAAAGTCCAACTCTCTTAAAGATTGGATCAAGTACTACGGTCGCTCTTGACATATAACCGCAGTCTTCCAGGAGTGCAATTAAGAAGTACATGACCATAACAAGTGGTAAGAATCCAACTACGGCACCTACACCACCAATGATACCATCTACCAAAAGTGCGCTAAGCAATGGGTTTGCATCTGCCATCTTATCTCCAACCCATCCCTGGAAGGTCTCAATCCATCCTACCAAATAATCAGCAAGATAGGTTCCCAGTGTGGTCTGTGAGATGTAAAATACTAACCACATGATTCCTGCAAAAATAAGAATACCGGCAATCGGATTTGTTACTACCTTATCAATCTTATCTCCGAAGTTCTTTTCTTTTGTAAGTACCTTACGGTTTTCTACTTCCTTAACAATACGATTCACAAAATCAAAACGCTTACGATCGGAAGCTACTACTGCTTCCTTATCTAACAAGTCAATTTCGCCTTCATCATAAGGTGCCTTCTGACCCTTACCTTCCAGTTCAGCTGCCGCCTTAACCACTTCCTTCAATCCTGACTCTGAGGTTGATACAGTCTTGATTACAGGGCACCCAAGTTTCTCTGACAACTTCTTTTCGTCGATGGTATTTCCCTTCTTGTCGTTGATGTCACTCTTATTCAGTGCAACTACAACCGGAATTCCCAATTCCATCAACTGTGTTGTAAAGAATAAACTTCTGCTTAAGTTTGTTGCATCCACAATATTAATGATTGCATCCGGATGCTCATTCTTTACATATCCACTTGTAATACTTTCTTCTGATGTAAATGGTGACATAGAATACGCACCAGGAAGGTCAACTGCAATCAGTTCCTTTCCTGATTCATTGTAATTCTTTTTAATTACACTTTCCTTCTTGTCAACTGTTACACCAGCCCAGTTACCAATTTTTTCGTTGCGGCCGGTTAATGCATTATACATAGTTGTCTTACCGCTATTTGGATTTCCCGTTAACGCGATACGCATACCAATTCCTCCTTATCCTTTTCTCTTTTATATGCTCATTCCCTTTCCAGAATTTTTCATATCATAATTGATGCTGCAAGCTCAGGATCAATGCTATATCTGGCATCCTTAATTGACACTACCAGATTTTTTTTCTTATCCACTACGGTAATTGGCTCCCCACTATAACAACCCAAGGAAAAGAGAAATCCCTCCATTTCTTCATCTCCCCCGGTATCAACGGCTTTTATAATATATTCTTGTCCAAGAATTGCTTCATTCAGATCCATTGTGTTTCCTTTCACTAACTTATATTAGTTGTTACGAATCAATATTATTATATTGAAATCACCCCAAAAGTCAATAAATTTATTCGATTTTTCACATTATTTTTTCACTCACCAAACAAAAAAAGCCCTTCCTTTCCATTTTCGGAAAGGAAGGGACCTTAATTCCAATACTTTTGGAACTAAAAGCCTGGGTGAAAAAAACAGTTAGATATTTTCATTTTTTAAGAGGTCAGGGAGAGAATCGCTGCGAATCTGACGACCGGAAAGGAAGGCAGTTAATAAGGAAACAAAAAGAATTCCAAAGACTGCGATTAAGATTCCGGTGACCGGAATGTAAAACCTGAAGTTTTCCATATAATTGCTTAAGCGATAAATAACATAGCTTAAGATGCATGCCACAGGAAATCCCCACTTAAATCCCACATTGCTGTATACCAGGCTTTCATAAAGAATCATTTTCCGAATCGATCGATTGGAAAATCCCACAGATTGTAACATGGCGTAGGTTTTACGCCGAAGCTTTATGGATACGGCTATGGAATATGCAACATTTACCAAAATGATGAACGCCATAAGAACCGCAAAGCCACGGCTTAAGGTCTTTACCACGATTTCAGCTGCCACGGCATTTTCCTTTTTCGTGGCATTGTCCAGCAGGGATTCCTTAAGACTTGGATCGGAGGCCAGGATGGTTTGCATCGCCTGATAGGTTTTATTGTGATCCTCACTTAGGAAGGCAAATACCGTTTTTTTCGGATACTGCTTTTTAATTTGCTTGGAAACTAGAATTTCATCTATGGCGGAGCAAGGATAGAAAACTGCTACATCCTTTGATTGAAAGGAGAGAGGCAGTTTTTTTATTTCTGCCACCACGTTTAGGTGGCCGTATCGATCCCTGTCACTTTGGTAGGTATCATACTTTAATTGCAAAGGAAAGGATCTTGAGGTCACGCACTTAATGGTCATCCTTCTTGAGAGGGATGAATTGTCTGAATGAATGGTTAAGTAATTGTACATAAGACCAACGTAGTTTTCATCCCTTTGGTAATAGGATTTATCCAGGTTATTTTTTTCTACTAATTTTTTATAGGATTCGTCGTCCAGAAAAACCACTTCTGCCGAGAGGCTGACGCTGCTGGCCCAGATTTCTGTTTGCGCCACATAGTAATCATACTTGTCTGTGATGTTTTCGGCGGAAAGTTCAAATGTCATTTTCCCCAAACTGTAGGCACAGGCATCCGTAACGCCCTCCGCCTGTTTTAACCGGTCTAAGGTTTCTAACCCGTCATCCACCCGGTTTTTGGTTTTGTAAAGAATGTCTGCGGTTTCTTCCGTAGACACAGCCACCTTTACCAGTTTTTCAAGGTAAGACTGTAACACCATGGAACAAATAAAGATAACAACTCCGGCAAACACTGCAAGTACCGGGCCTCGATGTTGCTTCTTGTTTCGCGCGTAATCTTTTCTTGCCAGGTCCGCCTCAAAAGCAAAGATTTTCTTTGAAAGTTTGCCGGGCTTTATCTCCTTGTATGACAGGACAACATCTGTCTTTTGCCGAATGGCTTCAATGGGATTTAGGTTCATGGCCCGAACGGCCGGAATGTAGCAGGAAACAAGGATGGTTGCTAAACTGATTCCCACCGCCACCAAAAGGGCCTGCAAAGTCACGGAAATCTCAAGTTTTATGCCAGATCCCAACAACTGCTTGATTCGGTCTTTAAGGAGGAATAAGACTATCTTCATAAAGGCCGTACCTAAAAGCAAGCCCAAACTAATGCCCACGATTCCAAGGCTCAGGCCTTCGTAGATAATGGTTTGCTTTAGCTGCCGTTTGGTTGCCCCAATGGATTTTAAGATTCCAAACTGCTTGGTCCGCTCTGCCACCGAGCTAGAAAAAGAATGATAAATCAAAAACACGGAGGCAAGTAGCACCAGCAAAAGGAAAATAAGAATAATTCCCAAAAAAGACGCAAACTGAGTTTTATTTTCTGAGTACCCGTAGTAGCGCATCAGCTTTTCGTGTACCCGCCAGTAGCCGGTATTATTTTTAAATCCTCCCCTGAGGGCAAAAAGCCAAGGGTGCTTTACATGATAGAAAAAAGTGAAATCTCCATTCCCTTTTCCCTTGGTAAATGCCGTATAAAAGCTTACCTTGCTTGATTCCAGTTCTGAATCCAGTTGTTTGTAAACACCCACAATCTTGTAGGTGGTGGATACGCCAGACTGGTTCTTATTATTTTTACTGGTTAAATCTAAACTAACCTGGTCCCCCACCTGATAGGGAAATCCATTTTTTATCAGTCCCTTAGGGATTAGCAGTTCTCGGTCATTTTCCGGAAATCTCCCCTCTAACAGTTCAATGGTCAGGTAGTCTGTAATATTATCCTGAATGGCTGTAATCTGGATGGAGTCCTTGTGGGCATAAGGGTCTATCACGGTGAAATCCGTCCAACCTACATTTTCCCAGTACGTGTAATCGGCAATTTCATTTTCTTGATCAAGAAAATGAATATTATCCCTGTCCATGTTGGAAACCTTCTGCTGGCCATGATAGCTGCCATCCTCTAAGGAAGTAATCTTTTGAAGAAAGCCAAAACCCGTGCAGACGCCTTCCGTTACCATGGTAAATAAGATCATAGAAACGGTGATTCCCAGGAGGGTTACCAGAGTTCGTATTTTATTTTTCTTTAAGGTCTGGTTGGTATATTTTTGAAAAACATACATGGCTTTCTCCTATCGCTTTCGAATCCGTTCATCCCGAAGGATTCTTCCATCTTCTATGGAAATCACCCGGTCTGCTTGAAGGGCAATGGACTCATCATGGGTGATCATCACCAGGGTCTGTCCATATTTTTCATTGGACACCCGAAGGAGGTTTAGGATTTCCTGCCCATTCTTAGAATCCAGATTTCCGGTAGGTTCGTCTGCCAAGACGACCGCCGGTGCATTCATAAGGGCACGTCCAATGGATACTCGCTGCTGCTGGCCTCCCGATAGCTGGTTTGGCAAACTGTAACGTCGGTCCTCGATGCCAAGCACCTTTAAAAGTTCTTCTAGTCTTTTTTCATTCACCCGTCTTCCGTCCATTAAAACCGGCAGGGTCATGTTTTCTGTCACGCTAAGGACCGGAATCAGATTATAAAACTGATAAATCAAGCCTACCTGACGGCGACGAAAGATTGCCAACTGTTCTTCCTTTTGGGCATAGATGTCTTGACCATTCACCCAGACCTTTCCGGAACTTGGCCGATCCACGCCTCCCAACATATGTAGCAGGGTGGATTTTCCGGAACCGGAAGGCCCAATGATTGCAAGAAATTCTCCTTTTTCCACTGAAAATGATACATCATCTAAAGCCACTACTTTTCCATATCCGAAACCATAGACTTTTTTCAAATGCTCTACCCTTAAGATTTCCATCTTCTGCTCCTTTTCTTAGAACCTATCATAGCAAAGAAAAGTGACACTCCCGTGACAGTAAGAATCCCTACTTTCTTTATAGAATGCCCTTATAAAAACGAATCACAAAGCGGGCGCCACCCTCCGGGGCATTTTCCGCGATAATGGTTCCGTTTTGTGCTGCAATTACGCTTCTTGCAAGGGCCAAGCCAATTCCCACGCTCCCGGGAGAGGCATTTTTCCCCTTATAGAATCGTTCGAAGAGATAGGGAATGTCTTCCTTCACAAAGCCTTCTCCCGTATCCCTTACCACTATCTCTGTAAATACAAGAGTCTCTCTTGCCTGAATCTGAATTTTTCCCCCGCTTGGGGTATGCTCCATGCAGTTTTTCACCAGGTTTCCAAGGGCTTCTACATTCCAAGCCATATCTCCCTGAACGGTCTCTTTGTCAATCTCTGTTTCAAAGTCGATCTCCCTAAGCTCCATGCGAACCAGGAAAGGCTCCACGGATTTTTCTACCAAATCCCTTACTAAGAGTGTGTCCTTCCTGAATTGCACCGTTCCCGCATCAATTTTTGACACTTTTAAAAGTGCCTCGATTAGCCAATCAATTCTTGCCAAGGAATTTTTTATGTCTCGAATCAGTTTGATCCTTCTTTCTTCACTTAAGTCTTCCCGACTTAATAAACTGATATTTAGATTCATGGCGGTTAAAGGGGTCCGAAGCTGATGCGAAATATCTGCAATGGCATCTGCCATCTTGACCTTGTCCTTTTCTAAGGAATCCGCCTGCTCCATCAGGCGAACCATCATTTTTTGAATCTCACTTTGCAAGATCGACAATTCTCCCTCCTGGCAAATGCTAATACTCAAGGCCTCGCTTCCATGGAGTATCTGATCGATTTGCTCACTTAGGACTGCTATTTCCTGATAGTGTAGTTTCATAAAATATCTCCACACCAAACATAAGCAGGCTCCGCAAAGAGCTACCAGTATTCCAGCCCCTTTTCCCTTCCAAATTCCCGTAACCATGGAAAAGAAGGCTATGATTCCAAAGTAGATCCATGCCTGTTTTCGAATCTCTGAATTTTTAAATATTCCCATACTAGTCCACCCGATATCCCAGTCCTCGAACGGTTTTTATGATCTTTGGATGTCCCGGATCATCTTCGATTTTTTCTCGTAACCGTTTGATATACACCGTCAGAGTATTGTCATTTACATAATCTCCGGCAATATCCCAGATGTCCTCTAAGAGTTTGTTTCTAGATAAGAGTCGTCCCCGATTGACAATAAAGATCTGAAGAAGCTTGTACTCCAAGGCAGACAGACTGATCTCCAGACCATTTTTACTAACAAGGCCACGATCCGTATCCACAAACACATTGCCCAATCTTACCTGATTTCCTGAGGACTCGTATTTTCTCATGGCATTCTTAATGCGAGACATCAGCTCTCTTGGCCGAAATGGTTTTGCCACATAGTCATCCGCCCCTATATCAAGACCGGTAACCACACTTCCCTCGTCCCCTGAGGCCGTCAAAAAGATTACTGGCATGTCATAGTTTTTCTTTACGTACTTGCAAATCTCAAAGCCATTCCCATTTTCCAAGGAAATATCAAGTAGGATCAGGTCGTACTGACTTCCCTTTAATTTCTCTAGCGTCTCCCGCTGACCTGGGGTGTGGTCCACCTCAAACCCCTCGATTTTTAGGTATTCCGTCAATGAAGTTATAATTCCCAAATCGTCCTCTACCAATAATAGATTCATCTCAATTCTCCCATAAAAAGTATTCAAAACTTTTTTCACTATACTCGATTTTTTTTCTTTTTACAACCTTAATTGCTAGCAGCCCCCCTGAAAAGCAAATAACCCATTCGGTTTTACCGAATGAGCTATCGCTTTGGGTTGGGTTATCATTTGTTTCCCAGTAAAAGGGGTCCATTTTGGACGAGCCGGGCGGAGTGTAACTGGGAATATACTCCGCCGGGATATCCATGGATTCATGTTGGAGAGATCAGCTTGCGCTGATGGGAATCCATGTCTTAAAAGACTCGTGTGCAAGTCTAATAAGCAAATTATTGATCGGAGCTATCACTTGCTCCACTAAATACCTGGGACAGGCTTTCTTGATTTTCCTCAAGAACCTTTAATACATATTTATCCCAGTGTCTTGCATCCTGGTCACTATCGCCAAAAACATAATCTTCTTGTCCATAGTCAATAACATCAAATCCAGGAATGGCCTTGCTGGCACCCTTGGTTCGATAGGCAACTGCATCCGCAAGACAGAAGCTTACGCTGCCATCCGTATAATCTACCCAAGAAGTAAGGTCTGTTCCACTTGCTTCTGTAGAATCACCGTTTGTAGTTTGAGCTTCTGCTTCCGGCTTTGTAACTAAAACCGCTCCCTCCACATACTCTCCATACATTTCATCTAAGTATAGAGAAAGGGAATCGCCAAGAATTTCAGATGGAACGTGTCCACCATCCCACTGCCATTCAATCTCGCAGTCTACACCAGCATTCAGCATAGCAATCTGAAGATTTAAGGAAGAAAACATAGACATGTCGCCTTCGGATGCTCCCATAAGGATACGAACCCAGGTAGAATCATTCGTATCCTCAGCTCCAATATAATTCAAAGGATCGTAGAGTTCTACGATGTTGTTACCATATTGATCTCCTGCCTCTAGTTCGGCAATGTCCGTCTGATAAGCCTCAAGCATTTCTTCAAATGAAGAATAATTAGAGGAATCCGTCTTAGAACCAGCTGCCTGAGTTGTACCTGCATCCGGAGTTCCCACATCCATGGCATCTCCCGTAGAGTTTGCAGCTACATCGCTGTTTTCGATTGCAGTCTTATCTGTGGAATCTCCTGAGAAGTCACCGCCCGGGCCTCCTCCTGAGAAATCACCGTTTGGAGCTTCCCCTGAGAAGTCACCTCCTGGGCCTCCTCCTGCAAAGTCACCGCTTGGGGCTTCACCGGAAGTATCTCCACCCGGTGCTCCGCCCATGTCACCTCCTGGGCCGCCTTCCATTCCGCCGGAAGATGATTTGGTGTATCTACCCTCTAAGAAGGCATTCGCCTTATCTTCTAACGTCATGGCAGCTACTTCTTCATCTGAAAGAGCATGTCCTTCTGAATCGAACCATGTCCAACCTTCTGCATAGTCTAAGTTGTCTAAATAGTTTTGAAGGTTTGACTGGAATTCTGCAAGATAAAGAGTCAGATAAGTTCCTCCATATCCATTGGTGTCAGAATATTTTTCGGTATCATATTCGATGGTTAAGTCAATGGTATCTTCCATGTCTCCATCTTCATTTAAGTCAAAGCCAACTTGTGACTCTTTCACGCTTAATTTTTGATTGTTGATATATTCCATGTATTCTGCCGATAAATACTGAGCCATCTGGGTCTGGAAGTCTGTTCCAAAGTCATAGGTGGTGTCCATATAGTATTCAAATGCCATGGTCATATCTGCTTCTGCAAGGGATGTAATTGCTGAATAAGCGATACAGCCCCACATTCCGTCGGAAATCTCATAATCCTTGTCATCAATGGTGACTGTGGTGGAATAAGATCCGTCCGATAACTTGTATACTCCCACCGCTCCGGCTTCAATTTCATAATCATAGAAGTCCGGGTTGTTTGAGGTGGCTGCAATCATGGTTGCATGTGCTCCACCTCCGGAACCTCCGGTGGATACAAAGTAATCCACCGAACCCGGGAGATTTCCTAAAAGAATATTGTATTTTACATAACGAACAGCGTTCTTCTGATCTACTAAGCAACTTGGTGCATCACCTGTGTAGGTGGTGTTCCCCTCTTCATCGGTAATGCTGTCCTGCTTTCCTCGATTTCCACAGGACATATTAATATATCCCTCGGAAGCATAGGTAGTTGCTGCAAGGGTATTGGTGGAAGAAGAATAACCTGCTGCACCGGTATTTACAACCACAGGTGCGGTAGCAGCGGTATATACCTGCCCATTGGAACTTGTAACCTTGGCATCATAATCGATTACCAAGGAACCTTTTACTCCGTCACCGGCATCACCTGCTCTTACATCGGCTTCTCCATCCCCACTGGTGTCGATTCCCTTTACATAGGCACCAGGAACACATACAGAAAGCCCTTGTTGATCTTCTATCTCAGGATTTGTGACCGCACATACAATGGAAAGCACCCATGCATCTGCATCAGATGAATATGTCCATTCTTGATCTTCGTTATTCGCCAAGTTTAAGGCTTTTTCAATTGCTAACTGATCTTCTGTTTTCTCAGCACTTGTATTTGAAGACTCTGTTTTTTTACCGGAAGAATTCTTCTTACTGGAGGAAGAACATCCTGCAACACAAGTGACAATCATCGAAGATGCCAGAAAAATTGCCAAAAATTTTCTTCTCACGTCAACTACCTCCTTTTTTGATCATGACAAGACTATAACAAAGAAAGATTGAAGTTTTATTGAAGATTTTTTCAATCTTCTTTCAATCTTCCTTCAATCTTCTTATTTTACAATTTCCCTGGAGTTGATTAAAATGAAGATAAGGAGGCGGTGTTTATGAAGCTTTTACTTGTGGAAGACGAAAAAAGAATGGCAGATGCAGAAACAGAGCTACTTCGCCAGGAAGGATATGACGTAGATACCTTTTATAACGGAGAAGAAGGGCTGGAAGCTTTTTTAAGTGGCGTCTATGATGGAGCAATCCTGGATGTTATGCTTCCAGGCAGGTCCGGTTTTGAAATTGTTTCTGCCGGACGTCATCACCAGATAAAAACTCCTGTTTTAATGCTTACTGCAAAATCTGCGGTTGCTGATAAAGTCTATGGTTTGGATTCGGGAGCCGATGATTACCTGACCAAACCATTTCAAGTGGAAGAACTTTTGGCACGTATTCGAGCCCTTTGCAGACGATCCTTGCCTTCGGCAGATGGGAGTTTAAAGGCCTTTGATATTTCCTTATCTAAAAATACCAATACCTTAATTTGCTCTAGCAGTGGCAAGGAGGTTCGCTTGTCTGAAAAAGAATTTCATATCTTAGAATATTTTATTGCCAATCCGAAACAGATTGTAAGCAGAGACCAGTTAGCCCTGAAAATCTGGGGATATGATAGCGAAGCCGAGTATAATAATGTAGAAGTCTACATATCATTTACCAGAAAGAAATTGAAATTTATTGGAGCCAAGGCCGAGATCAAGGCGGTTCGCGGCATGGGATACGAATTGAGAGGGTAAGATGTTTAAAAAGACAAAACGAAGGGTTCGAGTGGTAATCATGTCGGTTTTTTTGGTGATTTGGGTGGCTACCCTAATTATCATCTATACCTCCACCGAGACTAAAATCCAAAAAGAGAATAAGGAAATGATGCAAATCTATGCAGATACCTACAGCACCCATGGTCTTCCTCGCACAGGTCCATCCCCTGACCTTCCTGATATTTCAGAGGATGCATCCAGTGATGGGAAAAAGCCTTTGAAAAAGAAGAGCATCGATGACTTTAAAGATAACCTGACTCATCGTTATGAGCTTTCTACTTTTTTGGCCGTTATTTTTGATGAATCCGGAGAGGTGAAAGAATTCTCCAACCAGAAAAATTCTGACTTTTCCGACGAAGAGCTTCAAGCCTTTGCCAAAAAACTTTTGGGAAAAAAGGAGTATGGAAAGTCTGGGAATATGGTTTATCTGATTAGTAAGGGAGAGGACTATACCATGGTAACCATGATGGATGTTACCGTGATTGAATCTGCCATCGATACCCTTTTGACCTATATGCTGTTCTTTGGCGGAATCTCCGTGGTGGTTATGTTTGTTCTTTCCGCCCTGCTTGCCTCTTGGGTGGTTGTTCCCTTAAAAAGTGGTTATGAAAAACAACAACAATTTATTTCCAATGCAGGTCATGAATTAAAGACCCCTATTTCCACCATTGATGCCAATGCGGCACTCTTGCAAAGAGAAGTAGGAGAAAATAGCTGGCTTTCTAATATTGTCTATGAAAATAATCGTATGTCTGTGATTGTGAAGGAACTTTTAGATTTAGCAAAGCTCGATCAGGCAAAAATCCCTTTGCAGGAAGTGGACCTAAGTCAAACCGCCTTAGCCTCGATTCTTCCTTTTGAAGCCAAGGCCTATGAAGAGGGATATGAATTAGAATATCAAATTCAGGATACCATTCATATGAAAGGTTACCCTGATCAGTTAGAAAAGCTTATTTCGATTTTGCTAGATAACGCTCTTAATCACGCCAGCAAGAACGGTAAGATTCAGGTAGTCTTAGCCTCTGAAAAGAATACCATTACCATTTCTGTTTCTAATCCCGGAAAGGAAATTCCGGAAGAGGACCGAGAAAAAATCTTCGAACGTTTCTACCGCATAGATGAATCCCGAACCGGAGGCAACCACTATGGACTGGGCCTTTCCATTGCCAAGTCCATCGTTAATAACCATAAGGGAAGTATTCAGGTTATATGCAAGAATGGAATCACCTGCTTTCAGGTGACCTTTAAAAAATAGTAAGATTGTACATGCAAAAATAGCAGCGACAAATCGTCGTTGCTATTTTCATCCACACTTCTCCCCTCCTAGCCTAGATAGCTTGCTGTTTTTTCCATCACGTCTTTTAGGATTTCAAGATTTTTTAAAGAATCCTCCACTTCCAAGGAATGATTGGCTCCTTCATATCGGTAAATCGGCACTTCCTGTTCTTTACTGATTCGAAAGACCTCCTCCACCCGGCTCCAGGGATCCTGATCTCCTAAAAAGGCAATGGCCTCCTTCGGCTGAAATTCATAGGTTTCCTCTAATGGGGTATATAAAATCTGTCGGCAGGAAATCTGGTGTTTCTTTGCATAAGCCGCCGAAATAACCGTACCGATACTCTTTGAAATAAACAAAATTTCCCGGTATTTTTCCCATTCCACCTTTGCCAAACACGCTTCCGCTTGCCTGTAAAGATCCAGAAAGGTTTCTCTCATCTTCTCTTTATCTCCCCGGATATTTCCACCTGCAAACTTATAACTTACCTGTATGGTATCAAGGTATCCAGCCTCATTGGCCACCTGTTTCGCATAGTAAAGCAGGGGCTTATCTACGTGATAGCCGATTCCGGGAAAATAAACTGCTAACTGTTTCATAATAATCTCCTTGTATCCAAAGAAGAAGGGACTGTCTGATCTACAAACAGTCCCAGCCCCTTATATTCACGGAAAGAGTTGAAGGGCAATTTTTATTCTCCAACACTATCAAAGTAGCCATCAATATCTGCTAAAACCTCAGCTATCCTTGGATATTGATAAACAAAGGATTTCACAATCTGTCCATCATGACTACTAATATCTACATAAAATTCTGTCACTCCCTGAAGATAGTACTTTAAAAGATCTCGCTGATCATAGGTTGGTCGGCAGGAAAGATCAATTCCGTCATTAATAATCCGAATGTTTCCATAATTTAGAAAACTCATCAAAATATCCTTGGGGGTATAATCTTTGGGAAGTTCATCCCCAATAATATCATAAATGACCTGGTGCTCTAAGACACGACTATACTGGTCTTGACTAAAGTCCAATAACTTTCCATCTAAAAGCATATAACCCGCTTTTCTCCATTCGTAGGTTTGTCCAAATGCGTCCAAAGCAGCATACATTACTTCTTTCGCCTTTTCGGTAGGTGGATAAGCCATATGAATCCTCCTTTTTAATCCTTCTTTCACCTAAGCCCCTTGGTTTCTTACTAATACTTTAACATAAGAAACTTTATAAATCTGCCAAAGACTTTTCGCATGTCTCGCAATTATGCACAAGTCCGTACAATGGATAACATCTTTCCATAACCGACATCAATTATAATACAAGTTTAAAAAGAAAGCAATCCGGTCATTCTTAATGCAACTGATCCTCTAACCGATCCTTGTTCAGATAAATTCTTCTTTGAAATTCTCTTACATCCTTCATCTTATACTTCTTCACACTAAAACGAATCCTACCTCCCGCATATTGAATCTCTAAAAATGATTTTTTCAAAATAAAGAATCCTGCAATCATACAAACGCCAAGCACCAGTCCAGCAAGAAAGATTCCCTGACCAGGGTTTTCATTGAGACTGGAATTAGACCAAAAATAACTAGCTAGCATTAAAAGAACCGCTCCAACCAATAATCCATATGGTTTTAGATCCGTGATTTTACAGGCAGTAATATCCTCTAAATCAATAATATCTTCCTGATAATGCACATCCAAGACTCCACTTTTTATACAATAATATAATCGTTCATTGGTAAGTACTGCATCTTCTCTGGCAAGTCCATCCCCAGATAATATATTTTGCACCATTCCATTCTTTAAAGAAAGTGCGTCTTTCTCTGTTCCGCTTATAAAGCCAATCGCTCCGGTTGTTGACTGATATTTACTCATAAAATTCCTCCTATTCTAGACTTCACATATTCTCTTTGACGAGCTTTTCCTTCATAAATCTGTCTTTGAAAATCTCGAATATTTTTCAAACCATACTTTTTTAAACTTAATTCAATCTTGCCTCCAGCATACTCAATGGTCAGAACTGACTTCATACGAATGGCAAATACAATGAACTCAGCTACTCCCATAAGAACCATAAAAAGTGCAAGATCCTTAGAACTTCCTAACAGAATCAATCCTAATAGCAGGAAGATTCCTCCACTTAGTAAAAGTCCGTAAGGCTTATAATTAAAAATTTTGGTACCGGTAATATCCTTCAGATCAACGATTTCTTCCCGCTTTTTGATCATCAGGATTCCCTGTTTTGCGGAATAATAAATCCTTCGATTGGTTAATACCGCATCTTCCTTAACAAAGCCCTCTCCCGATAAGATATTCTGGACCCAACCGTTCTTCAAGGAATATGCATTACCTTCATCTCGGTTAATAAATCCCTGGGCTCCCGTATAGGAAGTGTAATTCTGCTTAGCCGCATTAGGCGCCGCTCGCTTTTCAAACGCAGGCCTTCCATAAAACTCCGGTTCCACCGGTTCGATGACCTTTTTCACTTCCTCTGTTTTTGCCTGTTCTTCTGCTTCTGCTTTTACTTGTTCTTCTTCCATCTTAAATTCCTCCTTCTATTTACAACCCAACAAGTTTATTTGACTATATCTTAAACCTTGAACTGGTCTATAAAAAGGACTTCTCGCATTGCAGTTTTTTTTGTTTTCTACATTATCGGTATCGGTTTGATGTTACACAGAGGGTGAACCTGTCACTGCCGGATTTATAACTTTTCAGAACGCCTTTCTCCAGCACATCCTTCTGTACCTTATTACCTGATTCATCCTTAAGCTCTCCGCTCTTGACGGTAAATGATAATGTTCCGTCATGCTCTACATTCGTAACCTCAAGTGTTAAGGTTGATATGGATATCCGATCTCCCTTCAGGCACTCCTGATCATAATAATATGCATCTGCCGTCTCCCCGTCACTTGTACTGTTAACAGTTACGGTTGCCCATGTATTGTTATCGAAATACTGACGCAGACCATGATAACAGAACAAACCTATAACGGCTAATATGACGAATATTACGATACAGACTTTCAAAACTTTCTTCTTCATTATTCTTCTCCTCCGATATAACCTTTGGACTTTCGTCCAAAAGTTTATCTCTATATATTCGTCGTATAATTACATTCCGGATACCCAGAGCACCCCCAGAACTCTCCGAACTTTCCATTTCGAAGTTTCATCTGCTTGCCGCATCTGCTACATATAGGAATGATTTTCTGTCCCGACTCGAACAACTCCATTTCATCCTTCAGATGCTCATACACCTGCTGCGTCATTCTTGAATCCTTCAGAGCTCTATGTGCTCCATCTATGGAGATACCAAAATGCGTTGCAAGGTCTGTCAGTCTTCTATGAGCCATCTCTGGCATACATTTCCTGGCTATCAGAACTGTATCAATGTAATCATTATCCGGCACAGCTCCAAAAATCTCTTTACAATCTCTATAAATAAATGTCAGATCGAATGCCTGTATGTTATGTCCCATAAGTGGTAGATCTTCTATAAAATCAATAAACTTAGGTAGTACCTCTTCAAATGTAGGCTCATCCGCTACCATGTAATCATATATTCCATTAACAGCACTGGCTCCTTCGGATATATGACATTCAGGATTTACAAGAGATGAGAATTCATCTACTACTTCTCCACCCTTTACCTTAACTGCAGATATTTCCACCACCTTATCAGAGTGTGGAGAAATGCCGGTAGTCTCTAAGTCAAATACAACATAGTCAGAAACAAATGTATCAAGTTTTGTACCTGTTTTACTACTTAACATATGCAATCCCCTAGAAAAATTATTAATTTGTATTGTATCATAGATTTCCACCTCCGTCAGTAACCTCCCTATATAAATAATACGAAATTATTTTTTCTTGGGAACAGCGTAAGTGCGGAGATATGACAGTAGAACTGTCTGAATACGAAAATCTTCAGTCAGGTTATCCATTACTTACATCTTCGAGAAGTGGATTAATGTTTCAAAATGATTTCCGTGATAAAACTTCTACCGATAATCAAGAAACGTTATTTAGCGTAGTTCCCTACGGAAAATGCACTTACCGTCATATGAGTGATGATAATATATTCCATTTCAATATAAATGAAATTGTTGAAAAAGGCTTAGTGAGTAGGGAATATCCTGTTTTCGATGCGAGCGAGAATAATAACTTATCATTTTTAATACAATACTTAAATTCAAGTCCAGAGTTTACGAGATTTTGTACACAGAGAAAACTTGGAGGAACAAGAACGAGATTATATTATAAGAATTTATGTGAATTCCAACTATATGCTCCAAGCAAAGAAGAGCAGGACAAAATTGCCGGGTATTTTTCCAATCTCGATAACCTTATCACCCTTCATCGGCGTGTGTAAAAGCAAATGAAAAGGAGGGCTTACATATGAATACAGCGACAGTTGATAGCAAAACATTATTATTTTGCGACTATTACAAACAGTGGATATCTGTCTATAAAGAGGGTGCCATTAGACCTGTAACAATGAACAAATACTATATGGCCCATCGTTGGCTTATAAAGTTAATTCCTGAACTAGCCATTAAAGATCTTGACAGAATCACTTATCAAAAGCTACTTAATGATTACGCTCGTGAGCATGAACGCCAGACTACAATGGACTTTCATCATCACCTAAAATGTGCAATTCTTGATGCAGTAGATGAAGGTTTAATTTCCCGTGATCCAACGAGAAAGGCAATTATAAAAGGAAAGCAACCTCGCGATAAAAAGACCAAGTACCTTAATCAATACGAGTTACACAAATTACTTGATGACCTATCACTTACACCAGAAATCAATGCTGATTGGCTTATATTACTAATTGCCAAAACGGGAATGCGTTTCTCAGAAGCACTCGGATTGACACCAAAAGATTTTGACTTATCACATCAGGTGGTCTCTGTTTCGAAGACATGGGATTACAAAGGAAATGGAGGATTTTTACCTACAAAAAATCAGTCTTCTATTAGGAAAATTCCGTTAGACTGGCAGACAGTCATCCAATTTGCGGAACTGCTTAAGAATCTTCCTGAAGAACAGCCTATTTTCGTACATGGCAACATTTACAATTCCACAATTAATGATATTCTTGCCAGACATTGTAAAAATGTTGCTATCCCAATCATCTCAATCCATGGTCTCCGCCATACGCATGCATCTCTGTTGCTATTTGCCGGAGTATCTATTGCCAGCGTTGCAAGAAGATTGGGGCACTCAAATATCACAACCACACAAAAGACATACCTGCATATTATTCAAGAATTAGAGAGCAAAGATATAGATATTATTATGCGTTCTCTTTCTACACTAAACTCTTAAAACCTATTTACACATGCCGATGTTAAAGAAAAGCTTGTAGGATTATCCCACAAGCTTTTCTAATTCCCATCTTATACAAGTAATAAAAGGATTTCCGGCATAAGTACCTCTTTAAAATCTCGAATCAATGCTCCGTTGAATTTAAATTTAGGCATCGCATCCGGTGTTGCTTCCTTGTACGCAGCATAATCTGCTTTTTCTTTTAATTTATTTTCATTTGCAAGCTCACCATCTTTGAAGTTATAAGCTTCATACTTCACATCATCAAAATCGATGAACCAACGCTTCGCAAATGCCTCAATTTCCTTATCGATAGCAGCATATCGCATTTGGTTAATTGTAACGGAAATATCCTGTCCCATGAACTTTGCTTTATCTCGCTCTATTTCATCAAGCACTTGCATAAACAGTTCACTAAGTCTAGGATTGTTTTCTGCATATTCCTTTACAATTTCTTTGATTTGAAGCATTTTATGTTCAAAATCAACTTCATCAAAATCATTGTCATCTTGATTCAAGAAATCTACAAATCCCTGCAACAATTCGACAATATACTCAAAGTCAATCTTAAACTTACTATATGCAACCAAATCATAATCATCTAAGATTGGATCATCGTCCTGATCATCCGTCTTATCCACTTTCAATTCTTCCATTACATTCTTATAGATTGCCGCATAATTGTCATAGTCTTCCTGCGAGAACTGGTAATCATCAAGCATCTTAGAATCAAAGGTCGAAAAAGATTTCAAATGTGCAAAATCATGGTCCAAATCCCTAAACAGTCTTATGAATGTCTTCTTCTGCTTTTTAGATAATCCCATGACATCATCCGGCGTAGGCGCAAATGTACGAATTGTCTTTAAAGATAATGTAAAATTATCTAAAACAGTATCCCAATCCTCTGCAATAGCATTTCCAATTCCACCTTTAGAATACAAAACCAAAGCATCATTAATCTTTTCCTTGTACTCTTTTGGTGAGCGGAATGTAACAATCTGTCCATACTCCTTATTTTGATCGAATAAGCGATTTGTTCTGGAAAACGCTTGAATTAATCCTTGCGGACTCATTGGTGGTCGATCAATAAACAAAGTAGAAAGACACGGTGCATCAAATCCGGTTAATAGTCTATCTACCACAATAACCAAATCAATCTGTTGTTCACGATCTCTATATCGTTTTTCTTTTCTGGCAAGCCGATCGTTGAGATTTCCATTATAAGCTCCAAGACCTTCAATTTCATACTTCGTCCCAAAAACCTGATTATAATAGGACAAGTATCGCTTCATCGCATCCTGATTTGACTGCGAAGACTCTTCATTTTCTGACACAGAGAATGTAATCGCTACCTTTGGAAAGTCTGGAAGCGCTTTTTTGACATCCTCACTAATTTTTAGCTCATCCTCACCTTTTTTAATATTAAGAAGTAAATCATAATATTTTTGAGCTACAGCAATTGATTCAACCGTAAGCATAGCTTCATATGTCTGTCCCTTACCGTTTTGCATTCCAAACTTAGCAAGCGACTGATTTAATATGACATCAAGAACATTTCTCATGTGCTTCTCACTATGATAATATGCATCTTCCTCGTCTTCTGGCAAACCTTTCGGACCAAGATTCTCAACATTGAAACCAAGTACAGCACCATCATGAATAGCTTCCTTAATCGTATAGCTATGCAAGCATGGTCCATATAGTTCCTCTGTTGTCTGAGCCAAATCACCCTTCTGTTCATACTTATTTTCTTCAAAGATAGGTGTACCAGTAAAACCAAACCAGAGTGAATGATTAAAGAATCTCTCAATATCACGTTTTGTCTGTGGGGTCACTGCTCTATGACACTCATCAACCACAAAAGCAACCCTTAATGATTTAATCTTGTCATATTCTTTCGTTCCTTCTTTCAAGCGGCGATTTATCATCACCTGCATTTTCTGTCGTGTCGTTACAATCATCTGTCTGTTATCATCGCTCAATCGCTTAATAAGAACACCTACATTATCTGTATCATCAACATCTATTGTGTCATTATCAGCATATGACTGAAATGCTCCTTTGGTCTGCATATCAAGGTCTTTACGATCAATCAAAAAAACTGTCTTCTCTATGGATGGTATATCCATAAGGAGATTCCTTGTTGCTTTATATGAGGTCATGGTTTTTCCGGAACCTGTAGTATGCCATATAAATCCAGACTGACCTCTTTTAGATGCACTTCTCATAGCTTCAATTGCATGAATTTGATAAGGTCTCAAGATAAGAAGCTTCTTCTTATCGTTATCTAAAACGGTATATTTTGTCACCATTTCATGTGCTTCAGGTATCTTTAAAACTGACTTTGCAAACTTAATATAATCACATACCGGTAGATTTTCATGATCAATCCATCCGGTCAAAAACTTCTTATTAAGCTCAGTATCTCTCGCCGCTGAGAAATACTTTGTATCTACCGCATTACTTACAACGAACATCTGAACGTTAGAAAAAATGCCATGAAATTTTCCTTCAGCTATGTACTTCTTAATCTGGCGATAACCGTCCATATATGAATGATCTTTATTCTTTAATTCAATATGGATCAGTGGAATACCATTGATAAGCAACGTAACATCAAAGCGTCGATCACGACTATGCTCATCCTCTTCGTCTGCAAATGCCTGATACTGGTTAATCACCTCATAAACACTTGTACCACCAGCAATATGCTCATTATTCATTACTACTAAATGAAGAGTTTCGTTTCCTCTTTGAACATGAACATATACTTTTCCATTTTCTCCAACAAGCCATTTCCCTGCATCATAAAATGAAGCATGTGACAAATCATTTTTTACTTTAGCAAACTCGGATTCAGATAAAGGAGTATCATTTAACTTAGCCTGAATATTACAACTCTTCAGAGCCACCTTTTTAGAGCTTGAGAGCCACCCTGAAAGTGTATTTTAATGCTTGAGAGCCACCACTATATC
>AUXO010480304.1_pt1 | contig 51846 bp, 44 predicted proteins | sample 768731 | NCBI WGS metagenome assembly AUXO01 (sample SAMN02715735, study PRJNA202380) | gut metagenome | biome: sheep rumen | host: Ovis aries | place: New Zealand: Palmerston North | reverse complement strand
AATATGTTGCTACAAACACATTACATGGCAATCTGAATAATGTATTGTCAGTTGGCTTGTCATCATATTCTTTATAATCATAGACCATATTCTTAATCTTGTTTCCGAACACACCTTGCTTTTTCCCAAAATCATCGTAGAAAGATGGGTCATTTCCAACAACTGATAAGTCTTCAATTTCATTGTCTTCTGTAATCCAAGAGAATGTATATAGATAGTATGGATTAGAATCATCAATTTCTACCAAAGTACTTCTTCCAGCATCTGTAAAACCATCAGAGACAATTGTACCACCAGTAATCTTGTATCTCAAGAATTGGATGTTCTTAAAGTCATAACCACATTCATTTCCGAATTCATCCTTAAGATAATAAATAACACCAGTTGGTCTTGGACAACTAGCCAATACCGTTTGTTCTTCGCCATCACTTGCAAAAAATACAATGTCGCCAACATATACGTCTTCATTTATGGAGTAAACGAAAAGAGCGTTATCACCATCAGAACAAGTATCATCACAAGCCCAGGCAATTTGATATTCAGAGTAGTTAGTATCAGTATTAAAGCCGTCAAGAGAAGGACATCTATAAAGCTTGGCATATTTGTCAGAATATGAGTCACCATTTTCTGTTACAATGCATTTTTCTCTAGCAGCCCATTCAAATCTGGTCTCGTCATTGTCAAGACAGTATTTCACCTCCCATGATTCAAACTTAGCATCAGTGAAACCAGTAGCATCATTGGAATGTGCTGCTGCTCTTGCATTTTCATTAAGCATATCAACACTGTCAGCAGTCACTATAAGGTCAAATTGTTTACCAGCACTCTTTGTGTTGATTTGTGAAGTCGTTGTAACATAGTCGGTTATACGGTATTGCTGACCTGGGACAAGAGCATTATCATTACGAAGCGCAAGAAGCTCGTCATAGGTTACGCTAATGATTTTGCTTATCTTGTCTTCTTTTACTTCTTCCAATTCCGAGCTGTTAACATAATCCTTTCCCAACACCCAGCTCTTGGTTGCGTATGCACCAAGTGAAGGTATGTCGCTCTTATCAGCCTTTCTGTCATCAAGGTCTACCAATGCCGATGCAATTGCCTCCTCATTCTCTTCAATAACCTGTGTTACCGTGTTTCCAGAAGTGAAGCCACTGCCAAGTTTCTCATTAACCACCCAACTTTTGGTTGCGTATGCGTCTAACGATGGTATGTCAGTCTTATCAGCCTTCCTTCTGTTCAAGTCAACAAGTGCAGCAGACATGACTTTTCCGTTATCTTCAATAACTTTTGTCACTGTATGCCCAGGAGTGAATCCGTCGCCGATTATCTCATCAAATGTCTCAGTATCAAGATAGTTTTTCTCTAACACCCAGCTCTTGGTAGCATATGCGTTCAACGATGGTATGTCAGTCTTATCAGCCTTCCTGTCATCCAAGTCAATAAGTGCTGCCGATACGATTTCCTCATTCTCCTTGATGACATCAGTAACGGTATTTGCGCTGTTCTCGCCAGTAAAGCCGCTACCAAGCTTCAGTTCAGTATAGTAATTATCCGATGAAAAAGACACGACATCACCGCTTTCGTTCTTAATCGAAATGGTTTCCACATCTTTTGCATAGTTAATCGCTATTTCACCATCTTCCAATGCACTTCCTGAAGGTAGCTTTGGCTTTCCATCTACTTTCGCAGTACTTTTCTTATGCGATATAAAATTAATATTTTTTGACATGATTTTATTATGTTTCTTATTTATTTATGTCTTTTCATGAATATGTATCATACAACTTAATAATAAATATCAACATTTACTTAAATGTAATGAAATATAATCTTATTTAATTGTTAATTTTAAGACTATTTTTTCTTCAAATATCTATTATATGCGTTAGTGTTTGCATTATGGTTGGCTTTTATTTCTTCACCACGCTTATATACTGATTCTGGCTCATTTGGCATGAAATAAGGACCTGTTTTTGTCTTAGGCGCTACTGGTTCTTCATCCGTAAACGGCAATGGCTTCTTGCTAAATGGCTTCTTATACCACGGCAAAGACTCATAGTCTCTCATTCTGCCGTCATGGGCTTCTTTTCTTCTGTTATATTCTTCTTTATCCCTGTTGTATCTGTTGATGCTATTCACATCGTCAGCCCTGTCATTGACATAGTTCATTTCCGAATCAAACGGCGAATGACCCTTTAGTTCAGAATCATAGCCAGCCATCCCATCAACCATATTTGTAAGATATTCAGAAGCCCTCATGTCCTTATGCCCAACATTTCTTCCTTGTCTCGGATAAAAGGTACTTCCACGTTCGCTACCACTTGCGTCAGAATAATGTCTGAATGTACCGTCATCATAATCAGCACTGAACATATTATTACTGTCATTTGAATTAGCATTGATTCCAAATCTTACATCTTTGTTGAATTTTCTTCCCAAATCATTTTCCAAGCCTTTCCTAAATGCCGTGGTTTGTCGGTCTCTTCTACGTTTCTGCGTATCTCTGTGGACTGGTACACCATTTAAGTTCTGGCCAACCTGGTCATTTGAACGTCCAAGCTGCCCTAAATCATGGTTTGCCTTCACCATTGCCCTTGCTTTCATTTCAGGGCTTATTTCATTCAGAATTCTCTTAACTGATTCTGATATAATTCCCTTTAACTCTTTTTCTGTTAACCTTATTTTAGCCATTATTACTTATTTTTTCTATTATTATTATTATTATAAATAGCTCCAGATATTTAAGCCTTAAATTCACTTGCATCAACAGCACTGCATGTGGCTGTATAATATAACACGGTCGTACCCCATAAAGTGTGTGCGTTATCATAGTTTGGATTGATATTGTTAATTACCCAGAAAACCATTTTTTCTGGAGTGACCTGTATCCCAACATAATCCCCCTTCTTTATTTCAATTCCAAGTTCCTCAATCGTTTCAGCATAATAGCTGAATGTAAGTTTGCCAATCTTGTTGTAAGTTCCAAGCTGCTTTGTCTTGTCATATGACTTCAATTCTGGGGCTTCTATCTTGAAAACGCACGGAACCTCAATGGGAGGGAGATATTCAATCGAATTGGCATCAGTCTCACCATATACAGCATCAGATGGTGTCTCCTGGGCATTAACCCTGTATAAAACAACGGTCTGACCCATGTCCTGCTCTATATAGCTCTTTCCAATGTCCCTCTCGACATCGAAAGACTCCTTGTCATAAAATAAACTGTTCCTGTTTATGGGAACACGCCTAACACTCTCGCCATTAAATCTTAAATTTGCCATATAAATATCTACATTTAGCTTATATATATAAATATTGCCGAAGAAAAAAAGTTCAAAACCTTGATTTTTGTGAAAAATATGTTATATTTTATATGCATATAAAATATAACATATAAATTTGAATAGATATGTCTTTAGCATTAGAAAAAGTAGATGAAGCATATAGTATATTGAAGGAATATAATGGTGAAAATCCGTTTATAATTGGTCTTAAAAACACAATTGTCGTCCATAAGTTAAGGAGTATGAGTGATTTTGAGATTGAGTATGTTTTATCCAATCATGACAGAGAGCCAGTTCAATTGAACAAGGTTGTAATGGTTGCTGAATGGTGGGGAAAGAAGAAGCAGATTGACTGGAATGTTGAATTTATTCCAAAAAAGATACAGATAACATGGTTCTTAGGCGAAACTGGCAATCTGTATCACTTCTATTGTATTTATAGAAGGTCTCAGGAAAAGGCTATTGAGGTTTTTGTGCCAAAAAACGCGATACTGACAAGTTTCATGCTTGAAGACTATCATGATTACAACGTTGACCTGTCAGAATATGACGGAAAGAACGGAAGAAACATAATGCCGCATCAAATTGAGGCGATTAAATTCCTGTTATCCAGGAGAAAGTGTATATTGGCAGACCAGATGGGGTCAGGAAAGACTTATTCAGCCATTCTAGCGGCTCTTGCTGGCAATTTCAAGCACATATTGATAGTTTGTCCATCCTCAGTGAAAAAAACGTGGGAGAACGAATTAAAGCTGCTTGTTGATGAGTCTGACATAACCATTGTTCAGGGTTCAAAATGGAATAATGCTAAATTTACCATTATAAATTACGACATCCTTGACAATTTCTATACAATTCCATTGCAAACCATCAAGAAGAAGGAACTTAACGTTGATGATAACGGAAATGTCATAACAGAAATAAAGGAAAAGGAAATAGTTTCAAGGAATAAGAAGATAATAGACGATGCGATGTCAAACAGCCAATTGTTTCAGGCCAAATATGACCTTATTATAATAGATGAGGCGCATAGGCTATCAAACAATACGTCTGAACGATTCAAGATAATCAATGATTTGGTAAAAAGAAGCAATCCAGATGCAATATTTGAATTGACTGGAACAATGATTACCAATTCATCCAAGAATCTGTATAACCTCTTGAAAATCATAGATGTTCCAATAACAAGGGACTGGCAGAATTACATGGAAAGATATTGCGGGGCAAAATTATTCTATAAAAAGAACGAAAGAAATGCCCATACTGCAATGTTCTGCCATTCGGTTGGGAAAAAAGAATGGAAAGAGCTGACATACGATGAAAAAAGACAGCTCGATGAGATTCTTGAAAAGAAATGCAAGAAAATATGCATCCCAGGAGAAGATTCAAACATGGATGAACTACAGGAGATAATCAAGCCATATTATCTAAGAAGGCTCAAGACAGATTTTGCTGATGTTGTTAAAAAGGATATAAGATGCCTCCATTATGAAATGACGGAAGATGAAAAAAAATCATATGATGAATTATGGGATAAATATCTTAAACTACAGGAAGATAAGGAAAAATCTGAAAAGAACAAAAAACTGATTGAAGTATCACTCATGAGACAATGGCTTGCAGACAAAATGATTCAGAAAACAATATATCTAACCAGAAAATGTGTTGAAAAAAATCATAAAGTCATTATATTTTGTGCATACGACAATGAAGTTAATAAGCTGGTTGAAGAGTTTAAGGACATATGTGTCTATCATAATGGAAAACTGAATGAAAAGAAAAAGAACGACGCGGTTGAGAAATTCCAGAATGACGATAACATAAAAGTGTTCATCGGAAACATATTTTCAGCAGGAGTTGGTCTGACACTTGTGGCATCAGATGTCGTTGTGTTTAACAATTTCAGTTTTGTGCCGTCAGATAACCTACAGGCAGAAGACAGAATTCACAGGCTTAATCAGACTAAGCCATGTACAATATATTATCAGTCATTTAATGGCACATATTTTGACAAAATGCTTGATATTGTACATTCAAAAGAAGACGTTATAAATAAAATAATAATTACAGAAAAAGAGAAATAGTTATGGTTATAAATTTGGACGAAAAGAAAATAGTTGGTTTGCTTTATAAGCTTGATAATGGAAAGGTTATATGCTATAACTTCAACGAAAATGGCGAGTTGTTCTGTATCACAGACCCCAAAAAAGCTGAAACGCAAAAAAAGCGACTTAGCGACAGGGAAATGATGGATGCTGTCGCAGATAATAAAATCATAAATTCAAATAAAATTATACATTCAATTAATAACGCAAATAAAATTATCAGTCTTGATAAAGAAGGAAAGCTTAACGAAATTGCCAAAGAACATCAGAAAGAAATTGCAAAGAAATTAGAATCTAAAATGGAAGATGCTGAAGAACAGTTAGATTTGGCCACATGCGAAAGAAGTCTTGAAAGAATTGAGGAAGATATCGTTAGTATCATCAGGACTGGCAATGATGAAAAATTAAAGGAAAAAATAGAAAGCTATCGGTATTATCAAAAATTAAGGAATGACTGCATTGATAAAATGTGGGATGACAAAATGGAAAATTAATGAAAGAAGAAGAAATTGACGAAAAGGTATATTTATGCTTCATAAGACTCATAGGTGAGGAAAATGACGGATATTATAGGTATGAATTCATATTCACAAACAACATTGATGAAGTTTGGGGAGAAGATTTCAACCAAAAACCAGCATGCCTGGTGAACAACTTGATGGTTGATGATGAATACATAACCGAAATACACATTGTTAAGATGAAAATAAAACTCGACCTCATACAAGACAATTGTTGTTTTTCAGTTAGCGATTCTTATGATTCGATTGTCGGGATTGCGTGGGAAAACATAGATTTGCTAGATGAGTTTCCAGAAGACGGAAGGATATTCTTCAGATTCGGGGAAACTCTTGAAGAAGTTGAGGAAAAACTTGCAATGAAAAACGTCCTAATGATTAACTAAAAAAAAAAAAGAATGCATACATCATGATTGAACCAAAATTTGTCAAAGGAGATTACATAATCAACAGGGCATGCGGAGACATGGCTATTGTTAGTGGTATAAATAAAAAGGGATATTATACCTTTAAAGCATATTATGGCGATATGTTCAAGGAAATAAAGTCAAAAGACTATACACTACAGGTGAATTACCAGAAATTCTTTGAACCATGCACCGAAGAAGAGAAGCAAAAGCTTGACAACATCATAAAAGAAAATGGAGGAAAATAATTCCCTCCATTTTTTTGTTTTAATCAAATACCGTGTTCAATCTCTTTCTATCACTTTCATTGATTTTCTCAGTCACATTGCTGAATTTTTTCTTAAAGTTCTCGGTCATCTCTTCTTGTTCCTCAAGTTCTTCCAGACCTTTCATGTATAATTCTTCAGCGCCAACCATCTTGGCAATGTCCAATCCACTGTAATTTACTTCGTTAATCATTCTTCTACTTTCTTGAACGTTATTATTTCCTCTTGCTTCCTTAATTTTTTCATTCATTTTGTTTATGATAAAATCAGAAACACTTGCAACACTGTTAAACGCATTTACTGCGTTTTTGGCATCCATACCCCATATTCCAGCATAGTTTATTGCTTCTTTAACGTCATACCCATAAAACTTACATACAATCCATGCGGTAAGCTCAGCCTGTTGCTCAACATATTGTCTACCACGTCCAATGCCAGAATAAAACTGTCCCCATTCCTTATTAGAATTCTTTAGATATACCTGATGCAGCATCTCATGTGCAAATTCGTGGGTTAATGTCATAAGGAAATTGAAATTCATCGTAGCGTCAGAAAGGACTTCAATAGTACCACTTTTAGAAACACCCAAAGCGCCTCCAAGATTTTTTGTCTTTGAAACGTTAACACCAGAGTCTCCAACAACTTTGAGCAATGCATATATTTTTTCCTTAACGGCATTTGTTTCTTTTCCGCTATCGTCAAACCATGCAATTTTTGACGAATCTGTGTCACCTAGCAAATCCTCTTTACCTGGGATTGGCTCCGTGAACCTTTGGTCGAAAAATGAATATGAAAATTTAAACATCACATCCCCAACAACACTGTTGAGATAAGTTTTAAGAATTTCTTTCTCCCCAAGGTCTAATTCGTTTACTGAATTAAATCCGTTATCCTTAAGCCATTTTTCAGTTGCGCGTTTCCTTGCATCTCTTCCACTAAATTCTTTTTGTCCAACTGGCACAAACATACCAATAGCTGGGGCATTTGGCTTAACCTGTCTGTTAAATGCAGCCCATTTCCTCCTGCTTTTCACAAGCTTTGCTTTAGGGTCTTGAATCCATATGAGAATGGTGTTCTTTAGAGAATATTTATATCCCTGCGCCCTTCTTGCGTTGATAATAGGCATCATTAGTCTCTTAAATTCATCACCATTTACAACGCTCACAAGATTTTCTTTGAATTCCTGTATCTTTGCCTGTATTTCATTCTTCGTCATGTAAACATTGTTTGCTGCCGCAATCTCTTCCTCAGTGTCAGAATTATCGAAAGCAGAAAGCAATTCATCAACTATCGATTCAACATTCCTAACCTGTGGGTCATCTGTCTTGCCCTTCTCATTTGCCAACAAGAATTCAATTGCTGGTCTAACATAATTGTTTATCTTGTTTTTAACAACAGACATATCTGGAGAACCCCACCAACCCCATGTCTTTAATGAAGAAATCCATGAGGCTCCAAACCTGTTTTTCATTTCGTCTTTAAAAGGATACGTAGAATCAACACCATCACCCGTCACAAGAATAACGTTGGTCATTGTCCCGTCTTTCCGTTTATATGGTTTTACACTAAAATTAAACATAAAAGAAATATATATTTGATTTTTATTTTATCGGAAGAATATTGATAAATAATTCCTCCCTTATTGGCATGTTCAATATTCCATTTGGATATGTATATGAATCATTTTTCATGTTACCGTTAAACGTTATCTCAAATATGCCCTTATAACTGCCAGCCTCTTTGGTATCACGGGCTTTCCAGTCATAACATATCACATATTGTTCAGTACAGTCATCGTTTTCACGCAACTTTATATACGCCTTGTTCTTTGCCACCTTTGTTACATTGGTGTCAATGTTAATCATTGTGAAAGTTATCTCAGCCCCTTGAAGTGCCTCATGCGCCTTCATAAAGTCATGCCTTCCATCTTCAATTAACTCCATTCGCAAAGTCGGTAACGTGCTATTTTGTCTAATATAGAAAAACTGAGCCATATTTATTTTCTTTTCAAAAAATTGCTTATTTCTTCTTTGATTATCTTATTAATACCAATTCGGTTTTCATATGCAATTTGCATGCGTTTTTGCTTATTGCTAAGAGCGAAGAAATAAGCTTCCTCAGCCACTTCCCTTATTTCCTTTCTGGAAAGAGACGTGACATCATCATCAATACCTTTTCTCCACATATCACGTATTCCTTCTTCAGCAACAGCGTCAATGTATTTTCCAGCACGTCTTACCTCATCTCTCATGCTCTTATCCACCATGTCATTAGTCCATCTTCCATTTGCAATAGTGTTGAACGCTCCCAATTTATGCCTTATGAGATAATCATATAGTTTTTGTTGTCTTTCATCCATAAAAAAAATATTACAAAATTATTTTAATTTCTTTCAATACCATGTTCCTGATAAATTGAATATGGGTCATCTGGATTCTTGTAAAATGCAATAAGTCCTTCAATAAATGGCTTCAGAACTTGTTCCTTGTTCATTTTATCATCACGCATAATACTTTGAGCAACTTCTTCTCCAAGACCATGAAGAGAATCACTATCACCTCCAAGACCAAGAATCAAGGCGGCAATGTTCATTCCATATTCTTCAAGACCACCATTGCCTTCATCAGTTAAGTGGTCATATTCAAATCTGTCATCCGTCCAGCCTTCCCTTATGATTCTTTCTGCTGACCTTTTAATTATTCTGTGTAGGTCTGATTCTGTTAATCTAATTATATTCTCTTCCACTTTCTCTGGAAGACCTTTATGCTTGGTTTCAGCGAAATCCTTAACGTCACTCATTGGCATGCTTTTTGCTGCTTTTTTTATACTCTTACTTGGATTCTTCAACTCACCTTTTTTATAGGCATCAACCATACCGAAGAACCTCTGTTGCGATTTACTTTTACTTGGCATAATTAATTTATTTATAAATATCACAGTATAATAAAAAAGGATACTTAGCTAAGTATCCTTTTTCCAAATATATTTAAACAATCCACAATCCCATATTCTACCATAGCCAAGTGTTCTTGCCATTTCGAGTTCTGTCATTTCAACTGGTAAATTATGATTTTTTATTAATATTGGCTTCCTAAACCTTTCTCTTCTAATTCTTTTATAACTAACACCATCACATTTAACATTATTTTGTTCAAAGATATATCTTTTTTATTAAAAAAACAAGTTTTTTCGATAACTTTTTCAATACAATTATGCATTTTGTTAAGAAAACCGCTATTTCCAAATTGTATTATTCGATAACTTTTTCTATACAATAAATATTTTCATAAAACAAAAAAGATAACTTTTTCAACGCAATTAAAAGAATATTTTAATATATGGCTTATAGAATAGAAAAAGTTACCAAATCTATCGACTTGGTAACTTTTGTAAGTTATTGATTATCAGATGTTTATCTGAATTCGTTGATGCTCCAATGTACGAGACCATCGACATGAACATGTCCATAGTAACGGTTGTTAACCATCTTCTTCGCATATCTCGTCATAATACCCTTAACGGGTGCAAAGTTGAATGGATTAACCATTGTCGGCGTTAGCTGCATCGGGACGTAGGGAGCGTAGATATAACCAGTGTCAAGGAGTGACTTACCCTTATGACCTATGATGATTGACCAGTGAGGTGAATATGGGTCGCGGTATACCTGATAGCGTCCGCTGAGTGAGCCAATCTTTTCGATACCCATGTTGTACTGGTCGCTTTCAGCGCTTGCGTCTGAGACGTGGAAGTACTCAAGGTTATCGAACAGTGCAGAGATTTCAGAAGAAACAACGATGAAGTTAGCACCGCCACGGAGTGTTGACTTATGGATTTGTGCAGAAATCTGGTTAATCTTAGTCATCAGCTCTTGGTTCCAGTCCTTCTGAGTATAGTTAGTTGAGAATGCAGCCATACGTCTCCAGCCGTTTACATCCCAACGTGCCTGCCAAGGTGCACCCTTACGGAGGTCACGGAGAATCTCACGGTCAATCTCAGCAGCGATTTGCTCAGAGAGGATAGCTGTCAATTCAGCCTCAGCGTCGATGTTATGGAATGCACTAACGTCCTGTGCGAGTTCAGGAGACCATGTAGCACGGAGCTTACGTTCTGTTACAGATACGGTCACTGAATCAAGCTTGAATGAAACCTCACCAATTTCGGTTTCGAGTTCGAGAGAATCATACTGTGCCCAAGCAATCTTGAAGAGAGACTTGATTGACTCCTTGGTTTCCTCAGTAGAGCCGCTTGAAATAGCTGCGTCGAGTTCAGAAGCTGCAACACCGATATATCCATCGATAGTACCTGCTTGCTGGACAACTGGCTTAGCAAGGTCAAGTTCAATATACATCTTTCCTTCTGCATCACAAGCCGCACCATATTCAACGATACCCTTGCCATACTTCTGAGTAACTAATCTGAAAGGAACGGACTCAAACTTACGGAAAGCAGATGTCTGTACGGTTTCAGAACCAGGAGCGTTTTGTGCCTTGAATTCCTTTTGGGTAATGACCTTGAGTGAAGCAAGGAACTCTTCTGTATCCATTTCGTTGCCATCAGGACCAGTGAGCTTCGAAGCGTTGAATGAGGAGAATCCGTCAATCTCAAGGATTAAGTTACGGATAGTTCCATCAAAACCGCTCTGGAAGTACTGATTCAGGTTTTCACCACCGAAATGACGAACGCCACCAGGAGTGAGGAACACAGGAACAGCAGAGCCGACCTTGATTGTAACCTTACCCTTTGAGTTGTCATAGAGGAAGTCATTGTAGAACAAGTCGTAGAGACTCTTCTCAAAGTACTTCGTCACATCTGGACCTACTCTGCGGATAGAGGTTGGATTCAGGCCCTCAGCCTCAGCAGCTTCCTTAGCCTCGTCAAATGTGGCATAGGTTGTTTCCTCGCTTAACACAGGGATATACCACTCGTTAGTGAGTTCGTTAACCACCTCATCTGGGAGATAGTAACGTGGCTCGATACGACCTTCCTTGTTGCGGTTAACTCTGTCATAGCCCATAAGACCAAGATGACGACCAGTTGTACCGTCAACAATATCGCCAGGCTCAGTACCACCAGTTACGTCCTCTGGAAGCGACCACTCTCTCTCTGATGTAACAGGGAGGATGAAGAACAGCTTACCAACAGGAAGGTTCATAGCCTGTACTGATACGATGTCGTTAGCAAGAAGCTTGCTGAATACCCTACGAATGATAGGGAATACCACGGTCTCAAATGAACCGCTATTGTCAGAAGCAGTAGCCTCGTAAATCAAGTGCTTAGCCTCATTCTCATACAATGTTGCCACGTTCTCCTTGATGCCCTCTGGAAGGCCCTCAGTGAACCCGAGGTTATCCCAGCGCTGTTGAACGGCTTCACGTATTTGTTTTTGCGCGTTGTATTCAATATTGCCAACTACGCCGCTTGATAAAAATTCTTTCATATTACTAAATGAAGTTTATTTTACTTATTTTATTTTTATTAAAAATCGCAAGAATTTCAGAAACATAAGATTATTTCATCATTCTGTACATTAAATCAAGAGACTCAAGAACGTCATTCGACTTATAGATTGTCGTCTCGTTGATTTTCTTTGAACTTGTAGCCGAAAGGTTCGTACCCTCAGTTATGTTCATTTTCTTAGCTTTCTTAAGGTCATCGCTGATTGCCTCATAGAGAGCCTTTGACTCCTTAATCGTCTTAGCCTGTTTTGCAAACTTCGAGATAATCTCCTTCTTCTCGTCCTGAGTGGTTGAGTTTTCAGAAATCAACTTGATAATCTGCGCAAGGTTGTGATTGGTAACAGCAGCCTCCTTCAAAGACTTCATGATATTTCCAAGAGTTCCCTTGAGTTCCTTGTTCTCACGAATGGTATTGTTGATTCTTCTCTTGAGACTTTCAGAAACACCTTCTTCATCCGTTCCGCTATAGCGAGGAGTTACGGTTCCCTTCTTTCTCCTACCATCCTGGCTCTTTGAACGAGCATCCCTTCCATTTGAATTTGGAACATGGGACTTAGATGTGCTGTTCTGCTGAACAAAACCGCCAACATTAGTTGCTTCTTCAACTGGCATGTCGTTCATATCACCACATTCGCTGAAGTTTCCGCCGTCGATTTCGGTTCCATCAACATCGCCGCCTTCATCACCCATTTCAATCTCGAACAAACGTCCCTCGTTTTCAACTTGTTTTCCTTTTCCGTCGTTAAAAGGATTGTCTGCCTTCTTTTTCTTTCCTGGATAGCCAGACCATGGCTTTGAATCGCCCTTTGGTACTCCAGCGTCCCAGTCATTCACGTTTTTACCTGGCTCTGACATGCCTGGATTTGTCATCACGTCCTTTTTCTGATAATTGTCAGTGTATCCTACGTTTGAATCGTATTCCAATACAAGTTCAAACATTTTTTCTGTTGATTCATTCATATCGTCATCAATGTTATTTTCAAAGTCATCTTCATCACCGAAATCATCAGCACCGTCTTCAATAACATCATCATCAGGAACATCTGATGATTTGTCATCATCAAGACTAATCAGGTACTCAGCTCCAGTTTCATTGTCCTGAACGTTGACCATCCCATTATCATCCTTGTGAACAAGAATCTGGTCATCATTCTTCATCAGCTTGTAAACCTTTACGATTTCATCGTCTTCCGCATTAGAGAAATCATACTCATCGTCCGAAATCTTGTACTTTTCAAACTCAGACCATCCATCGCCATCAGAATCCTCAACATCGTCAACTTCCTTTTCCAAGTCAATTCCGTCAGAGTCATCATCCATACCAGCGTCCGATTCAACGTTGTCATCAACGCCATCTTCTTTTTCTTCATCTGAAACGACCTCAGAGTTGGTATCTTCCACTTCCTCTTCATCATAATCCTTGTCATTATCCTCATCATCAGATTCGGACAATAACTTGGCATATGTATCTCGCACAGCCTCGTTTAATAAATCCTTGACTGCGCTCTCTGTATTTTCTTTCAAAGAGTTTGCGAGTGTGTTATAATCTAGCAAAGATTCTCTAACCTCTTTAGTTCTAATCTTCTTAGCCATTTAGAAAAATATTAAATGTATTATTTTTTAAATATAAATAGTATCGAAATCAAAAAAAAATCTTTATTTAAACCGCTTATATGAAAAAATGTTTGTTTATTGGCTTTTTTATGACACCATAAACATTGATTTTCAGTATTTCTTCATTAAAGGCTGCTTATAATATCAAACGAAAACAATCTTTTTGGCTAATATATAAATATTTGGCAACTTTGAAATATTTATAAGTAAATTAAAAAAATTCGCAATGAAAAAGAATGATTTGGAAGTAATAAAGGAGGGAAAAACTGGTCATGGCATATTAATTGAGCATGATGGTTTCGTTTCGTTGGACAAAAAGCAATTAAAAGAAGGGATAGAAGACGGTGAGTGGTATGTGCCAAACCCATTCATTGTCGATGCAGTGTTCCAGAAATTTGGGATTAAGAATGCAAACGGAAGGATATATCCAGAGGAGATTCTTAAAAGAGAAGTTGAAAAATATCAGAGCAAAATAGAAGAGAGAAGAGCTTACGGAGAATGCTATAAACCAGATGCCCTTATTCTCACTGAAACTGGCTGGACAAAACTTGAAAATGTTAATGAAGGTGATGTTGTTTTAACATTAAATCCAGAAACAAATGAGATAGAAAAGAAACCAATCATTAAAAAAATAGAATATGATTTTGATGGAGAAATGATACATATCCATGGTAGGAATATTGATGATGTTGTTACACCAGAACATGGATATCCTATTTATGACAGAAACGGCAAATTTAGGGATTTTAAAACAGCAAAAGAAATATTTGAATCAAAAAGTATGCCAAGTTTTTACATTCCAAAAAATATAGGTTTCAAAGATGAAGATGAATTTTCGAAATTAGTCAAAGGAATTTATCTTGATAAACGTTTCTTAAAAGTTGAAAAAGAACAGTACACTGGAAAAGTCATGTGCGTTGAGGTTGAAAATCATATTTGGTATGTGATGAATAATGGAAAATGTCATTGGACAAAGAATTGCAATCACCCAGCAGATTCGACAATCAACCTTTCAAGGGTTTCACACAATATAGTTGAACTGCATTGGGAAAACGCAACGCTTGTGGGAAAACTTGAAATCAACACATCTGAAGGCTTCAGGAAAAACGGAATCGTTACAACTTGTGGCGACGAGGTGGCAAACCTGTTGTTAAACGGATATAAAATTGGGGTGTCATCAAGAGGCGTTGGTTCAGTGGAACAAAAACTTGGACAATATCTTGTCGGCGATGACTTTGAACTTATATGCTGGGACGTTGTTAGCGACCCAAGCACTCCAGGTGCTTTTATCTCAAACGAAAGAGGAGATTTAGCGCAATATATCGAAAACAATCAAACACAAGAAGATAAAAACTGCATCAATGAAAAAATACAAAAAATTAAAAGCATTTTAGAGTCATAAATAACTTCTTTATTCCTAATAGGTTTTAAAAACAATAAAAGCGAGATTTCAAAATCTCGCTTTTTTATTGCTGAATAATCTAAATCCTTTCTTCCCGCAATCATCAGAATCACATAAGCCATTCAGATTGCATTTCTTGCATGGATTCTCAACATATTTTCCATTTCTGTCATTTTTTCTTGGATGACTATATGGCTCACTGTCTTCGTATGGTGAATCATAGTTATATATTGCAAGCTTATATCCTTTCTCGACCAGTTTTGGTGAAATAATAATGAGTTTTTCCTCTGGGATTTTAGTGATGTTAGCTGCATCTTCAAGTGCGCTTCTGCTTAACGAGTCTGTCGGGTAGAACATGCCATTAATAAGCTGAAGACGTATTGTGTTCAATGATTCATTGACAGCACGCCTTATCCTTGATTCCTGAAAAAAACCAGATTTGTCATATAATGTGGGGTCGATGTTTTTTTCACCGCTTACAGACCAGTCGTTTTCATCTTTCTGACTGTCAAAAGGCTCATAGTTATTGCTGACATCAGCGATATTGTCATTGAAGTCATCATCATCATCGTTTACGTTCCAGTCATTTCCAAGAACGTCTTCATTTATAAGACCCATAATGGAGTTCCTTATAATTCTATTAAGCTTAGATTCTGTAAGTCTTTCCTTTGCCTTGTTTCTTCTATACCTTTTCATTGAACAATAATTATATACAATAAATACTTTAAAAGGCGGAAAAACGCATATATCAATTTTTATTTTTTTCCACATTAAAGTCATTCTCATTCAAAGCAAAGACAAAATCATCCATCATATTCTTCATTCTGCTTTTCAGAAATCCATCAAGTTCCTTCAGCTTTTTCTTGTTCTTCTCATTCTGTCTTAAGAAAAAATCAAACGAAAGAAATTTCTTTTTCCCTGGCGACATCCCATCCATATTCACATCAAAATCTAATATGAACTTCTTTTCAAAATTGTCATTGTCAGAAACAAGAGATTTTATTGAGTTCTTAACCTGCCTTTCAACTCGCTTTATCTTTGATTGGCAATCCATCTCAACAAATGGCTTTATCCAACATTTCCCAGAAATGTATATTACTTGTGGATTTTCCTTATTAACAGACCCATATTTCAACGAAACATAATCACAAACATTCAATTTATATTCCTTATTTAGCCTTTTCATACTTTTTGTTAATTACTTTTAAAATATGTTAAAAAAATATAAAAAAACAAGGATGTTATAGAAAAAAAAATGGTGAACCAATTGTGGTTCACCATTATCTACTTATTTGTCAAGTAGAATGTCTCTTATCTCAAGAAGTTTAGCCATGTCCTTAACAATTGTGTCATTGTTGAATTTTTGCTCTTCAAGCTGTTTCTTGAGGGCTTTCAGGTCATTGTTATCAGAATTTTCCTTCAGCATCTCATTAACCTTATCAATGCATTCATTCTTGAACTTGTTGAACAGCTTTTCCTTTCTCTGTTCGGCAATCGGGCTCCTGAAATCTGTAATCTGCTGAACGAATGATATTTCAGATTCTGTCAGTTTTTCTTTCAATGAATCCTCAAAATCCCTGATTAGCTTTTCTGGGCTTACCTTTTCCTCAACAACCAAATCCTTTCTACTTTCCATATATTTCAGAATGTCGTTCTTATTCGAATACATTTCATAGACATTCGTCATCGTAGGAGTCTTTGACAATATGTAATGACCAGCCTCGTATAAATTCATGTCATCCTTATTTACATGTGAAATGGGAATAATATTGTTTTCAAACATGACCTTCTTAAGTTTCTTGTTCGATTCCACAATCCCCTTCTTGTTAATTTTATTTAACACATTCTCTGTGATTGTCTTGAAAACGTCCTCTGGGGACGCTATTTCACTAATCTTTGAATTATATGAATTAACAAGGTTATAGAAATTGAATTCAGCCATCAGGTTCTTATCTTCCTTGATTGTCTTTATAACAGCCCTTACCGCCTTCTTGTTCGACTTAAGCAATGATGGCAACGCTTCCTCAAATATATGGTTCAGGATACCAAAATTTGTGGTGTCCATTTCCCTTATGAGTGAACATTCGTTCTTTCGCTCATCAACCGTTTCCTCAAGAAGACCCTTGGCTTCTTCAAAAACCTCAAAATCATCTTTTGTCAATGCCTCATTCATTATCTGCAAATAATTCAGCATTTCCTTTTTGTATCTATTGTTTTTCATATTTTGTTTTTCTTGAATATAAATATCAGGACACTATCAATTATTCCTTATTATCATCGACAAACTTTCCAAGTGCCTCAATCATTTTATCAAAATCTTCACTAATCAACAATGAATCACTGTCATAGACATCAGCCCTCTCATATTTTGTCTCATTTGTCAGTTGCTTGCGTTTTTCAATCCTTTCAAGATAAGCATTAAACATGTCACCAGATTCATTCAGGATGTTATTTGGACGATATCTTGCCTCCATTGGAGGAGCGCCAGCATCCATTCCAGTGTCACCTCCAGCTCCCATGTCGCCAGTAGGCATTGCACCTTCAGCACCAGCAATATCTCCAGTATCATCTTCTCCAGGAGCACCAAGGGCATCAAGGTCTCCACCCATGTCGCCTCCACCCATATCCATTGGCGGCGCACCTCCAGGACCTCCGCCGCCCATTGCGTCTTCACCGCCAGCAGCTTGTTGGTCATCAACATATTCTGCCCCAGGCTCACCGTATATCCTGTCAACCTTGTCGAACAATCCAGTCTTCTTGATAATCTGTGTGGTCTTTTCAAGCTCAGCTGCAATACCCTTTTCAAGACGGATTTCTTCAAGGTTCTCCTTGATTTCCTTTTCAGACCATTTCATAATTTGTTTAAGCGCCCTTGTCTGTGACATCACTGGCAAACCGTTTCCTGGGTCTGACACAGCATCCCTGACGGCATCTATCTTCTTCTGCATGTTTTCAACCTCAAGCTGCTCAGCCTGTGTTGAAGGATTGTTCATCGATAACGTGAAATTGGTTAGCTCATCATCGAAACCAAGAAGATACAAATGAATTGTAGCCACCTTTGTCAACTCCATCAAAAACGCTTGCTGTATCCTGTTAACAGTCCTGGTAAACCTTATGTCCATGAGCGCAAGGTTCTTACCGTCACCAGCAGCCTCTTCAAAGTTAAGGAACGCCTTTGGTATCCTAAGAGCAGTAAGCACCTTGTTCTGGACAAACTTAATGTCATCAAGAGCCGTAATATTCTGACCAGCAGAAAGTGTATCAATAGGAGTCGGAGCCGATTCATCACGCACAGGTATAAATATGTCTTGGTCTACACAGTTAGATACAAACACACCACTTTCATTTAACGAACCGTCTGATTTCCAGGTAGTTATGGCAAAATTATGCCTGTCTTCTTCTCCATTAAGTCCAACGACAGTCATACAATACACGTCATCGCCAGTAATGATTTCTATCTTAGAAATTTTATGGTTTTTCTTAATTGAAGTTATAAATTCATTCGTATTATTAAAGGAATAAGCTTTTCGTATGTTCCTCAAAATCAGCTTGTTACTAATCTTCCCATTCCTTTTTGCTATTTTACCATTGGTATTTTCCAATATATGACCAATTAGATTATCATTAACATATTTGTATAACTCACCAGCACTTCTAACGTTTCCATGTAATATAGCATTCTTAATTGCACTCCAAACATAATCATCAAATTTAACCGAGAACTTTTCAGAAATCCTGGAATAGATTCCGTTTTTAGCTCTTTTCCTATTTGATTCAGCTATTTTATTTTTTATTAGTCCAGCGTTTTCGGTATTTTCCCATCTGGTTTTTATGTTTGTGATGATGTTATTTCTTTTGCTTCGTTCTGATTTTATTTGGTTTAGTTTGGTGAAATGCGATGGTAAGCCGAATTCGTTTTCTTTCATTGTGAGATATTCATCAATTCCATTGAATCCGATGTTCTTTATTTTTGTCCTGACTAGGAATTTGGATATTCTTCTGTTTTTCTTTAGTTTCGCAAGACTGTTATGTTCAATCAAATAGTCAATCAGGTTCTCATTAATAAAGTCAACCATTGAATTTTGTGAATAAATAACGCCATCTTTTATTGCATCATCAATAACAGACCAAACATAATCATCAAATTTTATTGTCATGTTCCGTTTAGCCCGTTTTCTGAATGTATCGTCTTTCCACCTTTCAGAGCTGCTTGCTTTCCTGAGCTGTTTAACTCTGTCGCTTGAGTTTAAAGACGCATGGTAGTTTCTGTGTTCATCCCATGGCATCCATTTTAAGTTTGATGGTGAATTATTGAACCTGTTGAAATCAATATGGTGAATCACATTGTCATTTTCCGTTTTGGACAAGTTTTCACCTATCAATCTGTGTGTGAACTCATATTTGCCGCTATATGGGTTATAAACGGATTCATAGTCATTTTTATAATGGCTGGCAATTCGTTTGTTTTCCCTATACAAAGGCATTACACTTTCACCGACAGAAACTTCATCAGCGCGTTTTTTTGAGCCATCGCGCATTATGATTTCATGTTCTGGCGCTAATATCATGTAGCTATCATCATCAAGTGTCACTTTAACAAGCTTTTCTGCCGTGTAGTTTTTTCCGCACCACACGACACGTCCTGGCACTATCTTATGTGTTTTATCCTGAACTGAATACACAAAATTTTCCTTCCCCTCTTCATATTCCTTTGCGAGTTCAGATATTTTAATTGTTCTGCCATCAAGCAACGGTATTGGAGTGTCCTTATGAACAGGAAGGATGTTCTTTCTAAGGTCAAGCTGTCCAGTTATCGGGTCAACAATTGGTGTTCTCTTGAATTCATTTGCAATGTTTTCAACATATGCCTCAACGTCGGCATCATCAATTGCGCCAACGAATATCTTATACACTCTTCGTTCAACTGAACGCTCAAGACGATAGATGAGCATCATGTCTTCCATCAATGACAGCATCCTCCAGTGTCTTCTTGCCGAATTAAGGTAGCTTACACCATATGGCAGATAGAGTGAATTCGTAAGCAGCCTGAAATGTGCAATCTGCCAGTCACGGAAAGGAACCTGAGAGTTGTTATCGTCAAGCCATATGAATTGTGTTGACAGGTCGGCATTGTCCTTTGTGATTCCATTAACAGCAATTGAAGCACCAGCTCCATATGGGTTCTGTATTCCACATTCAATTCTCTCTACGTTGAAGACAGGCATTTGCTTCCACCCCTTGATTCCGTTCTTATGGTCTATGTCAAGGAGCATGAACTGATTGCCGTATTTGCACATTGCCCTGATAATCATTTGTCCAGTCAATTGAATGTTAAGTCTGTTCATAAACAGGTCTTCAAGGATATTCTTAACCCTGTCCGACTTCGAATATACATTCACAACCATACCCCTGTCATTGGTCAAGCAGTTATGGGAAATGATTTGTCCGTCATTACATTTAACGCCAAAACAATTGTTACAAGAAGAATTAGCTAAATCATAAACACGTCCTTCATCACCAATTTTTTCAATTGTAACTATTCTGTGGCTATATAATGAATTTTTTAACTCATTATAATCTAATTTATCATAAATAGACATTAATGATTCACCAGGGACTAAATCTTTAGTCTCTTTCCATTGACAGTTGGATAACATCCATTTATGGTCATCCGTACATTTAATTTCTGTACCATCATCAAGCGTTATTTTATATAAAGGTTTAACACCTTTATAAATAACTCCTTCTACATGAGATGGTTTGCAAACACCATTTTCATCCACAGAATAAACCCAGAAATCTTTATACCCACCATCATAAAGTTCTTCAATAGTTTTTATAACACCATTCAAGAGTTTTATTTTTGTATCCCCATGTAAACATGACTCTTCAGAAACAATGTCGAGTGCCGCGCCGATTTCTGGAAACGCATCCATAAGGTCAGCGTCACGGTACATGAGCTTAACGTTGTTAAGACCAGCGTATGCAGTAACTGACATGTTTACGTTAGCCTTAACCCACCTGTCTTTCAGATATTTATTTTGTTGTAATTCAAGCTTTTTCTGCAAGTATTCATCTTTGTCTGTTGTCCTGAATATAACTTCATTGCCAGATTTTGATGTCAGGTCATAAGAATTGACATGAGGAGTAAACGCTTCGCCATCACTCCAATTACCGCTAATTGCTTTATCAAGCGCTTGAAAAACTGTACTTTTCTTTGCCATCCTAAAATCTTTTTATTTAATAAAATATAAGGTAATTACATATAAATATAAATATTTGAAGAATAAAAAAATGAGTACTTGTCAAAGCAAATACTCATCATTTCAATCCTCCGAATAGCCACATGTTGGTTCCGAATTGTTCCCTCTTGTATGTCTTCATGTTTTTCCCGTTATAGAACGGCAATCCCGTTCTTGGTGTCATGCTTATGCTAACATTGTTGGGCTTATTCAATCTGTTTGTATTCGTCATCATGTAGGCATTGAGGATTGCCTTGTCCTTCTTGATTGTGTTTTCAAGTCTGTGCACTGAGAATTGCATCACAAACAGCCCCATCGCAAGTGATGTGATTGTGTCGTCATGAGAACCTTCCATGTGGTCCATTCTTGCATTTTCGCCCTTGAATATCCACGTGTCAAGTTCGTTTATCACCCTGGCAGACCTTACCTTGAACTCATTGTTTCTTATGAGTCCAGCGAAATTCGCAAGTACTGGGTATCTGTTACCCTGAAAGTGGAAACCTGGAAGCTTGTCAGTATATGAATCATAAATCTTAGTTGACCTCTGGATTGTATATGTTTTCTGGTTCATGTCCTCATAATACATGTTCTTGTACCCCATCTGCAACATGGTTAGGATTGCAGCATCACCTTGTCCTCCAGTTGCATCAACGACAACGAATGCGTCATTATACATTGTCGCATACTGATATGCAATTGCGCCGATTTCATCCCCAAGTTTCTTCCCTACATATTCTGCAACCTGCTCTATTATCGGCATCCCGTTTTCATCACGTCCGTCCATGTCAATTACCTCAATTGCTGTTCTGTCCGCTGAAGTACCACGGGACGGGTCACAATTATGTGTTGAAATTCCTCTACAGCAAAATGTATGAGAAGTTGACTTTGTTTCAAAATTATAAACTTTACCAGTATATTTTTCTTCTATTTTGTCTGAAATCCTAAAATAAATTGTTTTATTATCTTCTGAAAATACAATATCTTTAATAATCCTTCTATTTCTTAATTTTACGTCACTTTCTATTTTAAAAAGCTTTAATAGTTCTTGTGTGTCATATTTACCAAGAGTCAGTTCATATTTGTTTTGACAAAAAGAAAGGCATCCACCTCTAAAAGAAGATTTATAAATTCCTTCTTTAACATGCAATTTAAGGTTGCTAATAATTCCAAAAGAAAAAAGAATATCTTGAACGCTTTTTAATAAGTTCGAGGAAATGCTAGTAAACCCGCAATATAGCTTATTCTTTTCAATATATCCGTCACCTTCTATGTAGCCTTTTATTAATTGTATTTTTAAATTATTTGGTAAAAATTTAATCCATTCATTTATGTTTTTAAATTTGGCATATTTACCAAAATTATCATTCATAAAATTAGACAGTTCTTTTGAAGAGATACCAACTAGAATAATATTATTTTTTTCTTTTACTGTAATAGTTGCCTTTCTGTTAAAGATATTTTTTGCCAAATTAGATATTTTCTCAATAATTTCGGTTTCTGTTATATTATGGCAAGTATGTACAGAAAGATTGCCATGTTTATCTTCTGCAACCCATCCTTCTGCAAGCCACATTCCACAAAACCACCAAAATTCTTCGTTTAATAATGGATTTTTTATTTTAAAATCAGTTCTCGTTAATCCATTTTTCCAATGAGATAGAATTTCTTTATCAGTTAATACTTTTGAAGCATATATGTTAGGCATTTGAACCCAATCATTAATATTAACATCTTTAGCATTAACATAATCAAAATTCCAGTCCCAATATCGCTTATTGTTAGTTTTTGTACGATGTCTTTTAAGTTTAGTGTTGCAAGACGCATAAATAGGGTGGTTCCATGTAAAAGAAACGTATTCGCATAGGTTGGACATTTTTAATTTAATTATCGACTCATTGCTAACATCCCTAACCATTTTTTTAACAGTGTTAGTGTATTCGCCTTCCTTTGTAACAAGTAAATCTTCTTCTTTAACGTCTTCGACATTAATTAGCCCTCTTTGAGTGAGTACCTGTTCACCTTCTGGTAAGCAGGCCAAAATATACCTATGGCCGTCAATAGGCTTTTTCCAGAACCAAGTTTCCTCAAGCATTGGGTCTTTGAAATCTTCAAGTGGTTCCCTCACATTGAGCTTGTTCTGCATCTCTATGTATTCTGGCGCGATTACGTTGTCACTTGAACCCATGAATGATACGTCAAGCTCCTGTGCGATTTTCATGCTGTCATTGTTGAATGACTTGCACATCGATTCATACCATGGCGACGTTGGCTTCCACCCTTCTCGCTCAAGTTTCCTCCATTTTTCCTCGTCATACTTTATGCTTCCGTCATCACTGATTGTATCTTCAACAATCACTTCCACCTCACCAGTTTTTTCATTTTTCCTTGACCATGATAAGAATTTGTTATATCTTAGGTCTTGATACCATTTGAATTCAACAGCATTGTAGTTATTTTCATGTGTAATTGCCTGTCTGTAAGTGTTGTAGTATAATTTGTCTTTACCATTAGGTGTAGACACCATAACGATTTTAGCTCTATCACCATATGTTGACGTTGCGGCGACTGCTGACGAATACACAGCTGTTCCATTCTCGATGAATGCAGCCTCGTCAAATATCAGTATTGAAACTGCTGAAATACCACGGGCAGCGTTTTCGCCAGATGAACGGGCGTAAACGGAGCATCCGTTGAACAACTGCAATTCTGATTTGCTGTTTTTCGTAAAAATATCCTTGAAGTTTTTTTCTGATTTTGGGTCTGGCGAATAATATTCATTTCCCCAATACCATCTTGGAACTTGCATCAAGAATTCTCGTATCTTTGTTACAAGTTGGTTTGAAAGGTCTAATTTGTTTCCTATGCACAGGACAGTTTCTGGTTTTTCCTTGTCAGCCAATGCAATCTGTGCGGCAACCCAAGCCGCAGTAACTGTGGTTATACCAGCCTGTCTGTGCTTTATTGCGATTGACCTGCCATGTTCGGCAATGCTGTGAAGAAACACCTTTTGTCTTGGAAACAGCAAGAACTGCGTTCTCTTTCCAGCATCTGCATCGAATGTTGAAAGATATTTCTCGATAAAATATATTCTCGCCTTATCGCTGTATGAAGTCGCCCATTCCTTTTGTATTTCCTTAAAATCAATCATATTTTCTTATTAGCACAACATTTATTTTTAAAAATTGTCTTCCTGTATCACATCACCACTTTCATCATCGCCGTCCAAATCAAAGTTGTCGAGTTCCGCTGCTGAAAAGTAAGAATCTGAAATGACAGCCTTGTTTGTGTTCTTGTCATTTATCCTGTTCGTGAACTCAAGATAATCTGAGTCATGTTTGGCATCTGATATGACATTTTGAAGTATTTCCCCTCCAGTCCTCGTTGATGCAAGTATCTCTTTCATTGAAGTATTGAATTCATCAGTCGGTAAACTAACCAAACTTGTGAATACATATGGTATAAGGTTGCTGTCCCTGACACCCTTAAAAATCATATCCCACAATTCAGTGCCAAATCTCATGTCCCAAGGCTCAGCCAATATGAAATCAGCCTTTTTGATTATATACATGGCCTTTTTCTTGTCTTTTGGAAGGCCATGCGATGAAAACAATTCAAACATCCCCTTGAATGTTTCTTGCAGGAGAAGCGGAAATATAATCCCTTGCGCAGATATTGTCGTCCTGTTTCCGTCAGAACCAAGATGTGTCTCAACATAAGAACCCTGCATAGGTCTCTTATCATCAAGCTTCTCTTTTTTTGTGAACAGCAAATAATCATTTATCGCAAGTATTCTGTCATATAGTGGCAATAAATCTGGATTAATCTTATTCAGTTCGTCATGTATCACTTCTTTGCTTGACAATGACAGCTCAAGCATTCTCCTTGCGCCACCCTGAACGACAGAATTAATAAATCTCCTTTTTTCGACAGCTTTGCTTGAGAGGTCAATCTCAGCAATATCCTTAAAATCATATTTTATATCTTCCGAATCTTCTGGAGTTATTCTTGGGGTTTTGTTGAATTTAACTCTGTCAACAAGTACAGCTTCGATATTAACAGTACCTTCTGGTATTGCAAACACCCTGTTGACCGCATTCTGTACAAGCATTTCCAGAACATTCTTAATAGGCTTTTCCATTTCCTTGCAAATCCCCACAAGTCTTCCAAGTTGGTTTGTCAGTGATTCCTCATCAATTTCATCAATATCAGGCATTGACTTTATTGCAGATGAAACCGCCCCAAACCTTTTCTTCAGGATTGAGTAGTCAAAAGGATAACCATCCAGCTTTGGGAACGCCTCATTGTCGCCCAAAGCTGTCTTATGATGCTTAACCATCTTGAATATAAACGGGGGAAGATTTTCTATCTTGTTTAACAGCCCGATTGAAGTTTCATTGATAAAAACTTTTTTCATTTATAGCCTTCTTAGGAATTTTGTTAATTCTGACTTGGTGAATGGTATTGAATTTCTTCTCATTTCATATATCCTTGATTCTGAAACACTATCAGTGCTTCCAGTTTCATCATCTTTCGTAAATTTAATTACTGCATCATCAGCACCTTGGTCCCTTGTCATTCGTTGAGCCTGAACAAGTTCTTTTCCAGATGCGTTAACAGGAACCTTTAACTCCAAACCCTCTCCGCTTTGGTCGTCTTTCTGCGCATCAGCCTTGCCTGCCTCAATAGACGCACTATCAACACCTGAATTTCGATTCATCAACTGTTTAGCCTTCATTTGAGCTTGCTGGATTCCATTTGCAGAGCCTATATTAGCATCCAATTCGTTTAACAACAAGTCTCTTTTCCTTACGAGCATACCTTCTCCAATATGAATAAATTTTTTACCTCTCTTAACATATCTTTCCATAGCGTAAAATAATTTATATATAAATATCAGCATTAAAACAAAAAATGAGCAACTTTTGCGGTTGCTCATTTTTTGTTATATTTAGTATTGAGAAACAAAAGGATTGGTCTTATTGTTAACCTGCCTTTTGCTTAGTTTTTTCCCAGGTCTTTCAGCACGATTATCATCAGAATCATCATTTCCGATTATGGAATTGATTGTCTCATCAATAATCCTCCTAAAGTTCATCCTTGATTCTGGTATTTGATTATCAGAAGAGTCACCAATCATGCTCTTTGCGTATTTTGTAACCGCAGCCTTATCTTCTATCGATAAACCATTGATGATGTTCGTCAGCTCGTCATCTTCTTGATTTCCAGAAGGTTCTGCGCCCATATCTGGATTTGAATTATCAGCAGGAGCATTCTGGTCGTCTCCCATGTCCATCCCAGGGTCGTCACCACCCATGTCCATGTTGGGGTCTTCTCCCATTGCGTTAGGGTCGCCTCCCATGTCCATTGGCGGCTCATTTCCCATGTCCATGTCTTGGTCTCCAAAATCCATAGGCGGCATTGAATCGTCCATTCCTCCGCCAATTAGTTCTGGTGGAACCTCAAGTTTGGTTGGCCTCTTCTTATCTTCTGTTACCTTTTTTTTTTAAACGCACGAAAGCCTCAGCGATTGCGTTATCAATTGCGTCCACGTTGATATCAAAAGGAGCACCATCACCAATCTTCTCACCATAAGGATTGTCATTTCTCACTGAATCGTCATTCATGTCATAATATCCTGGGAATTCAGCCATATCCTTTGGAGGCAGACTCATTACTTTCTTCTGATATGCTGGGTGCTTTCCGAAGTCGTCAAGCTTGTTCATGTTTCCAGCTGGAACACGGCCTTTATCGCTAAATGGAGTCATGCCGCCTTCGTTCATCATGCGTCTGCGCATTGCTCTCTTGAAGCCCTTTGTCTCGATTATCTGAACGCCTTTTCTTCTCTTGCCTTCCATTGGCATGTCCATGTCGGTTTCATCTTTCATCGGCTCTTCATCATCATAATCATCATCAAGTCCGTCTTCATTATCATCAAGGTCGCCTTCACCATCAAAGAGTTCATCATCTTCATAATTATCCTCATCAACAGGAGGCTCTGAAACGCCAAGCTTATCAGCAATTGAAGCAAGAAGCTCCTCTACAGCATCCATTCTGGATTCAAGGTCGTCTTCATAAATGTCATCATCAAGACCTTCACCATCAAGCTCTTCATCATCTAAACCATCATCATCAAGGCCTTCACCATCAAGCTCTTCATCGTTGAAGCCCTCATCATCAAGACCTTCACCATCAAGCTCTTCATCGTTGAGGCCCCCATCATCAAGGCCTTCATCATCGAAGCCTTCCATGTCCTCATCACCCATCTCAAGGTCATCATCATCATCATCTGCAATGTCGTCAACTGCTTCATCAATTTGTTTTCCCTTTTTGTCATTAAACGGGTTGTTATTGTCATCAGAAGGGCCTTCACCAACGCCAACGGCTGGGCTATTCTGGTTATCAGCATCATGCATAGAAGTTCCATGATTCTCAACAACTCCATTCTTCAGTTCACCAGTTTTTGACACCTTCTTGTCCTGGTCATCGATGTTTCTAGCAGTTGCATCGTCAAATGGTGCACTGTCTCCGATTTCAGTGCCATGACTCTTATCCATGTAGTCATCACTGTTTCGATTCCAGCCAAGAACCTCAGATGATTCGTTTGTCTTCTTTTTCTTGCCACCGCACTTACATTCTGCGCTTCCGCATTCTGGGCAAATATCAGACTTCTCGGTGAAAGGGCTTCCAACATTTGGACTACCAGTCTCTGGCTTGCCGCCCTTTATGTTATCAGATGGGGTTTTCGGAGTGTCGCAGCAGATAGCACCCTTCTTCTCAGAAATCACAGCAGCATTCTTCATGATTTGACGTTCACGAAGAATTTCTTTCTGCATTTTTTCAGAAGCCTCTGTGACAACAGTTTCCTTCTTGTCAAGATTCCATGACTCAACCTTGAATGAAGGATTGTTATAAGCCTCTTTCAGGGACATCATCTTAAGGTCAAACTGCTTCTGCGCATTGGCATAGTTTGTATACTCATTTTCCTTCCTGTTCCTGAAACCGCCAATGTAGTTAAAATCTTCCTTAACCAGATTTGCCTTGTTAGGAGCAGACTTAATGTAATACTTAGTACCCTCACGTACAATCCCATACACATTACCGTCAGCACCCTTCTTTTGGTATTCAACAGTGCTGTATGGGGTTTTTTTGCCTTCAGTCTGAAGTCCATAGCTCATCAGGGACTTCATTCTATTTAGCGTTTCTTTTGTATTCATTTTATTCATAAATTAATATATTAATTTTTTCCTTATTTTTAAATAAATATCTCATTACATTAAAAAAATTAGTTATTTATGAATTATAACTAGCAATATCGTCATAAGTACCAGTCATATTGTCTACTCCCCTTGTATCAAACTGTGCATTAAACAGCCTGTTTGTGAATTTATCAAAGGCTCTTACATAGATTACACTGCCAGGTTTTAACTTTATAGGGTCCCACTGAATACATATACAATAATTATATCCAATCAATTCAGATAGCATGCTATCAAAATAAACCTTATATTGTTTTCCGTTTTCCTTTGAAGTCATTATTTTTCCGTTGTTAACCAGAAAATTTTTTAATGTATCACGTTCAGCCTTCCATCTTTTAGCATATGGGTTGTGTTCAGAATTTCCATCAGCAACAACCTCTTCATTTATTATCTTTAATAATCTGATGTATTTTCTAACAGATTCGTTAAATGAAGCCATCTGAATATTACCATTATATCCACTATTCCTTAATAATTGAGCCGTGTTTTCACTAATCAGATGAAGTTTATTTTCAGCGACATAGACCTTTTTAGTCGACTCTGTAATTGAATTCAGCCTATCATATATCATTGTCCTCAAGTCCCATAGCTTATCAAGATAGCCCATTCTTCTCATTACCTTATAAACAATGTTTCCAGAGCCGCTTTCGCCATCCTTTTCAAGGCTGTCTTTTCTTAGGGATTTTATCTTTTTCCACAAATATTCCGCATCATCGCCTATTTCCTCAATCTCATGGGAGTCATCTGTTGATTCAAATGAATCTATCATATCATCGATAATCGTCATTATTTCAGCAGCTTTGTCTTTAATGCTGTATTTTTCAACACCGATGCTATGTATATCTTCTTCCTTTGGCTTTCTTATCCAGTTGTTTTCTTCAAGGTCATAAATACCTCCAGATTCTGGCTCTTCACCAATATCTTGCACATACAGCTCAACCGCATGACCATTCATTTTCAAATTTTCATGCTCATTGTTCCATTCATTTTTCTTTGAATCAAAATACTCACGGACAAACTCCGTCCTATCGTCAACTTCATTGAAATCAACTACCAAGTGAAGGTCAATATCCGAAAATTCAGACCAATTGAAGTTGCAGATTGAACCAGTAAGAATGATTGCATTTGGCTCAACCCACGTAATATTTACGAATTTCCAAAAATCATCAGCGATATCAAGCAGCTTAAGCCTTATCCTTGAATCAAGTGTTTCATTGTTTTTCCAAACACTTGGGATAAGTTTACCCCTCTTCCTGAATGATGATAAGCTGACATCATTTGGATTCACTTCAAATTCAATATTTTCATCTAGTAACATACACGTCATTTATTTGTCCGTCTTTTGTTATGTAATAATAATTATCGTCTATCTTTACTGGTGCAACTCCATTTGTAAACTCGCCACACCATTCAAAAAATATGTCTGGTCTTAATAACTCTCCATTTCCATTAATATAATTACATTGTTTTTCTGAATTTAACTCAATTCTTCCAAAACCTTCTTTAAACGCCATGCAAAAATTGAACCATCTATCCTTGCTTATTATCTCTCCTTTGGTGTTTATGAAGTTATATCTTTCATCAACTCTAACCCTTGCATAGCCATCTATAAAATTATCCAGGCCATCAAAGCCATCTTTGCATAATATTTCGCCGTTCTTTGTTACATAATTCCATTTATCATTATAATGAACCCATCCGCATTCAAAACCACTTATTTCATCACGAGCAAACATATAACAATAATTAAACCAAACTCCTGGAACCAGCAAATTTCCATCTTTGGTAATATAGTTCCACATGCCTTCTTTTAATTCTATTGGAGCAACACCACAATTGAATCCACCCGCTTCCAGGAACCACTTATCACTAAGGAAATTACCCTCATCGTCAATAAAATTAAACTTTCTTTTCAGTTTAACCAATCTAAAGCCATTACTTGGCTCGCCAACGCCATCAAAAATTTGTCCCAGGTCTACGCCATTTGCAATACCCTCCTTAACTGATGCCATAAGCTCTTCCCAATTGTTGTTTGGCTTAAACACATCATAGAAATTCCTTCCAATTAAAGAACTAATCTCCTTTGTGTCCATAATATCGTCGTCTCCTCCATTGTCATGATTCCATCTACATGTGCAAGTATTCAACGAGCCATTTCCATCAACAGAAACGGCAATCATAGACAAACCATATTCATCCAATGGGCAATTCTCGCCTTTCTCCCGTGGAACATTTTCAAAGCCATGTCTAAGGCAGAAATAGAACTGATTAGCCCCTTCATTTGTATATTCATCAAACATGTACGGGTCATGTGTTATGCACCATGAAGTATAAGCACCGTATTTATTGGCATCTTCAAACGAGTCAATCCTGACAATCTCATAATCATTATTTGTCATAAGCTCCATTGAAGAAAGTTCGTTTCTATCAATGCCCAGTATATTATCAAGTGTATCTTTAAATTTGCTTATAAGCTCTTCAGCCGACAAACCATTAAGATTTCTGTCATATTCGTTTATATACTCTTTAGACGAAACCAATTTCAGTGTTTTATTAAGTTTGCCAATTGTTTCGGCATCACGAAGCTCTCCATCACAATACATCCTTGTAACGCCAAGAATGAACTTGCCACCTTCAGCTCCTCTCAATGAAGGTATGTCTCCACGAAGCTTAATTCTGACAAACTCATCAGCATCTTGTTCATTATAGCCAAGCCTTTGCATCACAAGTTTCTTGGCTGCTGCAATGGACTTTGATTCTTGAGATTCTGTTATCAAAGACAGCTTGTTTTCATTTATATGTATAAGCTTGTTCATTCTATTGCCTGATTCGTTTACAAATTTTTCAAAATTTATTTTTTTATTAGGTTCACCGAATATTTTAACAATGACAAAATCTTTGCCATAATATACAATATCATCATACCACTGGTTGCAAAATAGCATACCTTTCCTATTAATGAAATTATATTTGTTATTCAATTTAACATAAGCAACGCCCTCGTAGAAGTCGCCAACACTATCAAACCATTGGCTGCAAAGATAGTTTCCTTCAGTATTAATGAAATTATGTTTTCCGTTTAATACGACCTGGGCAAAACCTTCGCAGAAGTCGCCAACACTATCAAACCATTGGCTGCAAAGATAGTTTCCTTCAGTATCAATAAAATTCCATTTTCCATTTATTCTAACCTTACCAAATCCGTCAGAAAAATACAACGCTCTATCAAACCAGTTTTTAGAAACAATCTCCCCGCTAGTGTTAATAAAATTATATTTATCGTTCAATTTTACACTTGCAAACCCATTTTTGAAACAATTGGCGTAATCATACCATTGATTTCCAATGAATTGACCATTGGCATCAATAAAATTTACTTTGTCACCTAATTCAACCTTGGCAAAGCCATCATAGAAATAATCAACTTCGTCAAACCATTTGTTACTGACAATTCTACCTTCAGTATTAATTAAATTCCACTTTTCGTGTAATCTGATGCAAGCAAATCCATCATTGAATTCATAAGCATAATCATACCATTTATTGGTAAGAAAATCACCTTTATTATTAATAAAATTAAACTTGTCGTTCAATTCAACAAGCATAAATCCACAAGATGGCTCTTCAACACTATCAAAAATTTCCTCTGGGCGTACACCATTTGCAAATAACTCCTTAACCCACTCGATGAGTTTTTCCCACCTTTTATTGGGTTTAAACACATCATAGAAATTCCTTCCAATTAAAGAACTTATCTGTTTGGTGTCCATGATGTTGTCATTTCCATCGTTATTATGGTTCCACCTGCAAGTACACGTATTCAAGCCACCATTACCATCAACAGATACAGCAATCATAGACAAGCCATATTCATCCAATGGACAACCATCACCTTGCTCTTGTGGAACGTCTTTAAAACCACGTCTAAGACAGAAATAGAACTGATTATATTGATAATTTGAATATGAATCATACATGTCTTCATCATGTGTTATACACCATGAAGTATAGTCACCGTATTCCTCAGCATCTTCAAACGAGTCAATCCTGACAATCTCATAATCATTATTCGCCATAAACTCCATTGAAGAAAGCTCGTTTTTATCAGCATTCAGCATTTCGCCCATTGTGTCTTCAAATTGACTTATAAACTCTTGCGCTGACAGTCCATTAAGATTTCTGTCATATTCATTTATGTGTGATTCGGAAGATACAATCTTAATTATTTTATTCAGATTTCCGATTGTTTCCGCATCACGAAGTTCTCCATCACAATACATCCTTGTAACGCCAAGAATGAACTTACCACCTTCAGCCCCTCTCAATGAAGGTATGTCTCCACGAAGCTTAATCCTAACAAACTCATCAGCATCTTGCTCATTATATCCAAGCCTTTGCATAACGAGTCTCTTTGCCTGTGCTATGGACTTTGATTCTTGTGACTCTGTTATCAAACACAGCTTGTTTTCATTTATGTGAATCAATTTATTGTTTTTCATCTTTTCCTCATAGAAATTATCTTGAGGCTTTATTCCTTCCTCAAAATAGTAATATAAGTCATTTATTATTCTTTCTGGATTTGATGATGTATACTTTGTACTGAACAAATGTCTGGGATACGTTTTATTGGATTCCTCGCAAAAGTCCACATGTATCGTTCCATTTTGTCTTCTAATCCACTGTCTCAGCATATACATCTGTTCCCTTGTTGGCTTTTTAATCAGCTCAAACCCACCACTAGCACCAAGCCTGATGTTTCCAAGTGCCATGAACTTGTCAGGTGTCATACCATCAATGGAATTTATCTGGATGTGGTCGTGGAAATAAATTATATCCCCATCTGTAAGAAGATATCCGCTTTCGCCTCCAGTCTGAATTTTCTTTGCAATTCTGTTGACTTCATCAACGTCATTTATATCTGATGGCGTTGTATCCCTGTATAATATATCCTCTATCCTGTATTCATTCCTATCCTTGCTAGACAGACGTGTATTGTTGCTTTCATCCCTTTCAACAATGTCATTCACAATACTTTGTGGGAAATAATCATATAATTCACTTAGCGTTAAATCAGCGCACAATACAGTATCATATTGATTGTCAAGTGCTTCTATTTCATAATATGGTTCAAAGTCAGCAATATCATCTTCATCTTCATAACCTTCTTCAATTGCATTTTCATGAGGTATGAAGATAATCGTGTTTATCGTGTTTAAATCGCCTCTAACGCTTACGTTATAACCCTCATTCACATGATAATAAGTCCCACCAACTGGTGAATCTTCCTCAGCCCCGATTTCATATTCATCAAGCTCTGGGGCTGCTTCATTAACATTATAGCATGACTTATCATGACTAATGTCGTTTGCATTAGCCATGTTTTCTTTTAAAGTAAAAAGTCTCGTTAACGATTTATTATCACCAAGTATTATGATTTTACTCATCTGTAAAACAAAAAAACAGTAATCAATTATTCCTTTCCGCAATCACACATTCCTGGTCTGATGTCCGTGTAGTTTGCGCCGTTTTCAGACCTGAACTGTCCGAGTTCAGTCCACTTTCTTGCATTCACCACATCAAGCTGTGGGTCATGACCAATAATTCCCTGATGGGCAAATGTTTCCATTCCATTGTCTGAAATACCATTTTCATTGTGAGCCTCCTTATACCTGTCTATTCCAGTATAAAGCAACTGGTTATCCATATCATAGCCATAGCCCTCATACATGTAATCTAAAATATTAGTATTCATAAAAAGATAAAATTTAACTTAAGTTATTTCTTATAAATATTAAATGGGAATAAAAAAACTGCGCCATTAAGCGCAGTCTATTGAAAAATCAGCAAGTTCAATAAGGTCACTAGTTGGAACCTTGAAAGATAAATCATCCCTACCCCATTTCTTTCGCTTGTATGGGACATAAAACTCATCAGGGGTATCATATACCACATCCTTCCCTTTTATCGCATTCAGCGCGAAGGAAAGCAGCTTGTCTCGCTTCACGAATATAATGCTTGACATTGTTCTGAATGCAATGTATTCAGCCTTTCCATATAACCACCCAGGATATCCTTTAACATTTTGCAATTCAAGCCATTGGATTGTGTCATCATAATAATCATCAAGTCTGTTGTTTTTCTTTATTCCCTTGACATCAACACCAATTATTCCCTTCCTTGGGCTATCCCACCAGAAATCAATGTGGTCATATATATCTTCATGCTTTGTTGACTTCTTGCATTTTCCACCCAATGTATGCCTAACTGCATCCATGACGAACGATTCGTCAATCAGTCCCTTTTTATAAAAAGATTTAACTTCTTCATTTAATGTCCTTGATACCATTTAAATATAAATTTCCTTTACTTTATCTACCCACTTATGTCTAATAACAGACGAATATGCAGTAGGTTCATTTTCTATGAATTCTTTATATGAGTTATATTTTTAGCCAACACTAAGCGGCATTTTTATTGGTGGGTTGCATTTATACCCAATAAATTTGAAATCTTCATATTTGAAGTCTTCCACGCAATTCTGGACACCTTCAATTACTAATTTAGGTAGTTCATCATACCCATTTCTCTTTAAATGTTCTTGAACTCCCTCCATTTGATTTAAGTATATGTGACAATCACCAAGAGAACCTATAAGTTCATCAGGAACCATATTTACCAACTTCGCAATAATATAAGTAAGAAGACCATACGAGCTTATATTCCAGCATAGTCCAAGCGGGGCATCTACCGAACGCTGCGTCCACATACAACTCAACCCATACTTTGGAATATCTGCAATGTCATAGTCACTGCCATCATTTGGCATCTCAACATCTTCATTTTCTTTTGTATTCCTGGAATACTCCTTAAACCAATCATGCCATTTCTTAGGGATTTGGCCATTCATATATCTCTCATTGAAGATTTTCATCCTTTCCTTATGCGTTAGTTCCCTTGCATAGAACTGGAACATCACATGGCAAGGCGGCAATGCCATTTTGTCAACCTGGTCTGGATTATATGCAACACAAAGTATCCTCCTGTCATTCGGATTTGTTTTAAGTGTGTCTATTATGCCTTGTATCTGGTCTTTTCCACTTGTTCCGAATGAACGCCACTGTTTACCATAAACAGGGCCCAAATCACCAGCTTTATAATATTTTAAAAAACCAGCTTTTTCGGTATTAAACGCATATGTCCTTTCTTCTTTTACTGCCTGTAAAAATTCCTCTTTTGACATTTGTATATTATTAATCTTTGATAATTCCAGGTAATATCTATATGCGTCATCATCCCAAATATGAACATTGTTATCAACAAGGTATTTTATATTGGTATATCCATTCAAAAACCACAATAATTCATGAAGCACCCCCTTCGTGAATATTTTCTTTGTTGTCAGCAACGGAAAACCCTCCTTTAGGTCAAACCTTAGCTGTCTTCCGAAAACAGATTTTACACGTCCAGCTCTCGTTTCTTTCTCTACGCCATTTTCAATTATGTCTTTTAATAAAGACAAATAGGTTTTGTCAACATTATTCATGATTCAATATATTAATAGATAATTCAACTTCCTTTTCACTAAGTCCATAATAAGAATCAGTATGTACAAAATTAAATAATTGTTCTTCAAGCATATCATCGTCATCATCTAATATGACATAGCTTTCAATTTTATCTTTATTATTTTCTATATATCTTTGAATTTCATCGCATCTCCAAGGCCCATTATTGTCAGTTATGTCATATATTTGCTCAACAAACTTCTCAAATGGTGTTTCGGCTTTTACATTTATTGAACATCTTTTTTTATTTAGATTATTTTTGAATTCTTCTGCATTATTATATTCAAGTTTCCATGATGATGTGACAACAATTTTAGCATCGGTCTTTTGAATAATCTTATCAAGCAATAATAGTTTTTCTACGCTTATAGTCCATCCACTATCATATGTTGTAATTACGCCGTCAAAATCAAGAAATATTATTTTCATTATTTTTCAATGTATTTAAGTACTGCATTATAACAGCATTATTACCGATAAACTCACCATTGTTATTTAGCTTATGCTTATAACAAGTTTCAGATTCATTTTCTTCAATCGCATCAATCCATTTATCGAAATTTATATCAAGAGTTTGAATGGTTTTTGGCTTCGCTCTCTTCCTGACATGATTTTCAATAAATTCAAATCTTCTTTCCTTTGAAGGGTAAAACACATCATAATCTATGTTTCTTGAGTCAAGTTCGTTCATGACTTGTTCGTTTATACTAACAAATACAATATCATATAACGGAACATTTTCCATAACTTCATCCACATACTTGGATGGGTCTTCAATTTTACCACCTATGCCTTCAGTCAAATCAAGAAACTTGGCTTTATCCCTATATACATTAGACATGTATGTCTTTCCACAACCTGGAAATGAACTGACAATTATACCCATTTGCAACTATTTTTTTATTTATTGTTATTTTCATGGCTCATAAACTGAACTTATCTCCTTACCGAAAGCATTCAGTACCTCGCATATCGTGTCAAAGGCTTCTTTCGTTAATTCAACCTCTTTGTTATACTTGTCAACGTCTTTGTTGTCTTTTATTATAAGCGTACCGTTTTTATATATGACAAAAATACCGCCTTCCATCCTGAAGTTAAGCTCCTTTTCAAGCTCATCAAGGTCTGAGTCTTCTATTTTCTTATATTCATATCCCTCTGACTTGATATACTGATTAAGCGCCTTTCCCTGCGAATCAGCGTCACGGAACATCAGGTATTTGGTAACGTTGACCTTCTCGTACTGGTATTGCGTCCCATTGTTGAACACAACCCTTAATGTCTTCAATGCGTTGTCATTGTCAACGCATTCACTGTATTTGACATTTGATGATTTATACCAAATTCTGTCAATGTCATTCCCATTTTCGTCTTTCGTGTATAAATTAAAAATTTTACTCATAGTTTTTTTTTGCAAATATATACAAAATATGTTAAAAAAACAAATTTTTTCAAAGTGATTTTTGTTTTTATTATCTATTGATTTTATTTCACAATATGATATTTTTTCTACAGAAACAAGAAAATTATGAGTGAAATAAACAAAAGTAACTTTACAGTTGAACTGTCAGAAGTTTATTCATACATGACAGATAAGCTTCTGATTGAATTTCCAACAGACACATTAAGCCCAGAATATCTTATTCTTTCCATTCTGGATAATAAGAATTGTCATGCAAACTTAATTCTGGACAATTGCCTGATGTCTAACAATATTGATGAATTGAGGGATATTTTCTCATCAGTAATGAGAGAACATATAAAGCCGCAATTCAAAGACGATGCACTCATTGGTGATGAACTGGAGAGACTCATATTATGTTCATCTAATGAGTCAAAGAAGATGAACAACGAACTTGTTGGTACTGAGCATGTTCTGCTTGCTCTTCTTAACAGGAACAACAAGTTTATTGCTGGTGGTGTATTCGCCAAATTCAGGCTTGAATATGATTTCGTTTTCAATAAATGCAATGCAAGTGATGAAAGAAGACAGCAGAACCTGTTGATTCCAAAGAAACGAAACCATGTGCGAAACAATCAGCAGCCAAATAGCATTCCGCTCAAAAGCCAGATAAACCAATCATCTGTCATATCAAGCGACAAAGGCGTGTATGTACCAAAATACACCATTAACATAAACGAAATGGCAAGAAATGGAGAGATTGATGAGATAATCGGAAGGGAAAACGAGATTAATGAAATCATAAAGGTTTTATCAAAAAGGAAGAAAAACAATGCGATATTGGTAGGAGGAGGAGGCACGGGAAAAACTGCAATTGTCCATGGTATTGCAAATCTAATTGAGAAGCATAAGGTTCCAGAAGTACTTGAAAATAAGGAGATTGTCATGCTTAACATTATGGAGCTTGTTAGCGGAACACATTTCAGGGGAATGTTCGAGGAAAGAATAAACGGACTTTTGACAGAATTGCAGAACTCCAAGAAATACATATTGTTCATAGATGACATACACACAGTGCTTAAAAGTGGCTCAAAGGAGAAGGATACTGACATTTCTGGTGTGATTGGGGATGCATTGTCGGAAGGTAAGATAAAGATAATCGCGACAACAACTTACAAGGAATACAGGAACACAATTGAGACAAATTCATCATTGTCAAGGAAATTTCAGAAGATATTGATTGAACCGAATACTGTTGATGAGTCAATTGAAATACTGATGAAAAACAAGAAATATTATGAAGAGTACCATAATGTGACCTATGATGAAAATGTAATAAAACATACGGTAGGGCTTGCCAACAGATATATCACTGACAGATGCCTTCCAGATTCAGCATTTGATGTCATAGACATTGCTGGTGCAAGTACTGTCTTAAAGAACAGAGAACCAATTGAGGTCGTAAACACAAAAAAACGCTTGAAAGAACTCGAAAGTGAAAAGCTCAACGCATTGAACAATGGCGATTTTGAAAGAATTGACAGTCTTTCAGTTGAGGAAAATGTCCTTTTATCAGACATTGCTGACTATAAAAGAGACAAGGATAGGCCCGAAAAGGAAAGGGTTGCGATTACAGAAAGTGATATTGAAAAAACCGTATCAGAGATAACAAAGGTTCCGATTAACAAGTTGTCATTAAACGAAAAGGCCAAAATAGCGCATATAGATGATACGTTGAAGAAGAGCATCATAGGACAGGATGAAGCAATTGAAAGCATTTGCAGGGTCATAAAGAGAAACAGGGTTGGTCTTGGTGATAAAAATAAAACTGGCGGTACGTTTTTACTTGGTGGAAGTACTGGAGTTGGAAAAACACTTTTAGCTAAAAAAATTGCCGAGGAAATATACGGTTCTGAAAAGGCGCTTATAAGAATTGATATGTCAGAATATTCAGAGAAGAATTCAGTAAGTAAACTTCATGGATGTTTTACTCCAGAAATGAATGTCCTGATGTCTGATGGCTCATACAAAAAAATAAGTGATGTTGAAATAGGTGATTATGTAATAACGCATACAGGAAACATCAAAAAGGTTTTAAATAAATTTGAATATCTTATTGAAGAAAACATTAAAAACATAAATGTTTCAAGCACTAATTTCAATATAAGATGTACAAATGGGCATAACATTTTATCAATTGCCCCAAAATTTAAAAATAACGGAAGATTTGACAATAATTCATATGATAGCAGCAATGCTTCATTTATGAGAGCAGATGCTTTAGTAAAAGACAGCATACTTCTTTATCCTAAAAATATAAATCACAACGAAAAAAAGGCATTTTTTGATTTGGTTAACTTTTTAGGAAAAACAAAATTTTATAGATATGATGAAAAGTATGTTTATTCAATTGCTTCAAAAAAAAGAATTAATAGAATAATACCTTTAAATGAAAATCTAGCTAGAATACTTGGCTATTATGTTTCAGAAGGAGGGGTAAGTAAATCATATAAAGCAATTTCTTTCACATTTAACATAGAAGAATGTGAATACATAGATGAAATAAAAAAATTAATGAATAATGTTTTTGGATTTACCACATGCAAAATTAGAGAAAGAAAAGAAAGACACTCATCTACAATAACATTTTATTCAAGGATAATCGCTTACTTTATTTCTTCATTATGCGGAAGAGAATGCCATTCTAAGAAAATCCCAAATGAATTATTTAATACTTCGAAAAAGATTAAAATTAATTTTTTAGAAACTGCATTATATGGCGATGGTACTAAGTGTATGGTTAAACAGACCAAATATACATCAGTTTCTTTGACTCTTGCATCACAGATAAACTCATTGTTTAGAAGCATTGGTTATTCTACTCAGTTTGTGAAAGAAGAACATACGGAGAATAAGTTTAACACAACTTATAGAGTCATTTTAACTGGTTCTAGCATCGACAAATTGAATAACGAATTTCCAAATCTAAGAATTAAGTCTTATGAAATAAAGCCGAATGGTATTCATAGAAAACATTGGATTGATGACACTAATTACTATTATAGAATCAATAGCATCGAAAATGAATATTACAGTGGTTTAGTTTATGATTTGACAATTGAAGATGATAGTTCATACATTGTTAATGGATTCTCAGTACACAATTCAAGTCCTGGATATGTTGGGTATGATGATGGTGGCGTGCTAACTAATTCAATAAAACAGAAGCCGTATTCAGTAGTTCTACTTGACGAGATTGAGAAAGCCGATGAATCAATTTATAACCTGTTCCTGCAAATATTTGATGAAGGAAGAATAACAGAATCAAATGGCAATCTTGTAAACTGTAAAAACTGCATCTTTATTATGACATCCAATATTGGCGCTAAAAAAGCAAGTGAACTTGGAAATGGTCTTGGATTCGTTACCAATGAGAGCACAAACAAGAAGTCAATCATTGAGAAGGAACTCAAGAAAAAATTCACGCCAGAATTCCTTAATAGATTAGATGATATAGTATATTTTAATAATTTAACTGATGATAATCTAAAGGATATTGTTATATTAGAAATTAATAAATTTATTACTAGATTAAATTCAATTAATTATAATATTAAATATAATGATGATGTAATAACATATATACACGAGAGGGCCCTTGATAAAAAGGAGTTTGGGGCAAGACCTATAATAAGACTGATTCAGACAAACATAGAGGACAAGATAACCGACTTGATTCTTACAAACGATTACCCGCCAAACTATACCTTCAGTGCTTCATGTAGCAATAATAACATTGTAATCTCATAATTTTTAAATATTTCTTTGTTAATAGTAATTTTAAGGGTTTGATAGTTTTCTTATCAAGCCCTTTTTTGGAAAATAAGTTAAATATTTCGGAAAAAATTTTGTTTTTCAAATTATTTTTCGTATATTTGCAGCTGTAAATCAAAAAATCAACCATGATTATAGATTTATGTAACAGGTTAGTTGACAATGATTTGTCCAGAAACGACCTGTTAAAAAGGGTCAAAATAGAGAAGACCAATGTCGATGATTTCGAAAAGATTTGCAATACAATTGCAAAGGCTTTCGGTTTAAGCTCAAAAGATGAGGCTGTCATGCAGCTCATAAATGCAAATGCGATATTAAATGAATCAATAAAACTTGTAGATAATGAGACTGGCGACATTTATGGATTGCTTATGTTCTGTGATTACACACTAATGGTGGGTAGCCCAATTATCAGAGAAAACCCATCACTTGGGAAGTTTCTGAGTAATTTCAGACAAGTTAACGGTCATTCATTTGTGATTGACGAAAGACTGAGAGGAACTGGACTTGACAAGAAAATGTTATTCCATAACATAAAATTTCTTTCAGAAAATTATGATATAATCTGGATTGGAGTTGATAATTCTCTAAAGACGCATAAATACTGGAAAAGACTTGGATTCGTCGAAGTGTTTGGCATACCAGATGCGATGTTTTATATCCTTCCATTTAACAAAAACCTACTTGAGTGATATTTATATTAAATGCGCATTTGGTTATGAGGACATTTATATTGACAGAAGATAAGGTAAATAAGCTTAAGAGGGAAATGATAAGAGAGTCATTTGGAGACAAGGTGGTTCTCGTTAAAAATTTCCTCGATTCCAATTTCATGAGGGCAACATTGACGCAGAATGATGACAATGGCCTCAAGAAAAATGTCGGGGTATTCATACAGCTTGGTCCAAACCGTCTGCCAACAGACACAAGGTTAGACCGCGAGTCTGTATTAGATATAGTACAAAATAAATTCAATAAAATATTAACAGATAAAAAGGAAAGGGACAGATTCCTGTTACAGGTCATTGATGACTGGTATTACAACAAAAAGAATTTGAAGAATGGAGTTCTGTCTAGGTATGATTTTTAGTTATTAATAAGAGGATGTTAGTGGCGTAACTCACTCTCTCATATCGTCACTCAATCGAATACGATGTATTTGAGCCTCACTTAAAATTTTATATGATGAGATTTAAAAAAGTATTTTTGATTTGCCTATTATTAGGCTTGTGTATGAACGCACTTCAAACATTGCCAAAATCTGCGACGATTAATACTGGTAACAATGAAGACTCTCGCATTCTTAATGACACAATTAAAATTGCAATGAACATTCATCAGATGAACAATGAAATTGACAGCATTAAGAATGAACTTATTGGGGAAGTCGAGGATTACATATTCAAGCGTTTCCCGAAAGTTAACAGAAACATCCCAACATTGATTGTTGAAAATGGTCTTGAGCATAATATAGATATCGCATTTATGATGGCTCAGGCAAAGATTGAAACTTGCTTTGGCACAGCTGGCGCTGGAAGAGAATCATCAAGACGTTCATTGTTCGGGGTAGCCTTACGGACATATAGCTCATATGACAAGGCAATAAAAGATTACATTTCCATCCTTAAAAAGAGTTATTTAAGAAACGGTAGAACTGAACAACATCTTATGCAGAAGTATATAACCGTAAGTGGTTATAGATACGCTGGAAGCACAAGATACGAACCTGAACTAAGACTGGCATATATGGATATAAATAAAAAAACAAATATCAGGGAACTTCAAAACAAATATAAGAAGACGAATAATAAATAATGATGCTGGTTTTAAAACAAAATCTTAAATATTAACTAAGAGGTAGATGTGACGTAACTCTCTCTCACATATCGTCACTCATTCAGATATGCCATATCTGAAGCCTCACTTAAAATTTTTAATGATGAGAAAATTTAAATTAATTATTTTGACATGCTTAATTTCACTAATAGCAGTGAACGTTAATGCGAAAGAAAAAGGAAAGTATGACTGGAGTAGAGTGATTAACGCCATTATTCAGGTTGAAAGTGGCGGAAATCCAAGAGCAAGAAATGCAAATGGTGATTGTGTTGGAATCATGCAGATAACCAAAGTGTTGGTGAAACAATGCAACATCTGGCTTAAACAAGCCAAATCTAACAAACGTTATACCTTAAATGACAGATATAACGTTGAGAAATCGAAGGAAATGTTCATCATGATGCAAGAACATTGCAATCCTTCAAATAGCGTTGAGAAAGCCATAAGAATGTGGAATGGGGGACCAAATTATAGTACCTCGGCAACAGAAGGCTACTATCGCAAGGTTATGAAACATTATAGAGGTGGGAAATAACTACCATCGAAAACTGAATATATATATATATTCGAAATAATTGAAGCATCCCAAAAACGGGATGCTTTTTTTATAGGAATGATATACTTGTTGACACTACCACTTTATAAGATTATTTGAAATCCAAGTAAATAGTTTTACCGTATCAACATTTTTAGACTTATACACTAATTTATTATTTTTGTCATATATTTCACAGTATCCAAATGCTAGTCTAAATCTGCATATAATTTCCTTTACTGAGTCTTTATCAAAGATGCATTCTGACGTAGGCATATAATCACGAGTGTCACCATAATGGTTTACTTCTACACCGCTACCGATAAAAACAACACCCTCCTTACCATACTTAGATAGTCTATGTTGTGTGTCGTTTATAATATCATTAAGTTTATAAGCAAAGCCATAATTTCCCTTCTCATTTTTATAACCAAATGTCCAGCCAAGGTTTTTTAATTCTGCGCCATATTTAAAACCGTTATTTAAAATGCTTTCAGCGTCACCATCTTTAAAACAATAATGAACAAGTGGTTTGTTTAAAAATGGCTTTTTATAACCTAAAGTAATTGCATCTGGAATTACATTTAACTTATTAACCCAGTTTGCTGTTTTTTTTGAATAATCTGAAGGATTCCTCATTATGTGGTTTTTAACAAAATAACCAAACCTTTCATCTATAGGAAGAGACTTTTCTTTTATGAAATAAGACATACTATAATCAGTTAAATTTTCAACTACGTCACTCAAATCCCATACATATTCATCATAAAGTTCATTATTAACAACCTCCAAATAGTCAATATAAAATTCTGGATAAATGTCAGCTAGCCATAATAAGGTTTTTTCATCCATTTTATGAATATTTTTTAAATGTTTTTTTAAGTCGCCATTCAATTTAGTCCAAGATTCACATAAAACATACTTAACTGATTCTTTCACAATTCTATGAAGGTCAGATTCTGTTAGTTTTATAAGTTTCTTATTCATATTATAATACATATTGATTCGTTATTTTAATAAAAAATTGGTGTCAACAAGTATATCGTCCTTTTTTTATTTCTTCAATGGCTTCCAGTGTCTTTTAGCCATTTTAGCAAAATTAGCCCTCTTTCTTGTCAATGGATTCTTTGAGTGACATAATTCTTCAGTTGACTTGCCAGTCTTCTTCTGAGTGGCAGTGAACTTTCCCTCGTTCTCTTTCTTAATCTTTATATCCTCGACTATCCTATCAATACTCTCAGATACTATAGAATCAATCCTGCTTTCAATAACATATTTGTTCATAATAAAAAGTTTTTATAACTATAAATATCATATCAGCCTGGATTTTCCATATTGGGAATATGGTTTTCCCTAAACTTTCTGGATTTTCCCTAAAAATGGCGGTTAAACTTGTTTTATTGGATATTTTGCAATATATTTGGAATAGTTATTAATAAACAAATAAATAGGAGGTAAAAACTATGAAAAAGCTTTTAGTTTGTATTTTGTCATTGATTGCAGCTCTTTCATTGACATCTTGTGTAACAACAGTATCAGCACAGGACGAAATGTATTCGCACAGCGTTACAGAATATTACGATGACGCTGAAATGGAGGTTGTCATTAGATGTGGAGTTCCGCACATAATTGACGGTCTTGTAATGTACTATATCTATAATGACCTGTACTATTATCCTTATTATTATAGGGATGTTTTGTATTGGAAAATATATAGGGCACCACTGTCAGTCTACCCAAGGTATTGGAGGCCAGTACCAAGAGGATATTGGTTCAGGGGTGAGAGATTCCATGCTCCACACAGGTTTGACAGAAAACACTATGACGGGTTCAGGGGAAATCATCACGGTGCCCATCCTGGAAACCATCATGGACATCATAATGGAATGGGAAATGGAAAACCAAACCACCCAAGCAAAGGACATGTAACCCCACATAGCCCAGGGCAAAGGAATGGCATTGGGAATACCAACAGGTTCCCGTCACCATATTCTAACGAAAGAAGCAGGTCAGTTGCGCCAAGAAGAACACAAACGCCATCAGGTGTTTCCAGACCAGCCACCCCAAGAACATCAAGGCCACCAGTTATCTCAAGACCAAGCTCTACAAGGATGTCAGCACCGCCAAGGATGTCAAGCAGTCCAGCAAGGTCAGGTGGCGGTCATTTCGGAGGCAGGAGATAACTGAAGCACACATAAAATATGAATGCAGTCAAAAATGACTGCATTTTTTTTTTTCGTTCTTAAAAAAAAAGTTAATAAAAGTTTGGCTTTAACGAAAAAAGGCTATATATTTGCAACGAATTATAGAATTACTTTATATTAATTTAAATTAATTATGGATACAAAAATTTTTGTTTTCGAGTTCCCCTCATTTGGGGATTTGTTAGAGAATGTTTTCGAGGCTCTCTTCGATGAAGGTGAGTGTGTTGAAAAAAAGTGTTGCGAAAAGAAGCACAATGACAGGTGCTGCAAGAATGAGTTTTTGAAGCATGAAGACGTACCAGTAAAAGAGTGGGAAGTTAGAGGAAAGCCAGCTGATGAGAATCTTCGCTTCGGAGCTGAGTTTGCAGTAGACGAGCCACGTTGTCAGGACTATGATGACCGTGAGGAGTTTGAAGATGACCACGCTGCCTTTGACCGCTTCGTAGATGCTGGTGAAGACTGTGTTGAACGAGGTCTTGCACGCAAAGAGGGTGTTACTGCGCACAGGTGTAATGCAATTCGCCAGAGAGTTGATGAAAAACCGCCAAAAAATGTTGAACTTATTGGTGAGACGGATTGGTTTGAACCAATTAGGTGGTAATGTTAACACCTTTTAATCAAAATTAACGTGAGATATTTGGTTATCTCACGTTTTTTTGGTATATTTGCACCATAAAAAGAAAAAAAAAGACACAATATGAATAATTTTGAAACCATAAGAAATGAAAACAGGTTGCTATTCGAATATGTTAGAGGTTCACATCTATACGGATTAGCAAACGAGAACAGTGATGTAGATACAGGTGGGATTTTCATATCAGACTTGAATTCACTTCTTGGTACTGGTATACATTATCAGAACCAAGTTTCAGACACCAATAACGATACGACCTGGTATGAAATAGGAAGGCTCATGAATCTGTTGGTAAAATCAAACCCAACGGTACTTGAATCTTTATTTATTCCAAAGGAGTTCATACTTACCGAGCCTTCACCAATCCTTAATGAATTGTTTGAAAACAGGGATAAGTTTCTGACAAAGGAGTGTTTTAACGCACTAATTGGATATTCTGTCTCGCAAATCAAAAAGGCTCGTGGGCTTAATAAGAAGATAGTAAACCCGATTAACGAACGTAAAACCCCCTTTGACTTTACATATACATTTTCTAAGCAGGGGAGCGTTAAAATTAGCGAATGGCTTAAAACCAGAGGTCTTAAGAACGAATTCTGTGGTCTTGTAAACATTCCAAATATGGAAAACATATATGGTGTTTATTATGATTGGGGAGCACATTTTAAAGATTCTGGAATAAATGACGCAAGCGAACTTTGTGAAAAGGAGCCGTTGATGTATAGGTTTATCGACACGTTTTATCATGTATCTGAAACCGATGGGTTCCATAGTTGGTTCAAGAAAAACAGAGAACCCCTTGGATATAGGGGAATGTGTCTTGAAGGGTCAAATGAAATGAGATTCTCTTCAGTAGCAAAAGAAGGGGAACCAATTTGCTGCGTGGCATATAATGAAAATGGATATAGGCAACATTGCATAAAATATTCTGAATACAAACAATGGGAGAAAAACCGTAATCAGGCGAGATATGAATCAAACTTGAATAAAACATATGATTCCAAAAATATAATGCATTGCTTCAGACTAATGCACATGGGAAAGGAAATAGCAGAAGGACAGGGCATGATTCTTAATAGAACCTGGGACAGGGAATTCCTCCTTGATGTAAGAAATCATAAATATGAATATGATGAAATCATTGACATTCTCCAAAACGATAAGGATAAAATGGACAAGGCAATGGAAAACTCAACCATTCCAGAAAAAATAGACGTAGAGTTTGTTAATGAACTTCTTGTTAATATTAGAAAGAAAAGATATCAGATTTAATCATAATATCACTAAAAGTTTTGCCTAAACATAAAAAAAATGTTAAAAAATTTGGTTATTCAAAAAAAAGGTCATATATTTGCACCAGATTTTAGAAAATAATTTTATTCACTTAATTTTAAATACAAGAAAAAAATGAACAGTAGACAAATTCAATCAGCCGCTAGAGGCTTTGTTCAGGCAATGAAGGATGACGCTCGTCAGAAACTTCAGCAGTTTTTAAATGACACTGGCATTACGGTTCGTCGGATGGCCCGTGACCTTGACCTTAATGAGGATGACCTCAACAGAATCCTTGAGGGAGACGGAAATGTCAGTCTTGTAACCTTTGCTACGCTGCTTATCGCAAACGGTCTGGTACTTGAGGTGAAGGACATCAGAGAGGCACCAATCCCAACACGCAACGGAGTTCCAATTCCTCCGAATGGTTTCGACGAAGAGTTTAATGACGAATTCGACGATGGCTTTTTTAACGATGACGATGAGGAACTGGACGGTTTTGAAAATGACGAAGTAATTCCACATGAGTGTCACGAACATCATCCTGGTGGATTTTTCGAGAACATTCACAAGCCATGCGAGGAGGTAAAGAACACTCAGCCACGCGATTCTCACGGAAGGTTCATGTCAAAGAAGAAGAAGGAGGAAGAGTGTGATGCACCTATGCCAAAGGCACCTGACTTTAAAAACATGACTCGTTCTGAGCTTGCTGAGATTATCCAGAACAAGTTGTGGGACAGTGAAATTAACGTTAAGGACTCCAGTAAGTCTCGTTTGGTTGAGTTCCTTGAGGAAAAGGACAGGAAGCTTAAGGCGTTGTTGAAAAAGCGCGAGGAAAAGCAAGGCACAAAGGTTGAAGACCCACATGTTCGTGAGCTTAAGGAGAAGGTAAAGGAATCCATCAAAAAGAATCCGAATCTTCGTGACCTTCTTGAGGAACTTCTTGGCTAGTTATTAGCCACAAAATTAAAGGATGGACTGATTTTTTCAGCCCATTCTTTTTGTTTTTAAAGTTTTTTTCCATATATTTGCAAAAAAAAATGGTATAATATAAATGGCTAGAAAAAAGAAAACTGAAATGATTGATTTCACACCGTCAAAATACCAAGAGGAAATATTTAAGTATATTGGCGGAAACGGTGGACACTTGATTGTTGAAGCTGCTGCTGGAAGTGGGAAGACATGGACGATGGTCAAGAGTATTAACTTCATCCCAAAGGACAAGAAAATCCTAATGGCTGCGTTCAATAAGGATATTGTTGAAGAACTTAAGAAGAAGACAAAAGGAATTGAAAACGTTGAAGTTAAGACATTACACGGTCTTGGGTTGACGATGCTTAAAAGGAATTATCCTGGAAGCTCATTGATTCCAGAACCATTTAAATATGAGTCACATATCAAAAACAATCTTGCTAAGTATTCATCAATAAACCTTCGTTTACTGGACACAAAGACATACTACCAATATGTATTGAATATCAAGAAATATATTGATTTTGGCCGCTTTTATCTATGCCAGACAGAAAAAGACCTTGACTTTATAGAAGACAGATATGGAATTGACACCATCGCAGATGAAAAGGAAGTTGCATTAAATGTCATGGATTGGGGAAAGACTGAACTTGATACAGTTGACTATACAGACATGATTTGGATGCCGCATGTGCTCTTTGCAAAGCCAATGGGACTGTTATATGATTTCATCATGATAGACGAATGTCAGGACATGAACAAAGCTGAAAGAGAACTTGTGTTAAAATGCTTCAAGATGGGTACAAGACTAGCATCATTCGGCGACAAAAACCAATGCCTCTATTCGTTTTCAGGAGCTGACCCAAATTCATTTGAGGCACTTAAATCGATACCAAACACAACGTGCCTGCCATTAAGTATATCGTACAGGTGTTCAAAAAACATAGTTGATTTCGCAAAGCAAATAGTTCCGTCAATAGAGGCTAACGATGATGGCAGGGAAGGTGAAATATTGCACGATGTTCAGTTGTCGGATGTTGAGGATGGCGACATGATTTTATGCAGAAACAATGCTCCATTGATTAAGGTCTATAATGAATTCCTTAAAATCGGCAAGAAGGCTTTCATCAGGGGAAAAGAAATTGGAAATAACCTTAAGTCGTGCGTAAAATCAACAAGAAAGGAAGAGCTGAATCCTGATTGCCTTAAAGACGGTGTGTTTGTGAGGCTTTACGATGACCTGTTCACAACCAGAAACAAAATCATGGAAAGATGCGGAGTTGATGCAAAGACAGCAATGACATCACCAATCATTGAAAACAAGATTGACCTGATAATGGCACTTGAAGTTTTGTCTGGCGGCATAAACACAGCAGAAGAGCTGATTGCAAAGATTGATGATATATTCCCGAAGAAAGATAAGAAATCTGGCATATCACTATCAACCATCCATAAAGCAAAGGGGCTTGAAGCCAACAACGTATATATTGTGTGCGAGTCATTAATGCCAAGTAAGGCTGCTAAGAAAGACTGGGAAATCAGACAGGAATATAATCTGATGTATGTTGCATATACAAGAGCCAAAAACAAGCTTGGCTTCGTTGATGAAGATGAGTTTAAGAAGTTTGATACATCAAATGATTTATCACAAAACAGGCTGAAGTCAATTGAAACACTTGTCAATAAGGTGCTTGGTAAAACGACCAAAGTCATTATAAATGAACAAACCGCAAATAGCATTATTGAAAGGGCAAAGAAAATAGAGTTCAAGCCAGCAGCAAAAAAGACTGTTAAGATTTCTTCTGGAAGAAAATATAACGCATTTGCTGATGTTATTAAAAATAAGAAGAAAATAAAGGTAAAGAAAATATGAAAATTTTAAAATTTAGCGCGGAGTGGTGCGCACCATGCAAGGTTTTCCATAAGACCTTCGAAGAAGTTAGTAAAATGGAAGAGTTCAAGGATATTGAGTTTGAAGAGCTTGACGTTGAAGATGACGTACTTAAAACAGAGAAATACGGAATAATGTCAGTTCCGACAACTATCATTCTGGGCGAAAACGATGAAGTTGTATTTAAGGTTATTGGAAACGTTCCAAAAACTGACTTGATTAATTCGATTAAAAGGGCAATGTGATATGATTATAGGTCTTGTTGGTCGTTGTCGCAGTGGAAAATCCGAATTGGCAAAGGTTTGTGAGAAATACGGCTATAAAAAGCTGTATTTCGCGCTTCCGCTGAAACAATTATGTGCAAACATCTTGAATATATCAGTAGAAGAACTTAATAATTTAAAAAACGAAGGAAAGGAAATAGGCACAATACTTGATGAAGAATTGTGCGAAAAAATATCACATGAAACGAACATACCACTTGAAAATGTCAGGAAGACTTGTCTTGGAAAGAAAATAACAACCGTCAGAGAAATGTTGCAGTTCATAGGAACAGACTTGATAAGAACCTATAATAAGGACTGGCACGTAAATAAGATTAGGGCTATGATTGACCCACAGTTTAACTATGTTATTGATGACGTGAGGTTTCCTAATGAGAAAGGCATGATTGAAGAACTTGGAGGGGATTGTTGGTTCGTTATAAGACCATCACTTGATAATGTATCAAATCATGAATCAGAAACATCACTTACATTCAATGATTGCTGGAACAGAATCATAATCAACAACAATACATTGCAATGTCTTTTATTCAAATGGTCTCTATTTATGGAGAACTATGAATTATCCAGGGAAATAAGAGAGAAGGAATTCAACAGAATACTGGAAACATGCGACGGGACAAACCTGGAGGAAATGTCAGTTCCAGATATGCTGTTAATTTCAAGACAACTATTCGAATATGTTCCAATTGAATTTGACAAAAGCAAAATCAGGGAAATAAAGATGCTTGAAAGTGGAGCTGTTCAGATAACGTATAAAGACAATTCATATGAATTGATTTATAATCCGTTAAACATTGAAGAATTAAAAACATTACTGCCAGCCACCCACGAATGAATTCGTGGGCTTGTCATGAACAATCAAGTCCTTGA
>AUXO011277391.1_pt1 | contig 51881 bp, 38 predicted proteins | sample 768731 | NCBI WGS metagenome assembly AUXO01 (sample SAMN02715735, study PRJNA202380) | gut metagenome | biome: sheep rumen | host: Ovis aries | place: New Zealand: Palmerston North | reverse complement strand
AGACAAAAGGGTTTATACTATATAAGTATTCCTCGATAGCTCAGTGGTAGAGCATTCGGCTGTTAACCGAAGGGTCGTTGGTTCGAACCCAACTCGGGGAGTTAAAGACAGAAATCGATTTGATTTCTGTCTTTTTATGTTATAAAAGAGTACTTTATAATGATTAACGCTGATTAAAAAAGTATTAGAAATAGTTAGATAATAAGATGCAAAAAAGGATAAAAAGATGAAATACATTTTACAAACAGATAATGAAACAATAGAGATTCCGATTATACGATCAAAAAGGAAAACACTGGGGTTAGAAGTGAAATATGATGGTACAGTAAATGCAAGAGTTCCAATGCGGGTACCAAGAGAGATTATAGAAAGATTTATCCGGGAACATGAAGCGTGGATTATCAGAAAGCGGCAGGAATGGAGCCTGGCTGGAAAAAATCAGGATGATGTGGCAGGAGAGTTTGGAGAAAGAAAGAAACGTGGGGCGAATGCGGTAGATCCGTCGAAGATTCTTCCACCGGTCGAAACGAAAGAAGGAAAAGCGAAGATCAGACAATATATAGAAAGGCAAGTTGAATATTATGCAAAAATAATGGGCGTCACATATGGAAGGATATCTATGCGTAACCAGAAAACACGATGGGGCAGCTGTAGCAGTCAGGGAAATTTGAATTTTAATAATCGGTTGTTATTTGTGCCGGAAGACCTGGTTGATTATGTAGTAGTGCATGAACTGGCACACAGAAAAGAGATGAATCACTCGAATGCATTTTGGAATGTGGTAGGGAAGTATATGCCTGATTATAAAGAACGCAGGAAAAAACTAAGGGAGTATCATATAGAATAAGAAGGAATATACAAACATCATAAGAAAACATTTAGATAAAGAAAAAATATATAGAAAACTCTTATAAATCATAATGCTTATAGAATATGTGCGAAAAATACAAAAATAAACAAATGCTTTGTAGGTCGATGACGATGAAAAATAATTTGGAAATGTTAAAATGTTAACTTGTTAGGAATAGAAATAACAGGTCTGGAGTAGGTGAAATGTTTAAAGTAAGTTATTTTTTGGAAGTCCTGCCGATTATTGCAAGTAAAGTCAATATTACATTTGAATTAACGGTAGCTGCGACAATATTTGCACTGATCGTGGGAGTCATTATTGCAATCATCGGTTATTACAAAATTCCGGTGTTGTATCAGCTGACCAGAGTGTATGTCTCTATTATGCGAGGTACACCGGTCGTAGCACAGTTATATTTCTTCTATTATGGAATTGCATTATACAGTGCATTTGTAAGAAATATGACACCTCTTATCGCAGTAGCGGTAGTTATGAGTTTTAATATGGGAGCTTTTATGTCAGAAAGTATCAGAGGAGCATTATTATCCGTTGATGAAGGACAGAAAGAAGCTGCATATTCACTGGGAATGACGAATTTTCAGCTGGTTACGAGAATCGTAATTCCACAGGCTGTACGTGTGGCATTGCCGCCGCTTTTTAACGACATCATTAACCTGATCAAGATGACTTCACTTGCATTTATGCTTGGGGTACCGGATATCATGGGAGCCGCCAAGATTGAGGGAGCCAGAACGTTCAGATATTTTGAAATTTATGCGGCCGTTATGCTGGTGTACTGGCTGATCATATTTGTGCTTGGAATCTTACACAAATTATTAGAAAAGAAATGTGCAAATATGTATTAAGACAAGATCTTAAATGGAACAACCATTGAGATAGATGCATTATCATTTATATGACAAAGAGGAGATTAAGTATTATGAAAAGACGAGTATTAGCTGCTTTATTGGTAACTATGATGACTGTTGGAGTTGTTGCAGGATGCGGAAGCAATGCAAAATCTGATGATTCAGACAAGAAAACAAGTTCTGATTCTAAGAGTGATGACAAAAAAGATTCCGGAAAGAAAGTAACAGTCGTTACATCCGGAACAGGAGAACCATATAGCCTTATGTCTGACGACGGAAAATGGACTGGTATCGATGCAGATATGTGGGATGAAATTGAAAAACGTACCGGTTGGGAAGTAGAAGTAAAACAGGCTTCTTTCGACGCTATGTGGGGAGAACTGGATACAGGACGTGCTGATGTAGTTGCAAACTGCCTTGCAGTAAAAGAAGAAAGAACAGACAAATATAATGCAACAATCCCATACTATGGAGATTCACAGTGCATCATCGTAAATGATGATTCTGATTACAAGACATCTGATGATTTAAAAGGAAAGACTGTAGGATGTACAAACGGACAGGCTGCACAGACAATCATCGAAGACATGGCAAAAGAAAAAGGATTTACAGTAAAACTTTACGAAGACAGTGCTGTAGGTATGAACGATCTGAAACTTGGAAGAATTGATGCATATGCGAACACAACAACAAATGTAAATGCATTTACACATAACAATACAGATGCTAAATTCCGTTTCTTTGATGAACAGCTTATGGCAAATAACGTAGCTTACTTCCTTCCAAAAACAGATGACGGAGAGAAGCTGACAAAAGAATTAGATGATGTAATCCAGGATATGTTAGATGACGGAACAGTAGCAAAGATCACTGAAAAATGGATGTATGCTGATATGACAAAATTAATCCAGAAATAAGAAGAGTCAGGAAGATTAAAACGTATGGGAACAGAAACACAGTTGGTTAAGGTTGAACATTTATATAAAGAATTTGATGAAAATACAAAAGTATTAGAAGATATCAATCTGACGATCAATAAGAATGAAGTGATTGCAATTTTAGGGCCTTCGGGAACCGGTAAATCTACATTACTCAGATGTTTGAATTACCTGACAGTACCGACAAAGGGAAAAATAACAATTGGTGATGTAACGGTAGATGCACAGAACCATACAAAGAAGGATGTGATAGAACTGAGAAAACATTCTTCCATGGTATTCCAGGGATATAACCTTTTCAAGAATAAGACTGCATTAGAAAATGTAATGGAAGCGCTGACCGTTGTACAAAAAAAGTCAAAGGCAGAGGCGGAAAAAATTGCGTTAGAATTGCTGGATAAGGTAGGAATGAGTGAAAGAAAGGACTTTTACCCATCGAAACTGTCCGGAGGACAACAGCAGAGAGTAGGGATTGCAAGAGCACTTGCAGTAAATCCGAATGTGGTATTATTTGATGAGCCGACATCGGCATTGGATCCGGAACTGGTAGGAGAAGTACTGAATACGATCAAATCTCTTGCCGAAGAAGGAACGACAATGATTCTGGTTACGCATGAGATTGGATTTGCAAGAGAAGTAGCAAGCAGAATCCTGTTCATGGACGGAGGAAGAATTGCAGCCGATGGAAGACCGGAAGAAATCATCGATCATCCAGAGAATCAAAGACTTCAGCAGTTCCTGAATTTTGTTAATCGGAAATAGAATGACTGAAAGGTCTGCACAGGATTTGTGCAGGCCTTTTTTGAGGAGTTGGTACAATGAGCAATATAAATGATAAGATAAGACAAATTGCAAAAGAGACAGAACCGGAACTAATCCATATCAGAAGAGAACTGCATCAGTATCCGGAGCTTGGAATCGATCTTCCAAAGACACACGAGATCATCAGCCGTGAGTTACATAAAATTCCGGGCCTTAAGATAAAAGAACATGCTGCCGGCGGATGTGGTCTGATCGCAGAACTTCAGGGGAAGAAAGAGCAAGGGAAAAATGTTCTGCTGCGGGCAGACATAGATGCACTTCCACTGGAAGAAAAAGTGGAAAGTGATTATAAATCCAGATATGACGGATGTATGCATGCATGCGGACACGACGGACATGCGACATGGCTGATCGGTGCGGCAAAGATTCTGGCACAGTTGACAGATGAATTCGGCGGATGTATAAGATTTGCATTTCAGCCGGGGGAAGAAGTCGGACTTGGTGCGGATACAATGATAGAAGAAGATAAAGTACTGGAAGATCCGAAGATGGATATGGCATTTGCCGCACATGGCTGGCCATCTGTGGAGAGTGGAAAGATCGGAATCGTGAGACGCTATGCATTTGGTTGTGTGGGGGATTTTAAAGTTAGAATTATTGGAAAGAAGGGACATGCATCATGGCCGGAGCAGACGATTGATCCGATTGCGGCGGCAAATGAGATCTACCAGCATATCCCGGCAATACTGACACGTACAGTCAGCGGAACAGAGCCTAAGATCATGTCAGTTACTTATATGCAGGCAGGGGATGTGAATGTCAGAAATATCATTTCACAGGACTGCGTATTTGGCGGAACGATGAGGGCCGTAAAACGAGAAGTTCTGGAAAAAATGAAAGCAGAACTGGAAAAAGAGATCAAAGGAATCTGCCAGGTATACGGAACTTCTTATGAGGCAGATATCAGGATTCATGGTGGAAGTGTAAAGAATGCTCCGGAATTATTAAATGGAGTGAAAAAGTCAGCGGCAGATGTACTTGGAAAGAAAAATGTTTACATCATAGAAGAGGACAATCTGGGCGGAGAGAATTTTGCGGAATATAGCAGCCGTATTCCAGCGGTCTATATGTTTATTGGAATAAAACCGGAAGAGAAAGAAGCGATTCCGGGTCTGCACAGTTCGGAATATCAGTTTGATGATACGGTACTGGCAGGAGCAGCCGCTGCATTTGCCAATATTGCGATTCACGGCTGTATGGGAGAGCTGGAAGAAAATTAAAAAAGAACAGGAGAGGTATCAGAATGGAAAAGCTGGTTTATGTAGACCGAAGAAATACAAACTGTAATAAATGGGATGGACAGCAGAAGATGTTCGGAGAAGAAGGACTTCACGCAATGTGGGTGGCAGATATGGACTTCCGGGTACCGGAGTGTGTAGTCAGTGCGCTCAGGGAATATGTGGAATCTGGAGTGTATGGATATTATAAGATCCCGGATGCATATTATCAGGCATTCATTGACTGGGAGAGAGAACATCACGGATATGAAGTGAAAAAAGAATGGATCCGTTTTTCTCCGGGAGTTGTTGCGGGATTCCATTGGCTGTTACAGATTCTGACGGAAGAAAATGATGCGGTAATTGTAAATACTCCGGTATATTATCCGTTCCTGGATGCAGTAAAGAATAATCACAGGACTTTAATCTGTTCCGATCTTAAGAATGAGAATGGAGAATACTCGATTGATTTTGATGATTTTGAGAAAAAGATCACAGATCATCAGGTGAAATTATTTATTTTGTGTTCACCGCATAATCCGGCCGGAAGAGTATGGAAAAAAGAAGAGTTAAAGCGGCTTTTTGAGATCTGCAGAGCGCATCAGGTGTATATCATATCTGATGAGATTCATCAGGATCTGGTATTTGGAGAGAATAAGCATATCCCATCTTTGTCAGTCGGAGAGTATGGTGATATTATGGTATCTATCGTGGCAGCATCGAAGACATTCAACATTGCGGGTGCACAGAATTCTATGGTGATCATTCCGGATGAAAAACTTCAGGAAATGTGGGATATTTATGTAAAAGGCAACAGAGTACTGGGAGGAAATGCTTTCGGTTATGTTGCAGCGCAGGCTGCATATACAGGAGGTAATGAATGGCTGACACTGGTACTGGATCAGATCGAAGAGAATTATCAATATCTGAAAGCAGAACTTGCGGAAAAACTTCCGGAGGCGGTTGTGACTCCGCTGGAAGGAACGTATCTTTGCTGGATTAATCTGGAAGCATATGTAAATGCAGATGAGATGAAAGAAGTGATCCAGAAGAAGTGCCGTCTGGCCGTTGATTTCGGCGACTGGTTCGGCGGAGAACGTTTTGGTACGTTTATAAGAATGAATCTTGCAACATCAAAAGAGAATGTAGAGATTGGTGTCAATGCGCTGATCACGAATTTAATGAGAAAATAACTATAGAAATTATCAATAAGACGGAATCACTGGCATATGATTTTCTATTTGACAGAAATAATTTTCTACGAGAAAATATCTGTATATGGAGTGAAAAAGATATGTATGAGATTGATGTCTGTTATAAAATAATTTTTGAAGCAATGCTGGAAAAGCCGGCATTAAAGAATATTGCCGAAAAGATAAATGAATATACGGGTGCGAAGATCATATTTGTGTCAGGGTCCGGAAAGATCCTGGCATATTCGCATGCATGTGAGCAGGATAACAGCGAATCAGTCAAATGGAGCCATGTCACATTTTCGGAATATGAGAAGTTTCGTCGGGGAGAGACGGAAGGAGCGTATCAGATTGCTGTGAAACCGGTTGAAATACCGGGAAGACCGGACGGATATGTAGTCATTTTGTATTCGGAAAAAGAGTTCCGGAAGTTTTTTGAAGAGCTGGCAGGTGTGCTCGGACAGGCAGTAAAGCATTATTTCGCGGAAGCAGAGAAAGAGTTGGTGGTTTTACAGCCGATGCGTGAAGCGCTGCTTGCCTGGAGTCTGTTCCATGGAAAGACAGAAGGAATACGGCGGATAGAAGAGATATGGGCCGGACAGTATATAGAAGTGATGGTATTAAAAAAAGGTCTTAAGGAAAAACAGGTTTCGTGGGTAAAAGCAATATGGGACAGTTATTGTATCTGCGAAGAAACTGACAGGATCCTGATATTATTTTATGGATTAAGAACGAAAAATACAGAAGAAATTTACCGGAAGATCACGGAAAAAGGGATAAGATGCAGCATCAGTGAACCATTTGGAAAATTAGACAGATGCGTGGCAAAGTATAAGCTGTTAAATCGTATGGCGATGGTGAGCGGACTGGAAAATGATCCGGTTATGAAACGGGAAAAGGAATGGTCGGTACAGGGACTTTATACATATACAACACCGCTCTTTAAAGAAGCGGGATTAAGTGATTACCGGCTGTTACGACTGCTTCAGGAAGACAGAGAGAATAATACGGATCTCTACTATACATTAAAGGTATATCTGCTGAATGAAAATAATGTAACAATGGCGGCAGACAGCCTTCATATTCACAGAAATACACTGGGCTACCGGTTAAAGCAGATCAGGGAATGTATAGAGGCTGATATCAATGATAACGAGACAGCAAGGGAATTGCTGGCATTTATGATGATGTATGATGTATCGAGACAAGATCAGAAAAGGCAGAAGTAAGGAGAGCATATATGAAACTGGTGCAGGATTTACCAGAGATATTTGAAGAGTTTGGAGAAAAAAAGAGAGAAGCATTTCTGGAAATAAAAGAATATAAGGATAAGGGAATTCCGGTTGTGGGGATGTATTGCGCCTATTTTCCGACAGAACTTGCGATGGCGGTGGGAGCAATTCCGGTAGGACTTTGTTCTTTTTCTAATGAGACGATTACGGCGGCGGAACGGGATTTGCCGAAAAGTATGTGTCCGCTGGTAAAATCCAGTTATGGATTTGCGATCAGTGACAGATGTCCGTTTTTTCATTTTGCAGATCTCGTGATCGGAGAGACGACATGTGACGGAAAAAAGAAGATGTACGAGCTGATGTCGGAATTCAAGCCAGTTCATGTAATGGAACTTCCGAACAGTCAATCCGAAAGAGGACTTGCTTTCTGGAAAAGTGAGATTATTCGTACAAAAGAATATCTGGAAGAATTCTTTCATATAGTGATTACGGAAGAGATGATCCGTGATGCAGTACATTTAAATAATGAGATCCGTATGTCGTTGAAGAACCTTTGCGAATTGATGAAACTGGATCCGGCTCCTGTAAAGGGGGAAGATATCCAGAAGATGGTGCAGGGGAGTAAATACCGGTTCGATTTTGCAACAACTCCGGGAGTGGTGAAAGAAGTGATCGATAAGATCATGACAGAATACAGACAGGGAAAGCATCTGGAAAAACGCCCGAGAATACTGGTGACAGGATGCCCGATTGGCGGCGACAGCCTGAAAGTGATCCGTGCGATAGAAGATAATGGCGGAGTTGTTGTGGCGATTGAAAACTGCAGCGGTGTGCGGACACTGGGAAATCCGGTGGAGGAAGACTGCGAAGACATCTACGAAGCCATTGCAAGAAAATATCTGTCAACGGGATGTTCGATCATGACACCGAACGATAACCGGATCGATCTGATTGGTGAGATCATTGATGAATATCATGTAGATGGAGTTGTCGAGATGATATTGACCGGATGTCATGCGACAGGGGCAGAGTCTGTCTATATAAGAAAATTTGTGACAGAAGAGAAACACTTACCGTATATTGCGGTTGATACGGATTATTCTACTGCAGATCAGGGACAGATCGCCACCAGACTGACAGCGTTTCTGGAAATGATCCAGCCAGGGACAGATGAAGATCTGGATATCAATTATTGCTATAAGATTGTGCTGGCAGGGATGACGGAACAAAGGTCAAGAGCAGAAATTTTGGAAGAAATATGGAAATATACGCATATTCCGGTATGTATAAAGAGCGGGGAACAAGAAACAGAAGAATGGGTTGGAATCAGCAGGGAAGAAGCAGAACAGGAATGTGGAAAGAGAATGGAATATAAACTGTCAGAAAAGAATGGAGTTGTGATGGCAGTTATTCCAGAGGGCGTCAATAAGGAAAGCGTGGAAGAACTCTTAGAATTGTTGGCAAAAAGCTATCACATGAGAACGCATACCCGTGAGACAGAAGAAAGAGAAGTTCCGGATTATATGTGGATTATAACGGAAGAACCAAAAAATCTTATACATATCAGACGGGATCTGACAAAACAGGACAGAGTGAACAAAATGCTCACCGGATTGAAGCTAAGGCAGATACAGGATAATGAATTATTTATATCGGGAATGAATGGCAAAGAAGCCAGAAACGGTATAATTGATGTGTGTCGCAAATCTATGGAAGATGAAGATGGAAAAATAATGATCGGAAATGGATTTTCGGACTGGGGGAAAAAAGAAGAGAACAGACAGTTGCAGTGGCAAGTATTGAATATGGCTGTAAGACAGAAACAGAAAGAACAGGTACTGCTTGTGGAAAATTATTACCATGAACTTGCAATTAGTTGTATCAGTGAGAATCTGGGACAGGAAAACATATATCTGGAAGAATTAGAGATTTTGAAAGAGGAGGATAGGAAAACGGGAAAAGAACTTTATAAGACTTTGTACTGGTACCTCCGGATGAAACGGAACGTTGCACAGACGGCCGCAAGACTTGGAATCCACAGAAATACATTACTGCCAAGAATTGCACGGATCAATGAGCTTTTAGATCTGGATGAAAAAGACGGAATGGAATGTGAAAGAATTCTGATGGGAATGGAAATAGAAAAGTTAAAAAATGACTGATACGCAGGGGATCGGTCATTTTTTTAATTATGTTTAAATTCTTCAGACATTCGATACCCACGGAATAAAAGTTAGGAATCCTAACTTTTATGTAGGTCCGGGTAGCCAGTCTGATGCATTAAATACCAATTTTATTATGTATATTACTGTTTCTGCTTCAAATACTGCTTCGTATAAGTACAGACCGCAAAGCACTTCCCGCACAGATCCGTATCAATACCAGTACTCTTTCGCATAATTTCCCGCTGCTTCTTATAACATGCAGAAACAGATACGATATCTTCGCGTGGCATACCCGAACGCCACAATGTATTTTTCAGTGCATGTGCCGGGCAATACCGGACGCAGGCATGACAGGCACCGCACTGAGAGCGGGTAACCGGAGCATCGCAGGTCAGCGGGGCATCGGTCAGAAGAGAAGAAATCCTTACAGCAGAGCCATATTGTGGTGTTACAAGCAGACAGTTTTTGCCGATCCAGCCGAGGCCGGCTCTGGTGGCAACAGTTTTGTGAGGTAAAGGACTGCGGTTGTCCGAGTCTACTGTTATCCGGTCTGTTGTCTGGGCATAAGCCTGGTATCCTCTGCCTGTCAGATATTTTTCACCGGCAGTTACGATGGCATTCAGTTTGTCGTTCAAAGTAGTATACAGTTTGTAGTATTCTCTGGTTGGAGCAAGTTGAAGATCTTTGATGACATGTTTCGGCAAGGGAATTGCGACTGCAATTCCAACCGGATAGTCAGAAAATGGGACTGTGGTCAGGTCCCCAATTCCGACCAAAGCAGCACCCTGTGAGATCATATAATCTCTGAATTCTTTTGTGGGATTCATAAAAATCCCTCCTTTCAGAACATTTCCGTTCATTGACTTATTGTACATTCAATTTTACAATAGAATGCAGAAGAAAGATAGTGGGAAGGGAAACTATTATGGGAAGTATGATGACGGAATTAATAGAAGCAATTCAGGAGAGTGAAGGAAGGGCAGACCGCAAGGTACTTACTATGCTGGAAGGCGACTCCATTTCTGAAAAAGCACTGGTCATAGATGGAAAAATAGCATGGGAAAGCAGGAAAAATGGTTATTTTCACAAACATGCGGAAGAAGTAAAGAATATTACAGAAAGTGGAGTTACATCCATTGAAAATGAGAGAGTATTCTGTGACACGCTGGGACAGGAAAAACAGATTGTAATCTGCGGTGCAGGGCATGTGTCGATTCCTGTGATCAAAATTGCAGTGATGATGGATTGTGAGGTGATCGTACTGGAAGACCGCCCGATGTATGCGGATCATGCAAGGCAGGCGGGAGCCTCCCAGGTGATCTGTGCACCATTTGAAGAGGCGTTGGACAAAATACCGGGAAGTACAGATACATATTTTGTGATCCTGACGAGAGGACATCGATATGACCAGATATGTTTGGAAAAGATTGCCGCCAAAGAACATGCTTACATAGGTATGATCGGAAGCCGCAGAAGGACAGCACTTGTAAAACAGTGTCTGGTGGAAAAAGGCGTTGATAAAAAAGTATTGGATGCGGTCTACACACCGATTGGACTGGATATCGGTGCGCAGACACCGGCAGAAATCGGGGTGGCAATCATTGGAGAAATCATCGAAGTGAAGAACCGTAGGAAAAGAACTTATGGTTATTCGAAAGAAATTATGCGTGCGCTGATAACGCAGGAACCATATCTGGAACGAAAAGTGATGGCAACGATTGTTACCAGACACGGATCGGCACCACAGGGACTGGGTACGAAGATGCTGATATACCGGGATGGACGATGTGTGGGGACAATCGGTGGTGGCTGTATGGAAGCAAGAGTCATTCAGATTGCCAGACTGATGGCAGCAGGGGAGAATGAACAGGCAAGAATCTGCCATGTGGATATGACCGGAAATGAGGCAGAGGAAGAAGGCATGGTCTGCGGAGGAGAAGTCGATGTATTTCTGGAGGTGATAGAGGCATGATAGAAGTGGAGGTAAAAATACCCATCGAGAGTATAGAAGAGATAGAAGGACAACTTATTCACAACGGATTCAAGTATCAGAAAACAGTTGTGGAGACAGACACCTATTTTACCAGTGATCACTATGATATGAGGAAGCATGACAAGGCACTTCGTATCCGGACGACAGAGAATCGCGATACAGGAGAAATGAGGGCTCAGCTAGGCTGTAAAGGACCTAAACTGGATAATATATCTATGACCAGAAAAGAAACAGAGATTGAAATACGTGAGCCGGAAAAGATGAAAGAAATTCTAAAAGAACTGGAATTTTATCCGGCATTCTGCAGGGTAAAGAAGACTAGAAGTTACTATAGCAAGAAACGCATGACGGCGGCAGTCGATCAGGTAGAAAATCTTGGAAGTTTTCTGGAACTGGAAATATTGGTAGAGAAAGAGGCAGACCGTGAAAAAGGACTGGAAGAAATAAAGAGTGTAATGAAGCAGATCGGATGTGGGGAAAAGAAGACGGTACGGACGTCGTATTTGTCGATGATAGAAAAATTTTCTACTTAATTCATCATAATAGTATTTGCCGAGAAAATGTAGAAAAAAGTCTGTTATTGACAAAAAATATTAATAAGTCTATACTAACCTTACAGTTGAGAAAAATTATCATCAAGAAATGGTGGTATTTATAGATGAAGGGGAAGGAAAACAGACGATGACATTAAAAGATTTGCCAATTGGAAAGAGTGCGACGCTGACGATTGTTGGCGGGGAAGGTGCATTGCGGCAGCATTTTCTGGATATGGGACTGATTCCGGGAGCAGATGTTACGATGGTAAAGTATGCACCGATGGGAGATCCGGTAGAGCTTCGTATTCATAGTTATGAACTGACGCTTAGACTTGCAGATGCAGAGAAGATAGAGATTACCAATGTACGTGACGGGATTAAAGTATCAGATCAGATTCCGCAGGAGACGATCGAACATCCGGGACTTGGAGAAGGTGGAAAGTATCACGAGAAAGCAGATGAGAATCCACTGCCGGAAGGGACAACACTGACATTTGCCCTGGCAGGTAATCAGAATTGTGGAAAGACGACACTTTTTAATCAGCTGACGGGGGCAAACCAGCATGTGGGCAATTTTCCAGGTGTAACGGTGGACCGTAAAGACGGTGTGATCAAGGAACACAGTGACACGCTGGTAACGGATCTTCCGGGGATTTATTCGATGTCACCTTATTCCAGTGAGGAAATTGTAACAAGGAATTTTGTGCTGAATGAGCATCCAAAGGGAATTATCAATATCGTAGATGCAACGAATATTGAACGTAATCTTTATCTGACCATGCAGCTGATGGAATTGGATATTCCTATGGTTCTGGCATTGAATATGATGGATGAAGTCAGAGATAACGGAGGTTCGGTGCTGGTCAATGAGATGGAAAAAGCACTGGGGATTCCGGTCATTCCAATTTCGGCTGCAAAGAATGAAGGAATCGAAGAACTGATCGAGCATGCAGTACATGTGGCAAAATATCAGGAAAGTCCGGGAAGACAGGATTTTTGCAGTGCAGATGATCATGGCGGTGCGGTACACAGATGCCTGCACGGAATCATGCATCTGATCGAAGATCATGCGAAGGAAGCAGACATCCCGATCCGATTCGCAGCGTGCAAGCTGGCAGAAGGAGACAAGCTGATCCTGGAACAGTTAAAACTGGATGAAAATGAAAAACAGCTCTTGGAACATATCGTAAAACAGATGGAGCAGGAACGTGGACTGGACCGTTCAGCAGCAATTGCGGATATGCGCTTTACGTTTATTGAAAAAATTTGTAATGCAACGGTTGTAAAGCCGAAGGAAAGCAAAGAACATCTGCGAAGTATGAAGATGGACAAGATCCTGACGGGAAAATATACAGCGATTCCTTGCTTTGTTGTAATTATGGCGGCAGTGTTCTGGCTGACATTTAATGTGATCGGAGCGGTATTGTCGGATCTTCTGGATACGGGAATTACGGCACTGACAGATATCGTAGATGCTGCACTGACTTCATGGAAGGTTAATTCGGTCATACATTCGCTTGTGATCGATGGAATTTTCAATGGTGTGGGAAGTGTACTGAGTTTCCTGCCGGTTATCGTGACACTGTTCTTCTTCCTGTCGATTCTGGAGGACAGTGGTTATATGGCAAGAGTTGCATTCGTAATGGATAAGCTTTTGAGGAAAATCGGACTTTCGGGAAGAAGTATCGTACCGATGCTGGTTGGATTCGGTTGTACCGTTCCGGGAGTAATGGCGAGCCGGACATTACCTTCAGAAAGAGACCGGAAGATGACGATTCTTCTGACACCGTTCATGAGCTGTTCGGCAAAGCTTCCAATCTATGCATTCTTTACAGCGGCATTCTTCCCGGAACATGGGGCTGTAATTATGGTAGCATTGTATTTCGGAGGAATTCTGATGGGAATTCTGATGGCATTTTTATTAAGGGGAACGATGTTCAAAGGCGAAGCGGTTCCGTTCGTTATGGAACTTCCGAATTATCGTATGCCGGGAGCGAAGAATGTAGGACAGCTTCTGTGGGAGAAAGCGAAAGATTTCCTGCAGAGAGCATTTACAGTGATCTTCTTTGCAACGATCATCATCTGGTTCCTGCAGACCTTTAACATACATATGAATGTAGTGGCAGATTCGAGAGACAGCATCCTGGCAGTTGTGGCAGGAATCATTGCACCGGTATTTCTTCCACTTGGCTTCGGTAACTGGAAGATATCAACGGCATTGATCACCGGATTTATGGCAAAGGAGAGTGTGGTATCGACATTATCTGTTCTTTTCGGGAGTACAGCTGAATTAACAGGTGCGATCTCACCGGCAGCGGCTGCAGGATTGCTTGTATTCTGCCTGTTATATACACCGTGTGTGGCAGCAATCGCTTCGATTAAACGAGAACTTGGAGCAAAATGGGCAGTATATGTAGTGATCGGACAGTGTGCGGTTGCGTGGATTGCGGCATTCGTAGTACATATGATAGGGATGGTATTGATATAAGATATAAAATAACAGAATTATCTGTGTCACAGACAAAGAAGAGCCTTGAAGATGCGGGATGGACAATAGAATAAGGATAGACGTGATAAAGGGCGGTGAATATTTTCACCACCCTTTTTTAGACTTAATATTTATCTCTTTTTCTTTTGCAAGAAGTGCAGCTCCCAGAGCCCCTGCGTATCTTCCGTGTTCGGTGGGCTCAACTGTCTGTCCAAGCTTTTGCGACAGAATCTTAGTAAAATAAGTACTGTTGCTAAGTCCGCCTGTCAGGATCACTTTATCCGGCAGGTTCTTCTTCATGGCAAGCTGTGCCACTTTATTGGCAACGGAATCTACAACTCCGGCAGCGATATCTTCACGTTTCTGTCCTTCTCCGATATAATTGATCACTTCGGACTCTGCAAATACAGTACACAGAGAACTGATCGGAAGAACCGTTCCTGCGTCAGCCATATCAAAAAGCTCCTGTAAAGTGACGCCTAAGCGGTTTGCCATGATTTCCAGAAACTTTCCGGTTCCTGCAGAACACTTATCATTCATCTGGAAATCCTGTACCATGCCGCCGGACACCAGGATGATCTTGGTATCCTGTCCGCCGACATCGATAATGGCACATTCATCTCCCGCCATCTCCCGGCCGCCTCTTGCGTGACAGGTAATCTCCGTGATAACATGATCTGCAAAATCTACAGCAACACGGCCATATCCGGTTGCGACCACTTTTGAATCGTCCGACAGTACATCTACACTGTCTTCCAGTAGACGATCCTTGATCGTCTGGCAGGTTTCCTTGCTGCTCCATCCGGTTGGCAGTACAAAATGTATATCATGATCTCCTTTTACAACGACTTTGGATGCCGTAGATCCGATATCAATTCCAATATAATCCATAATAAAATTTCCTCGTTTCACATATATTTTTTAACAATATTTATCCCGCTTCGGGTTGATATCCCGTTCAATGGCGGCAATTTTTAATATTTCGATCTGATTCTCGTCGATGCATTTCTGGATCGTATTCAGGTCTTCTTCTCTGACGAGCAGTGAGATGCCGCAGCATTTACTGGCCACGCGCGGTGTAGGAGCGATAGTGGTCTTGATTCCGGCTTCTTTTAATATCCCATACAGACGCATTCCGTTGTCATGGTTGGGAAATAATACATAATGCTGTATCTTTTGCATGATCTGTTACCTCGGTTATGTATCGGACATGAATTGTCTGATATTATTTGTTATCTAACATTTCGATAAATGCACTGATTCTAGTACGAAGCTGTCCTGCATCGCTGTCGGTGTAATCGGTCTCGATTCCAAGGACAGGGATTCCGGATTCTTTTAGTGCTTTCTCTACGAAATAGCCTTCGGTATCATAAAGGTTACAGAACTTGAGGTTCACATCGATGATACCGTCAACTTTGTATTCCTTAGCAAGACGTAAGATGTCATCAATACGGCCTTCGTTTGGTGTAAAGCATGCGCAGTTGATCTTCATGTATCTTTCAGCCAGAGCCATATACTGGTCTTCCAGTGTTGTCTTGCTTTCATCGACAAGATTTTCAAAATATCTGGTTCCGGTACACATCTCTTCACAGACGATTGCAGCACCACTGGTCTCTACAATATTATGAAGCTTCCAGTTCGGAATTGCAAGAGGAGTTCCGGTTAGCATGATACGTTTGGTTCCGGCAGGAACAACGCTTACACCGTCTTTTACTCTCTGATCCAGTTCGTCACATAATTTATTCGTCATCTGTGTAAATCTTGCAGGATCATCATAGAATGCAATCTGAGAGATCAGAAGCACATCACATCCGCTGATCGGAAGATTCTCATTCTTACGGAGATTGTAAAGACGCTCCAGAGCTTTTCGTTTATTGTTAATTAATTTAATACTTTCAGCCAGTTTTTCAGCAGTTACTTTATTTCCTGTAAATTCTTCTACGACATTCTTAAATGTCTCAATCTCTTCTGCCCACGCTTTGATATCTTTGGCACGTTTCATCTGTGGAAGATCCATCACATGTAACGGTACATCTTTGGAAAGAATCTCCCATGCTTTCTTTTTGCCGTCGCAGGTTGTCTCCCCAATGAACATATCTGCGATACGGAAGAATGGACAGGTGCGGTCAAGACGTGCACCAACAGATGCCTTGATCAGTGGACAGGTATTGGCAGGAAGGACTTTCTCTCCGCCAGGAACCCAGAACTGAGAACCGCCGCATAATCCGGTTGCAATCGCATCTGCCGCAAATACAATCTCGTCCGGTACATATACACAGAATGTACCGAAGACTTTGCCGCCTTTTTTCTGATGCTCGATCAGTTCTGCAGGGCGGATACCGTGAATATCTGCAACTACCATATTATAATAGTCCATAGAATCCGGACGGTTTTCCTGTGATAAAAATACATCCCCAAATGCCTGTGGAAGCACTGCACAGAGCTGGTCATGCAGTTCTACATCCATCCCAAGTTCTTCCCACATTTTACGATAATCAGCCATTTTAAAATACCTCCTTATAGTGTAATTGATCCGATTGTATCGATAAATTAAACGTAACACTTTTAGGGGGCCCAGGCAATGCATACCGGAAGAATTGGCTATAGATAATTTACAAGTTCAATAGAATATATCTATAGATTCTATACTGAGAACAGTTCTCGAAATCCGTCGATGCACTGGTCGATTTCTTCGGTGGTATTAAAGTGGCTGAAAGCAAAACGTATCGTTCCCTGAGGCATTGTATGCAGGGTCTGATGCGCCATCGGGGCACAGTGGAGTCCGACCCTTGTCATAATTCCATAATCCTGTTCCAGAGCAAATGCAATCTCTGCATTGTCATAGTCTGGGAAATCAAGAGAGACGACAGCAAGCCGGTCCTGAAGGGTCTGCCTTCCCACAACATGTGCCTGTGGAATTTCACGTATTTTTTCAAGAAAATGTCCGGTCAGTGCCATTTTCTTCTGATGGATTGCGGAAATCCCGGTTTCGTCCAGATAAGTGAGGGCAGCGTGAAGTCCGATGATGCCAGGGAGATTTAATGTGCCGCTTTCATACTTGTCCGGGAGATAGTCCGGCATAAGAAGCGAATCCGACTGGCTTCCGGTCCCGCCTGCAATCAGAGGTGTCAGTTCCTGATCCAGAGCTTCTGAGATCAGAAAGCCGCCGATACCCTGCGGGCCAAGCAGTCCCTTATGTCCGGTAAATGCAAGAAAGTCGATGTTATATTTCTGCATATCGATATCGACAGAACCGGCACTCTGTGCAGTGTCCACGGCAAAGAACAGATGACGGCGCCTGCATATCTCACCAATCTCACGGATTGGCAGAATGGTTCCGCATACATTGGAAGCGTGGAGCATGATGACTGCTTTTGTCTCCGGACGGATCAGAGCTTCGATCGATTCCGGATGCGTTGTGCCGTCTGTCTCTGCAGGAATCATCGTATAATGGATATCCTGTGAAGCAAGCTGACAGAACGGACGCATCACGGCATTGTGTTCCAGACTGCTGACCAGCACGTGGTCGCCGGGCTTTAAAAATCCTTTGAGCAGACAATTCAGAGAATAGGTGATCCCCGGTGTAAATACGACACATCTGGAATCCGGTGCATGAAAAAATCTGGCGAGCTGCATGCGGGTCTTAAGTACCTGATTTTCAAGTTCGTAGGCACCTTCGTAATTTCCCCGGTTAATATTGAAGGCACCGGATTCTAAAAGTTTCGTCATGGAAGCAGCGACTCCCGGTGCTTTCGGCCAGGATGTGCTGCCGTTGTCAAAATATATGTTCTGTTCCATAGAAAAACCTCCATGATAAATATGGTATCTGATACGTATATTGTAACAGATTTCCATATTAACGTATACAGGGGATGAAGTCAGGAAAAGGATAGAAAATGCGAATAATATTCATAGACGATATTAATAGAATGGAACGATTTATCAATATTTCCTATTATGTAAATACAGGTACAGGTGGTATGATAGTCTTATGAAAAAAATTATCAAAAAAATTATCAAAAAATAAAAAAAGCACGGAGGAAATTTATTATGGAGTTAATTAAAGAACTGCCGGAGGTATTCGAAGAATTTGCAGAACAGCGTCAGAAATCATTCCTGGCAATGAAGGGGTTAAAAGACCAGGGAGTTCCGGTTGTTGGCGCATATTGTACTTATTTTCCGGCAGAGATCGCAAGAGCAATGGGAGCAGTTACAGTCGGCTTATGCTCTGTATCCGATGAGACAATCCCGGACGCAGAGAAAGACCTGCCAAAGAACTTATGTCCACTGATCAAATCCAGCTATGGATTTGCCAAGACAGACAAATGTCCATTCTTCTACTTCTCAGATGTAGTTGTTGGGGAGACTACCTGTGACGGAAAGAAGAAAATGTACGAGTATATGTCAGATTTCAAAGATGTATTCGTAATGGAACTGCCAAATACACAGAGCGAGATGGCCCTGAAACTCTGGAAGAGTGAACTGATTCGTTTCAAAGAATATCTGGAGAAAAAATTCGACGTAGAGATCACAGATGAAGCTGTATTAGAGGCCGTAAAAGAAGAAAATAAAGTAAGAAAAGTCATGAAAGACCTGTATCATGTCATGGCACTTGATCCTGCACCGATCAAAGGCGGCGACCTGTTCAAAGTATTATACGGAAGCGGCTTCAAATTCGATCGTAAAGCAATCCCGGCAGAGATTGAAGCCATGAGAGAGAAGATTGAAAAAGAATACGAAGAAGGTAAGAGACTGGACAAGATGCCTCGTATCCTGATCACCGGATGTCCGATCGGCGGAGCAACTGAGAAAGTGATCCGCGCCGTAGAAGACAATGGTGGAGTTGTAGTTGCATTCGAAAACTGTAACGGAGCAAAATCTTTTGACAAATTAGTAGACGAAGAGAATCCGGATGTATACGATGCACTGGCAAGACGTTACCTGAACATTGGCTGTTCTGTAATGACACCGAATCCAAACAGACTGGACCTTCTGGATCGCCTGATCGATGAATTTAAGGTAGACGGAGTTGTCGAGATGACACTTCAGGCTTGTCATACATATAATGTAGAGTCACTGGCTATCCGTAAATTTGTGAATGAGAAGAAGGGTATTCCGTACATTAATGTAGAGACGGATTATTCGCAGGCTGATATCGGGCAGTTGAATACTCGAATTGCGGCATTTATAGAGATGCTGTAAATTGCTATTTTGTTCATCAGGCTGGTGGATACCCGGACCGGAATAAAAGTTGGGAAGTCTTTCCTGTTCAGGTTCCGTCGGCGGGTAATACTAAAGGGTCAAAATTCTGCTAAAAGCAGGCATTCAAAATTTGAAACTCGGCATGCGCCTCAAACAGTCAAATTTTGAATACCTAACGCAGAATTTTGACCCTTAACTATTACCAACGCCTTCTACACATTCACTGGAAAGACTTCCCAACTTTTATTCCGTGTGTATCGAATGCCTGAAGAACTAAATGGCGAGAGCGTAACCTTTGTGATGTCGGAAGTGTATAGAAGCACCGGAAAATCAAGGTTTATATTATAACTTTCCGGTTATACGTAAAGGTTATAAAAAATAGTCGTGAAAAACTTGGAAAAGCAGTGGATTTACAATGCTTAGCGTTATTTTCTGTATAGTGGTGGATTTTTCTCTGTTACCGCATCCGCTATTAAAGTGATTAACTTCCGCAGCCAGTCACGACTTGAAGAAAACAGTATAAAGTGGTTCTAGTGAATGTGGAGTGTCCTTAGAAAAAGTTAGAGAGTCAGAATCCCTGTTAAAGGAATGTAGTGAACCTGTTTGAGCCCCAAAGGGGCGAGTTGTGAACGTAATTCCTTTGTTTTTAGGGGATTCTGGCTCTCTTAGTTTTTCTTAGGACATGGAACCTGAACAAGAACCACTTTATACTGTTTTCTTCAAGGACCGAGAGGTCACCTCCGTTAATCAGTTAAATAGAAAAAATCTATTGACATCATGAAGCAAAATGCTATAATTAAAACAACATATGAATAACTGTTCATATATTCAATTAATCAAATAACAAAAAAGAAAGGAAGTATTATCATGAAAAAAACTTACAAAATCGATGTAGACTGCGCAAACTGTGCAAATAAGATGGAGCAGGCAGCTAAGAACACAGACGGAGTAAAGGATGCAACTGTAAACTTTATGATGTTAAAGATGATCGTAGAATTTGAAGAAGGTGCAGATCCTAAGAAAGTAATGAAGGATGTGCAGAAGAACTGTAAAGTTGTAGAAGATGACTGTGAGATCTTCCTGTAAGAGAAAATACTCATAAAAACAGGATATACACAGTATTTTGTGAAGGAAAATGATTGTGGAGCGGCTTCATCAGGCAGGATGAAGAAACGTTGAGAAGAGTGCAAGGAGAAAGGCTGGGGAAAGATATGACGAAAAGACAGAAAAAATCTCTGACCAGAATTATTATCGCAGCGGTACTTATGATCATATTGAAGTTCCTGCCTGTAGAAGGGTGGCTGAAGTTCGTACTTTATATGGTTCCGTACCTGGTTGTCGGATATGATATTTTAAGGAAGGCGTTCAAAGGGATTCTGAATAAGCAGGTATTCGATGAGAACTTTCTGATGGCAGTTGCTACGATAGGAGCAATTGCGCTTGGTAATTATAAAGAAGGCGTATCGGTTATGCTGTTCTATCAGATCGGAGAATTATTCCAGAGCTATGCGGTTGGAAAGAGCCGCAGAAACATCAGTGATCTGATGGATATCCGCCCGGATTATGCCAATATTGAAAAAGACGGGGAACTTGAACAGGTAGATCCGGATGAAGTGGAAGTCGGAACGGTCATTGTCGTTCAGCCGGGAGAAAAAGTCCCGATCGACGGTGTGATCGAAGAAGGAAGCAGTACATTGAATACCAGTGCACTGACCGGGGAAAGTGTTCCGAGAGAAGCGGCAGCCGGTGATGAAGTCATCAGTGGATGCATTAACCTGACCGGTCTTCTGAAGATCCGTACAACAAAAGAATTCGGAGAATCTACCGTATCCAAGATCCTGGATCTGGTAGAGAATTCAAGTTCCAAGAAATCAAGATCCGAGAACTTTATTTCCAAATTCGCCAGATATTATACACCGGCAGTCTGCTATGGTGCGCTTGCACTTGCAATCTTACCGCCACTGGTCAGAATGTTTGCGTTTGCGCTTGCGCCGGAATGGGGCGACTGGATCTACAGAGCACTGACATTCCTGGTTATCAGCTGTCCGTGTGCACTGGTGATCAGTATCCCGCTCAGCTTCTTTGCAGGAATCGGCGGAGCAAGTCATGAAGGTGTTCTGGTAAAAGGATCGAACTATCTGGAGACGATGGCACAGACAAAATATGTGGTATTCGATAAGACAGGAACCATGACGCAAGGCGTATTCGAGGTGAGTGGAGTTCACCACAATACGATGCCGGAAGAACAGTTATTAGAGTATGCGGCACTTGCGGAGTGTTCTTCTTCTCATCCGATCAGTAAGAGTCTTCAGAAAGCATATGGCAAACAGATCAACCGTGATCGTGTGACAGAGATTGAAGAACTGAGTGGTAAAGGTGTGACTGCAAAGGTTGACGGTATTCCGGTAGCGGCAGGCAATGCCAAATTTATGAAATATCTGAATGTGGAATACAGTGAATGTGAAGAAGTCGGTACGATCGTCCATGTTGCAGTAGACGGAAAATATGCAGGACACATTCTGATCTCAGACAAATTAAAACTGCATGCAAAAGAAGCAATCAGAGATCTGAAAAAAGCGGGCATCACCAAGACAGTTATGCTGACTGGTGACATGAAGCGTGTGGCAGATAAGGTTGCAGAAGAACTGGGAATCGGAGAAGTGTACAGTGAGCTTCTTCCTGCAGATAAGGTTGCGAAGGTAGAACAGCTTCTGAGTCAGAAATCAGAGAAAGAAAAGCTTGCGTTCGTCGGAGACGGAATCAATGATGCACCGGTACTGTCGAGAGCAGATATCGGAATTGCCATGGGTGCACTCGGATCAGATGCAGCAATCGAGGCAGCAGACGTTGTCCTGATGGACGATGATCCGAAGAAGATCGTAAAAGCAATCAAGATTTCCAGAAAATGTATGCGCATCGTATATGAGAATATTTACTTTGCCCTTGGAATCAAGGCAATCTGCCTGGTCCTGGGAGCACTCGGAATTGCGAATATGTGGATGGCAATCTTCGCTGATGTCGGAGTTATGGTCATTGCTGTATTGAATGCAATCCGCGCATTATTTGTGAAAAACTTATAGAAAAGGCTGGTGGGCAGATGGCAAAATTAGAAGAAGGAATGGAAGTATGCGAATCATGTGAGGTACATGAGAATCTTCTGAAGATCGTAAATGAAAAGATGCCGGAAGAAACGGAATTGTATGATCTTGCAGAATTGTTCAAGGTATTCGGTGATTCGACCAGAATGCGTATCCTGTTCGTGTTGTTCGAAGCAGAGGTGTGTGTCTGCGATCTGGCAGAGGCACTGAATATGACACAGTCTGCAATCTCACATCAGCTCAGGATCCTGAAACAGAACAAACTGGTTAAGAGCAGAAGAGAAGGAAAATCCGTGTTCTATTCACTGGCAGACGATCATGTGCGTACGATCGTAGACCAGGGAAGAGAGCATATTGAAGAAGATCTGTAGCATAAGAAGCTTATGTGAAAGAATACAAAGAATTAAAATTAAAAAAGAAAATATATAGCATAATGAATTGTTATGAGAAAGCGGGAAACCTGTATCAGATGATAGAAAGTCTGATACAGGTTTTTGTGTATCACCATGTGTTCGAAAGGAGCTGCCGGTGGCAGGTCCTGTAGATACCGAAATATGCATCCGAAATTGTAGATGTATTAGACTAAAGTATGAAAACCAGTCTATTTACTGACAAATTATCAGAAATTAACAAACAATAAAATAAAATGCGTTTAATATTACATTTTCTTATATTTGTATAAAAAAACTTAATATTTCCCATTGACAATTTAATAACCATCTTTTACACTATGGTTACAAGGTATTCATTTCTAATTAATTTCGATATTCGAATGGAGGTTTGAGTTATGGAACAGAAACAAGAAAAATTTAGTACCATAGGTTACATAGCCGCCGCGTTAGGTATGTGTATTGGTACTGGTAATGTATGGCGATTCCCACGAGTGTGTGCGGCAAACGGTGGTGGAGCATTTATCATAGCATGGACGATTGCAATGCTGGTATTTGCAGTACCGCTCCTTTCCACAGAGATGGCATTCGGTAAAAAGACGAGACTTGGATGTATCGGTACTTTTCGTGATGCAGGTGGAAAGAAATATACATGGATGGGATTCTTTGTAGCAGCAGTATGTTTCTTCCTGATGAGTTATTATTGTGTACTTCAGGGATATTGTATGAAATACGCAGTTAATTCTTTTACTTCAGCATTTAAACCGAATCTGTCAACAGAGGCGACATCGGCAATGTGGACAGCATTTACAGATTCACAGGCACAGGTTATTTTATTCCATGCGATCGGATTTGCACTTGCATGTTTCATCGTTTATCAGGGAATTGCAGGTGGAATTGAAAAATTCTGTAAAGTAGCGATACCGACACTGTTTATCATCCTTGTAGGATTAGCAATTTACGCAGTTACATTAAATGGAGCAAGTCAGGGACTTCAGTATCTCTTTACTGTTAAGAAAGAGTACATTTTAAGTCCGAATACATGGATTCAGGCCTTCATCCAGGCAGCATGGAGCACCGGAGCCGGATGGGGATTCATTATTACATATGCGAACTACGTAGGAGAAGAGGAAGATGTTCCGACAAGCTGTCTGGTCATGGGACTTGGTGATAACCTTGGAGCAATCCTCTCGGCACTGGTAGTTATCCCGGCAATCTGTGCACTTTCAGCTACACCGGAGGCAGCGAATGAAGCACTCAGTCAGGGCAACTTCGGACTTACATTTATTTACATTTATCAGTTATTTACAACAATCCCGGGCGGAAGATTCATTTCCTTTATCTTCTTTGGATTACTTGCAATTGCAGCAATCACATCACTGTTCTCTATGATCGAAGTTGGAGTAAAATGTGTTGTTGACCTTGGACTGCCGCGTAAAAAGGCCGTTGTCAGTGTCTGCTTCGCAGGATTCTTAGTAGGATGCTTCTCATGCTGGTCACTGGCCAACATCGACAATCAGGACTGGGTATGGGGACTTGGACTTTTAGTAAGTGGTGCCTTTATCGCAATCCTTGCTTGGAAATATGGTGTGGAAAAATTACGTACACAGGAAGTCAATGCAAAAGGCGCAGATGTACATCTTCCGAAAGCATATTATACCGGATGCATGTATCTGATTCCTGTTCTGGTAGTGATCATGGTGGTTTACTGGTTATTCCAGACAAAAGAGTGGTTCCCGGATACATGGCTGAATCCATTTATTATCCAGGATAATACAGGAACTGTATTACTTCAGTTCGGAGTAGTGATTCTTGTAGGTCTTGCACTATCCAAGTTCTTTAATACAAAGACTGCAAGGGGAGCTATGAAAGATAACAAAGCTGCAAAATAATAGAAAGAAGGTATGAACTATGACGATAGATGCAATTATTATGATGGTGATTACACTGGTTGGATATATTGGCGGATTTAGTTATTTCATGATACGTGTATTTAAAAAAGAAAGAAGTAAATCCAAAGAGTAGGTATCGAACGGAGAATGAATAAAGGATAGTATGGTAAATTAGACGACGTTCTGATTGAAATGAATACATATCGAAAAGGAGCGGAGCCGGGATTTTGTCAGGAGTGACAGGATTCCGGCTCCGCTCCTTTTTATGCATGTGTATTAGATGTCAAGTGCAGCATGGTATCCATCTTTATTAAAGCCGGGAAATATTGTTCATATCCCCGGCTGATTCATTTTTTAATACCATCTCGTCATAGGAAGATCATTATTAATTCCCTTTGTCATTAAAATCTGATGGATATCAATAATTCCGTTATGGAAGGTAGCGGCACATGCAGAGAGGTACATATCCCACATCCTTAAGAAACGTTCATCAAACATTGTATGTGCTTCTTCAATATGATCCTTGAAGTTTTTCTCCCAGCAGAGAAGCGTACGGTTATAGTGAAGACGTAAGTCCTCGATATCCTGGGTATGGAAGTTATCTTCTGCCATGCAGTTCATGACTTCACGAAGACTGGGAACAGATCCGCCCGGGAAGATGTATTTCTTGATCCATGGATCACCAGGATGCTCTTTTAATGCACTGATGAAGTGGAGCAGGAACAGACTGCCGTCTTTCATGACCTTGCTGACACAGTCTAAGTATAACTGATAATTCTCACGGCCGACATGTTCGAGCATACCGACGCTGACAACGCGGTCATACATCTTGCCGTCAGAAGGAAGATCACGGTAGTCCATTAGCTTGACTTCCAGATAGTCGGACAATCCTTCCTCTTTGATACGTTTCTGGCATTCTTTGTATTGTTCTTCACTTAAGGTGATGCCGGTACCTTTAATTTTATATTTCTTAGCAGCTTCAATCAGAAGGAATCCCCAGCCGCATCCGATATCAAGAAGAGTCATACCTTCTTTCAGATATAACTTTTCAAGAATGTAATCAACTTTATTCTTCTGCGCCTGATACAGGGTATCATCTTCATGTTTGAAATATCCGCAGGAATAACTCATTGTTTCATCGAGCCAGAGTTTGTAGAAGTCATTTCCGATATCGTAATGACTGCTGACTTCTTTTTTCTGGTTTTTCTTTGATGAAGATGGGAACATGATAGATTTCAAATGATGTTCATCAGTTGAAAATTTACCCATCTGACCAAGAAGGTTATCAAGTGCCTGATAAAGGTTTCCCTCAATATCAAGATCACCATCCATGTAAGCTTCTCCAAGTGCAAGAGAAGTACTGGTGACCAGATCCTTTAATGGGATGACCTTTTTGAAATTTACGGTAAATGTAGGTGCGCCTTCGCCGATCAGATGTTCGTGTCCATTAATTTTGACCAGGAAAGGGTGTTCATCGAATTTTTTTAAGAATGTTATCATAGCCTGTTCTTCCAGCATAATATAACCTCCAGTTCTGCTATCATTATTTCCTTCAGCAAGAATTATATTCCTTATAAATTTTGAAAGTCAAATAAAATAGACATTTTTTAAAAATTGTATTGGAACTACCAATAAATGAAAACATATATCAAGAACGCATATATTCCTTGACTTATGTGATAATAAGAGATAAAATACATATACCCCGTAAGGGTATGAATATGAAAGGAGTATGCTTATGGAAGACAAGAATACAGATAATATGGAAAACAAATTAGAAAAAGAATGCTGTTGTCACTCGTCCAAGCATCGTTCGGATAAAGAATACAAGGATCTGATGAATCGTCTGAGCCGGATTGAGGGTCAGGTACGCGGCATCAAAGGAATGCTGGAAAAGGACGCTTATTGTCCGGAGATTCTGGTACAGGTATCAGCGGTGAATGCGGCACTGAACAGCTTTAATAAAGTATTGCTGGCGAATCACATCCGTACCTGTGTGGCAGATGACATCCGGGACGGAAAAGATGAGACGGTTGATGAACTGGTAAAGGTGTTACAGAAGCTGATGCGGTAAGTAAAGTTTATAGATGTATAGTCTGCTCGGAAAGCATTTTCTGAGTTTACTATAAAGGAATAAGAAAAATAATAATGACAGGAGGGAACAGACAACAATGGAACAATATATAGTAACCGGGATGAGCTGCGCAGCCTGTAGCAGCAGAGTCGAAAAAGCAGTTTCAAAAGTACCGGGGGTAACATCCTGCTCAGTGAGTCTCCTTACAAACTCTATGGGAGTAGAAGGCACTGCAACGGAACAGGAGATCATTAAGGCAGTCAAAGATGCCGGATATGGAGCGTCAAAAAAAGGAGAAGGAGCAGCGAAGGCGCAGCCGGCACAGGCTTTGGCCGGAGAGGATATGCTAAAAGATAGAGAGACGCCGGTACTAAAGAGACGTCTGATCGCATCGGTGGGATTTCTGATCGTTCTGATGTATTTCTCCATGGGACATATGATGTGGGGATGGCCGGTCCCGGGATTCATGAAAGACAATCATGTGATGATGGGACTGTTACAGATGCTTCTGACGATTACAGTCATGGTGATCAACCAGAAGTTTTTCATCAGTGGATTCAAAGGACTGCTCCACCGGGCACCGAATATGGATACCCTGGTGGCACTTGGATCCGGAGCGTCTTTTGTATACAGTACGTATGCACTGTTTGCAATGACAGATGCGCAGATGCGTGGGGATATGGATGCAGTAATGTCTTATATGCATGATTTTTATTTTGAATCAGCAGCTATGATCCTTGCACTGATCACGGTCGGAAAGATGCTGGAGGCAAGATCCAAAGGAAAGACGACCGATGCATTAAAAGGACTGATGAAGCTTGCGCCAAAGACAGCGGTTGTGATCCGTGGAGAAAAAGAAGTTCAGGTATCGATCGAACAGGTACAAAAGGGAGATTGCTTTGTTGTAAAACCGGGAGAGAATATTCCGGTTGACGGAGAAGTCATAGAAGGAAACAGTGCAGTCAATGAATCTGCTCTTACAGGTGAAAGTATTCCGGTAGATAAGGCTGTCGGTGATAAGGTATCAGCCGCAACCGTAAATCAGTCCGGATATCTGAAGTGCCGTGCGACCAGAGTCGGCGAGGATACGACACTTTCGCAGATTATTCAGATGGTAAGTGATGCGGCTGCAACGAAAGCACCGATCGCAAAGATTGCGGACCGTGTATCCGGTGTATTTGTGCCAATGGTTATCACAATTGCAGTGCTCACAATTATTGTCTGGTTGATCGCAGGACAGAGTATTGGTTTTGCGTTATCCAGAGGAATTGCGGTGCTGGTGATCAGCTGTCCATGTGCGCTTGGACTTGCAACACCGGTAGCAATTATGGTCGGAAATGGAATGGGTGCCAGAAATGGTATTATGTTCAAGACAGCAGTTTCACTGGAAGAGACTGGAAAGATGCAAATTGTTGCGCTGGATAAGACCGGTACGATTACAAGTGGAGAACCGAAAGTGACAGATATCATTCCGGCAGCGGGAGTGACAGAATATACCTTATTAAAATGTGCGTATGCATTGGAGAATAAGAGTGAACATCCACTGGCAAGAGCAATCCTTGAAAATGCAAAAGAGGAAAATGCCGGCATCGAAGAAGTTACCGGATTCCAGGCTCTTCCGGGTAACGGCCTGACAGCCAGACTGGATGGACATACATTATATGGAGGAAATTATACATTTATCAGCAGTAAGGTATCCGTTGATGGAGATATGCAGAAGAAGGCAGAGAAACTTGCCGAAGCAGGTAAGACACCATTATTCTTTGGAAATGAAGACCGTTTATTAGGTGTAATTGCAGTGGCGGATGTCATCAAAGAAGACAGCCCGCAGGCGATCAAAGAATTACAGAACATGGGAATCCATGTAGTCATGCTGACCGGAGATAACGAACGTACTGCAAAAGCCATCGGACAGCAGGCCGGAGTTGATGAAGTGATTGCAGGCGTACTTCCGGAAGGAAAAGAGCAGGTGATCTGTAAGCTGAAAGAAAAAGGAAAAGTTGCGATGGTCGGAGACGGTATCAACGATGCGCCGGCACTTACAAGAGCCGATATGGGTATTGCGATCGGAGCCGGAACGGATGTTGCAATCGATGCGGCAGATGTTGTGTTGATGAAGAGCCGGTTAAGCGATGTGCCGGCAGCAATCCGTATGAGCCGTGCGACACTCCGTAATATTCACGAGAATCTGTTCTGGGCATTCTTCTACAATATTATCGGAATCCCGCTTGCGGCTGGTGTGTGGTATCCGCTGTTCGGGTGGAAATTAAATCCGATGTTCGGTGCGGCAGCCATGAGTTTATCAAGCTTCTGCGTAGTATCGAACGCATTGAGATTGAATCTTTTTAAGATGTATGATGCATCAAAAGATAAAAAATTAAAAGCCAAAAAAGAAAAAAAGAGATCCAAGAAGGAGGACAAGACAATGAAAAAAATAATGCATATTGAGGGAATGATGTGTGGACACTGTGAGGCAGCCGTAAAGAAAGCACTGGAAGCACTTCCACAGGTAGATGAAGCGGTTGTAAGTCATGAGGCAGGAACAGCAGAGCTGACATTAAATGCAGAGATCGCAGATGATGTGCTGAAGAAGACAGTAGAAGACAAGGATTATACGGTGACATCTGTGGAATAATCTATGATTTCTTATATACAGAGTATACTTTTTATTTGAAGCATCCAAAGAACACTGCTATACTTAATTATAAGTATCATAATGAGGAAGGAACGAAAGTTAATGAGAAAAAATGGAATGTTAATGCCGGTCTCAGCACTTCCGGGGGCATATGGAATCGGATGTTTTTCAAAAGAAGCGTATGAATTTGTAGATATATTAAAAGAAGCAGGACAGAAGTTATGGCAGATCCTGCCGCTTGGACAGACAGGATACGGAGATTCCCCGTACCAGTCATTCTCCACATTTGCGGGAAATCCATATTTTATTGACCTGGAGACATTGATCGAGGATGAACTTCTGACAAAAGAAGAATGCGATGCTGCTGATTTCGGAGACGATGAAGAAGCAATCGATTATGAAAAAATGTATTATGCAAGATTCAAAGTATTAAAACTTGCATATGCGAGAGCAAAAAAGAGCGGACTGACAGAAAGTAAGGCTTATCAGACCTATCTGGAAGAAGAAAAAGCATGGCTTGCAGATTATGCATTGTACATGGCGGTAAAAGATTCGTTTGATGGAAAAAGCTGGGATCAGTGGGACGAAGATATCCGGCTGCGTAAGCCGGATGCGATTGCAGCATATCAGAAGAAGTTAAGTTCAGAGATAGAATTCTATGAATTCCTTCAGTATCTGTTTGCCGGACAGTGGGCAGGTCTGAAAAAATATGCCAATGAACAGAGAATCGAGATTATAGGAGATATTCCAATCTATGTAGCATTTGACAGTGCGGATACCTGGGCGAATCCAAAGTTATTCCAGTTAGATGAGGAGAATCTCCCGGTGGCAGTGGCAGGATGCCCTCCGGATGCATTCTCAGCAACCGGACAGTTATGGGGGAATCCATTGTATGCATGGGAGTATCATAAGAAGACCGGATATGACTGGTGGATGAAGCGTGTAGCGCAATGCTTTAAACTTTATGACATCATCCGCATCGATCATTTCCGTGGATTCGACGAATACTATGCAATCCCATACGGAGATAAGACTGCAGAGAACGGAGAATGGATGCCGGGACCGGGTATGGATCTGTTCCGTACGATGAAGGAAAAGTTAGGGGATCTTCCGATCATTGCAGAGGATCTTGGATTCCTGACTGATACCGTTAGACAATTATTAAAAGACAGCGGTTATCCGGGAATGAAAGTATTGGAATTCGCATTTGTGGCAGGACAGGACAGTGATTATCTTCCACATAATTATGATAAAAACTGTGTGGTCTATACAGGAACTCATGATAATGATACCCTTCAGGGATGGTATCAGACGCTTTCAGACGAAGACAGAGAGATGACGAAGATGTATCTGAATAATCCATATACTCCGGATGATGAAGTACACTGGGATTTCATAAGTCTGGCGATGAGAAGTGTTGCAGATACATGTATCATTCCGGTGCAGGATTTCCTGGGACTTGGCAATCCGGCGAGAATCAACATGCCGTCTACGCTTGGCGGTAACTGGATGTGGAGAATGAAAAAAGGCGCATTTACAGATGAATTAGTAAAGAAGATCAGAAAAATGACAGAAGTCTGTGCGAGATAATAAAAATTTTTTTGAACATTATATAGACTAGAATAGCAGATAAAAACAAACGGACAATATATTTTATAAGGTGAGTTTAGATGAAATAAATAACAGCCTGAATGAATATATTGTCCGTTTTTATTTTACTCTGTCATGCATTTAAGAAAATTGCTCAGACAGGGAAGAAAATCTGTCGGTGGAAGCTTCTGCCTGGAAATGTGTCCTGTTTTTATAAAAAGTATATTTTTTGGCATGCGAAGTATGCTTTTTGCTATAAAAGATATGATTTTTGATAATGAAAAAGTATAAAAAATCATAAAATGAAGCTGTAATATGTTAAGATGATATCAGTGAAGGGTATGGAGAGTGTTATGGAATTATTAAAACTTGTGATCGTAGATGATGAGCCGATTCTATTAGAAGGATTAGTAAAAACATATGACTGGAAGAGCATGGGGTATGAAGTGGTCGGATCTGCGCAGAGTGGGGAACAGGCAATAAAAGTGATCCGTGAAACGAGACCGCATGTCGTATTGACTGATATACGTATGAAACAGATATCAGGGCTCATGGTAATGGAAGAGATCAAAAAAGAGCAGATAGAGTGTCAGTTTGTAGTATTGAGTGCATACAGAGATTTTGAATATGCAAAACAGGCATGTGATCTCGGGGCATTTGCATATCTTCTGAAGCCGATCGAAGATGAGAAACTGCAGGAGACCATGAAGAGTGTCGGTAAGATCTGTCAGGATCAGATCAGAAATGAAGAAAAATTCGACAGCTGGGAAAAATTATTAAAAAAAGACGGAGATGGATTCTTGCAGGTGATCGTACAGAAGTATGTGCAAAACCGTTTGCCGGAGGAAAAAGTAGACGAGGTGTTCCAGACGCTGCAGGATGTAATGAAGGATGGAGACCGTTTCATTACGGTGTATGCAGATCTGGATCTGGCGTATAAGATTACGAATACGCTGGAATATGAAGCGGCCAGATTTTCCATAGTTAAATTGATGGAAGAAAAGATTGGCAGAAATTATACTTACTGGAAATTCGAAAGTGAAGAAGGACATTATACATTTATTATAAAAACACAGGAGAATGCGGCAGTACATGAACTGAAAGAATTGATAGAAGAGATCAAGAAAGAAGAGAACAGACCGCTGATCGCAGCAATCTCCAAACCATATAAAGGAATCCGGGGAATCCGAAGAAGTTTTGAGGAGGCGCAGAAGCTTTTTGCAATAGCCAATGCATCCGGAGCAGGGGTATTTACCATACCGGAGTCAGTAGAAGAAAATGACGAGAAACCGTATCCGGCAGAGGCAGAGATGATGGTGGTCAACAGTGTACGGAAAAATGATGCAATGCAGTTAAAAAAGGCATTTGTACATTTTATTTACCAGCTTCCGCATAAAGAAGAGCTGCAGTGCCAGTATATGCATAAAGTGATGGTAAAGACAGAATTCATGTTGAAGGACAGTTACGGCATGGATGAAGAACTGAATAAACAGTTCGCGAGCTACTATTCGAACATGCGAAATCTGAAGGCAGCCAAAGCAGTAGATGTCTGCTACAAGATCCTTGGAACGGCAGTAGAAAAAAGAGTAGAAAATGCAGAGAAAGATGAAAATAAGAATTCGAAGGAATATATTGCAGCAGCGGTAGCGTACATAGATGAACATCTGGATGATGAAGAACTTTCGATTGTGTCGGTTGCGACACATGTATATCTGAATCCGGTGTATTTTGGCCGGGTGTTTAAGAACACATTCCAGATGACATTTAAGAAGTATCTGTTACAGAGAAGGATGGAACTGGCAAAAAGACTTCTCGAAGACGGAAGGACCAGTATCGGTAATATCTGCGAACAGGTCGGAATCAGCAATCCGTCCTATTTTTCACATTTGTTTAAAGAATATACCGGACAGCTTCCGAGAGATTATAAAAGGGAATACGAAGTATGAAAAAATACAAAATGTCAGGGATTCAGAGAAAGTACCTGAGATATATGAGCAGTCTTCTGATACTGGCACTGGTGTTATCGAGTATCGGTGTCTGGAGCTATGTCAAAAAGAATATGACAGGCGTTATTGTGGATAAATATGAATTCATGAATGAGAAGATGGGGATATCTCTGGACAGCCTTTACAGAAAGAGCGATACAGTGACAGCGGAGATCATCCTGGATGATAACGTACAGAAGAGTCTGAAGAATAAGGGATTGCAGGAAGTAGAAAAAAATACGCTGAGTAAATATTTTGCTTACATAGATCTGAATAATGTAGCGGATTACTGCTATGTAGATAATAAGCAAAATGTGTATGCAAAATCATATTCACAGATTTCATATGAAGATTTCAAAAACAGCGGGATGCAGGAAAAGCTTGGAAATGATTATGCAGAGACGAAATGGATCTGGACAAAAGACAGGCTGTTCGGAACCGGAAAAGATGCATTGTTCATAGGAAGATATGTGAACAGTATGGATTACGCACATGAACCGGGAATGATATTTTTGAAAATGGATCAGAAGTTTCTGGGAGATATCATCGGCAGAAATGAAAAAATGGCGAAAGATGTAGTAGTCGGGATCATGAGCCCGGATGGTAAGTTCTGTCTGCAGAATAGTCCGGAAAATTTTCGAATGGATAAAGAGGACAAAAACCGGATCAAAAAGCTTGCCGGGACGAAAAAAAACGGTGTGATCGTGAGAGGAGAACAACTGGAAGAAGGAATTTTACAGGCATATCGGCAGAAAGACAGTGGAATAGTAATCTTTACCCTGGTGTCGGATACGATCCTGAATCAGGGAATGTCGCAGATTCTGCTTGTACTGATCGCAATCTATGCATTGGTTGGCGCACTTGCGTTTATCTATAGTCTGTATGCATCCAGAATTTTTACGAAACCGATCAAAGAGATTAGTGATGCGATGACAAGCTTTGACGGAACTGATTTTTCGAATACGATCCAGATCTATACAGATACGGAACTGGATAAGATTGGACATGCTTATAATGAGATGTTGAATAATATCGAGGAATTCCAGAAGGAGATTAAAATCCAGCAGAAAGAACTCCGAAACAGTGAAATGAATACATTGATCAGCCAGATCAATCCCCATTTTCTGTATAATACTCTGGATACGATCTATATGCTGGCAAGAATCAACGGAGAAGAAAAGACGATGAAGATGATTCAGGCGTTGTCGAAGTATCTGCGGTTGTCATTGAGTAAAGGAAGAGATATCGTAACGATAGAGGATGAACTTGAGAATGTCAAAAGTTATATGGAGATCCAGCAGATCCGTAATGAAGATCTGTTCCGTTATGAGATCGAATGTGAAGAAAATCTGAAGTCGCGGTGGATATTAAAGCTGATTCTGCAGCCGGTTGTGGAAAACGCAATTAAATACGGCTTTTGTGATATATTTGAAGGAGGACTTATCCGTATCAGGATTATGGAACAGGAAGGAAAACTAACACTCAGCGTGTATAATAACGGAGTTCCGATGGAGCAGGATATGGTGGAAAAATTAAATGGACTGCCTGAAATACCAATATCGCAAATGAAACATAGCTTTGAAGATAAAAGACATGGCTATGGTGTGATCAATATTATTACGAGACTGAGGCTGAAATATGGGGAGGATGTGAAGTTTTTCTATGAAGAGGACAAGGAAGGAACGGTATGTGTCATCCAGATCCCGGAAGACGGGAAAGAAAATGGTGAGTTATAAACGCCTGGCCGCAGCGGTTATGGTTATTCTGCTGACTGCAGGTCTTGCAGGCTGTGCCGGAAGAAAAGGGACACAGACGAAGAAAGAAGAAAAAGAAGTGAAAATTCCGATGATTCTTACTGTGGATCCGAGTACCGGGAATAAGAATGAAGAGGAAGTTATAAGACGGTTTAACAAAGCGTATAAAGGGAAGTATTATATGGACGTAGACTGGGTGATGGAGACGGAAGAAGAATATCGGAAGAATCTGAAGCGGCTGAACGTAACAGATGATCTGCCGGCTGTGATCACAGATCTGCGCATGCTCCCGTCGTTTTATCAGATGATGGTGAAAGAGGGAAGGTTAGAAGATCTGACTTCTTATATCAACGATGATAAGGAATGGAAAGAGATGATAGAACCGACGGTTCTGGAATCGGTATGTGAAGAAGACGGAAAAGTCTATCTGGGGCCGATCAGTACAGTGGCATTCGCATGTTCCGGGGTGTTCTGGAATCAGGAATTATTCGAAAAAGCGGGAATAGCAGAATTTCCAAAGACGTGGGATGAGTTCTGGACATGTTGTGATAAGCTGCAGGCAGCAGGTATTACACCGCTGGCATTGCATACAGAAGGAACGGCATGGGCACCGATGCTTCTGGCAACAGCCGAGGTCGCAGACAGTGAAGAAGGTGCGGCATTCATGAAGCAGTTGTATCCGGATACTTATCAGAATGCGGAAGGACTGGAAATTGCCGGAACATTGCAGAAGCTGTTCCAATATACAACAGAAGATGCCATGCATAATGATTTTGATGTATCTTATAATCATTTTGTATCGGAAGAAGCAGCGATGATTCCAAATGGTTACTGGATGATCGATCAGATTCCGGATGAAATGCAAGGAAAGATTCGATTCTCCGCTTTTCCTGGAAATAAGCTGATCGGATCACCGGAAACCTTTGGCTGGGCGGTTGTATCTTCATATAGTAAAAAGGTAAAAGAAGGAGCCGTTGAATTCCTGAAATTCCGGACAAAACTGAATAAAGAACAGAAAGAGGAACTGTTGAACAGCCGGAAACGGAAAGAGGATCCGTTGCTGAATGACTATCTGAACGCATATACGGGAAATCCACAGATCGTACCGAACTATCAGGTAAAATGGAATTCCCTTCTACAGGAAGAGATTCTGGGAGAATCTCTTCCGGATCTGATCAAAGGAAAGATAACTGCGGAAGAATTTACGCAGACAGAAGATGAAAGTATCAGGCAGTTCCAGGAAGAACAGTAAATATAAAAATATCCATGTAATGATACACATGGGTATTTTTTTTATTAGAAAAGGTAAAGAAATTGTTAATGTTGAAAGCATTGTTTTTGATAATATATCATCAGTAAAAGCAAAACTTAGAATGCAGATGGAATTCAGATTAAGATCTGTAAGAGTCGGAAATGGAGAACAGGGGAATGAAAGGGAAGCAATATGTCTGTTGGATATTAGTAATGACAATGGTGCTTGGCTCAGCATTGTCAGGTAATACAGTAGCGGCAACAGAAGAAGATCAGGATGGTGACGGCAGTGTAAAAGTATTTGTGAACGCAGATACGGAAAACAGCGTAAATCAGGATACCTTTCACAGAGTTAATATATCGGCAGAAAATTCTACAGATACAGAGACAATGCTAAGATTATACCTGAAGAACGATGATGGAAGTGCGGCAGAAGAGATAGAAGCCGTAGATTTGCAGAAATCATTAAAAAATGCAGTGACCTTAAGCGACGGAAGCCAGACTTCTTTAAATGCTGAATGGAAAATAAATCAAGACGATAACGGTAAAGTCCGGTCTAAATATCTGCAGGCTGCGATGCCTGCAGAATCCTCCCTGGATTTTAATGTACAGCTTCAGTACAGGACAGATGAAAGTAATTATACAAAAAAAGTTCTGGTAGAAGCAAAGGCATTTGAAGGAGAACAAGAAGTGACAGAATCGTCTGATTCGGAAGACGAAAATAAAGAAAATGAAGCAACGCTTGTGTGGGCAGATGAACAGGCAGCAGCGGGCACAGACAGTACAGAAGCGGAAGGCACAGACAGTACAGAAGCGGCTGCACAGAATGCAGTAAGTACGACGGCAAGTCTTGATTCGAAATATGTATATCTGGATCCAGATGGAATGAATCTTGGTGAAACAGACTGGAAGAACAAGACGGTATGGCTTTTTGTTAATAATGATAGCTGGACCACGAAATTCATGGAAGGAACCTATGATCCCTCGAACGGATATTATAAATGGCCATCAGGAGACTGGGAAAATACAAACTGCGATTTCTTTTTTACGCTGAGTAATGGTTGGGATACGATTAAAGCACATGATTATTATCGGACCGATGTAGTTCCGGGAATACAATTAAGCCAGGCAGCGGGAAAGGTATTTATACAGAATGGAACTGCGTCAGATAAGATCGACAACAGGAGTGTATATGCAGTAAAAGAAAAAAGTGATTCAGGTGAAACACCGGATCCGTCAGGAGACAATCTGGTATATTATGATGCAACGTTATCTAAGCTGTCATACGCAGGATCAGCTGCAGCAGATGATTCAATCCCACAAGATGGGAAACTTCGATATCATGCATGGAACAATACAAATGATACGGATGACGGTGAATTACAAAAGGTCAAAGATTATACAAATGGAACAAATACATGGACGGATGTATATGCAGCCAGCCTGAAAAAGAAATACAAAAATATATTGTTCTATGGAGGATCATCAATCCCATATACATGTGCACGAAAAACAGATGATCTTACAATTCCGTGGGATACTGTTACAAATCCATGCTTTTATGCTGATTCCAGTGATGACGCCATATATAGAACAATTAACAGAAATGGCTACTGGGATAGTGTCTATCAGATCAGAGATGCGGAAAAAGGAAAGACCGGGAAAGATGTAGTAGACATTCAAAATGGAACATTTTCAAGAAAATCAGATACGTTGTATGTGGATTCCACATTTTATGATTATTATACGGACTATGAACTGAATGGAAATAACAGGGATAGTTATGACGGAGATAATACTCCGTCACAGAGAAACTGGGTGACTTTCCGACAGTTTGATCAGGCGCTGAGTGATTATTATAAGGGAAGTAATGTAGCAGTACCGATTTATACAGGACATTTTCAACCGGATTACAGCAATTGGGGATATCGTTTCTCTGCTATTGCAGATACATTGAATTTGTATGGTTATGATAAAAAAAGCCAGAATTCATTCATGTCGACAAATAACTCGACACTGGATGTTAACGGAGTCGGTGAAAAATATGCTTATGCTGCGCAGGGATTGGTTGCAGGCAGTCTGAAAGATGATAAATTGCTGACTTCAGATGCGAAGGCAGAAGAACCACATTTTAACGAAGCATTTTTACAGGGGAAAAATAGTAAGAATGCGGTACTTGGACAGGTTTATCATAATGTTTCATTTCCATTTAAAAAAGAAGATATAGAAAATAATGGAGTCAATTACTGGTGCTTTGACAGTGCAAAGACAACGCTGGCAATGCGGCAGGATACCGGAAAGAATACATATTATCTGGAAGATACCGGTAATAAAGACTGGTCAAAGAATGTCAATAGTTCCAGTGAAACAGATGGAGTATCTAACACATATGGATTCTTCCCATTTAATGAAACAAGTAAAGCAACATCGGCAAAAAACTATAACTATGGTTTTGGAACCAGAATGGATCTGACATTTAAACTGACAGATGACGGAACGGTTACTGATAAAAATGGAAATAAAGTTCCGATTAAATTTGAATTCTCAGGCGATGATGATGTGTGGGTATACATAGATGGAAAACTTGCACTGGATGTAGGAGGGGCACATGGAAGAGTAACCGGTAGACTGAATTTTAAGGATAAAAAGGCTACAGTCAGTGAAGTAAAGGCAAGTGCAGGATCTTCAACATCATGTGATAATGTAGAATCTGTCTTTACATTATCAGGAAGTAATTCAGATGAACATACATTGACACTTTTCTATATGGAACGTGGTATGTGGGAATCTAATATGAAGATCACATTCAACTTCCCGGACGAGAATGAATTTGCAGTGGAGAAGAAAGTAGATACAACAGCGGTAAATAAGGATCTTTTCCCGGATTCATTATTCGATAACACATCGGTATTCCCGTTTACGATTATGAATCAGGCCACACATTATGGAACGAAGGCTGCAGATTCACAGAATGCGAAATTACCAAAGGTATATAATGACAGCTTTGATAACAGTACATTGTCAAGAAATGTAGTACAAAATACATTTGAGCATACCGGTGAAAAAGCAGGACAGTCGAATGTCGTTCACTGGAAAGCAAGACAGAATGATACAATGGGCAGTTATATAGAAAAGAGAGTAGGGATCATTGCACCGGCAGGAGGAGATACATTTGATGCATCAGAGACCAACGCATTCCTACAGTTTAAGATGTATTATGATTATCCGGATACACCGGCACTTGCCAATACGTATGTGGCATTGACAGATTCTGCTGGAAATGAGATCGGCGGATATCTGTCGGGCAAGACATATGGTATCAGTAGTTTATCGGGAAAAAAGTGGAACACAGTCAAAGTTGATCTGAGTAAACTGCAGGGAAATCAAACATTTGACTATTCGAAAATTACAGCGATTAAATTTGATTATAACTATGAAAGAGATATTTATCTGGATGACTTTACGTTCATTCCATCTGTAATACTTACAGGAAAAACGGGATTCGTTACGAAACAATATGAAATCCCGGATTACGGTTCGGCAACGAGCGGAAAATTAGAGTATCCAAAAGATGCACAGTATACAGTATCAAAAAATAACAAAAAATCGCAGACATACAGGCTGGAAGATGACGGGACATTTGCATTGGCAGATGGAGAAACGGCAACATTCCATGACCAGTTCCGAAGAGGAAGTTATATATCTGTAAAGGAAACAGTAGATCCGGATGTGTTCGATACTTCATGGACGCTGTATGAAAACGGAGAAGCGGTCACTGATATGAAGGAAGGAAGTACGGTTGAGAATACATCTCCAAGCCCATCTGTAAAAGATGTAAAAAGCAGTAGTATCCGCGACGACCGAAAGGAAGTATATAGCGCAGGAAGGGACAGTGAAGGACAAGGGCTGGCAAATATTGGTTATATGAAAACCGGCTGGGCAAAAGGTCAGAATGATTCTGAAGATCCGGATACGATCGTGTTCAGATCCTATCTGGATCCGGATAATACGATTTCATCAACGAAACTGAAAGCAGTATTCGTTAACAAAGTAAAGACCGGAAAGATCATCATTTATAAAAAGACTGCAGAGGGTTCAGATGCATTGAAGGGAGACTACAGCTTCAAAGTAGAGTTTAAGAATATTGCGGGTCTGTCGTTAGAAAATAAAGCGATTGAGAGAACGTATAAGTGTAAAGCAGGAGAAAAGATAGAGATTGATGGTATTCCGGCAGGAACCAATTACCGTATATGGGAGATCACACCAGAGGATGGTTCGACACTGGAAAGTGTAATTGTGAAAGGAAATAATAGCTCTGATGCAGGATATGATCCGGTGACAAAAGTTGTAGCCGGAAAAGTGATTGATTCAATGAAGACATCTGCTACAGAGATTATATTTAACAATACATTAAAACCAACATTGAATATCCATCTGGAGAAAAAATGGGACAAAGTGACCGGACTTACATTACCGGATTCTGTCCGGATTCAGTTACAAAGAAGCAGTGACGGTGGAAAGACCTGGAAAGCGATTGACTATGAAGGCAGAAATGATGGCACAGACAGTACAGTCATTACACTTTGGCCGGATTATGACGGGAATTGGAAATATACGTTTGAAAATCTGGAACAATATGTAGATTACAAAGCAGAACCGAAGATCCCATATCAGTACCGGGTTGTAGAAGTGGATAAAGATGGAAAGGTGATCGCCGAAGGTGGATATCTGAATGATGTATTCAGAGTAGATTACAGTCCGGTGATCGATGGAAGTTCAGTTCCGGCCGGATCAGTGGATGCGGCAGAGAAAACAAAGGACTATACGATCACGAATACATACAGTCCAAAGACGAATATTAAAATAAAAAAACAGGACGCTTCGACTCAAAATCCACTTAACGGAGCAGAATTCAAATTAGAAAAATTAAAGGATGATGGAAGTGGAAACTGGATCGTGGATGAAGGATTCCAGGCAGTCATAAAGAAAACAGAAGGTAAGGACAGCAATGATAAAGAACTTGGAACGGCGTTCTTCGGTGATCTGGAAGATGGCACATACCGTCTCACTGAGATAAAAGCATCATCCGATCATAACCTGTTAAAGGATCCGATCACAATCGTGATCAACAGAAATGGAAAGAGTCTGGTTGATAATGAAGAATGTGAGATCAAAGAAAATACAATCACGATCACCATTTCCAATCAGTCAAAGTTCCATCTTCCGGCCACAGGAGGGTATGGAAGATATCTGGTGATACTTGGAGGACTTGCTCTTGCGGGAGCAGCACTCTTAAGGTATAGATTGCAGAGTCGTAGAAAGGAGGGCAAACACTCCGGACAACGATGACAGCAATGATACAAAAAAGTAAATATTATATGAGGGAAAGAAAGCGAGGAAACAGGACATGGGAAAATTTAAAAAGATGTTAGCCGGCATGTTAAGTGCGGCTATGGTCGTGTCAACGATGACAGTGTCAGCATTTGCGGCGCAGACAACACCATCAACGATTGATACAACAAAAAAGGGAAGTATTACAATTCATAAATATGAATACAATGGAACTGGTGGAACAATAGGTACCGGATTTGAAGGTGATCAAGTACCTGAAGGAGCAAAGGCTTTGGAAGGTGCAGGATTTACCATTTACAAAGTAGCAGATGCAAAAGACTTGGAAAAATATTACAGCACCAATCCAACAGAACTTCCATCAGTTGAAGAGTACACAGAGAATGGAAAAATCAAAGCTAAATATGAGGGTAATAAAGTCGGAAATGAAATTAAGACAGGCGCAAATGGAATCGCAGCATTTAAAGGTCTTGAGCTTGGATTCTATGTTGTAGTAGAGACAACCACACCGGATAAAGTAACTACACCGGTTGCACCATTCCTGGTATCTGTACCAATGACAACAACCAATGGAGCTGACTGGTTATATGATGTACATGTATATCCGAAGAATAAGACAACTTATGGCGGTGTAACACTGGAAAAACAGGGTAATACAGAAAAGGATAAACTTGCAGGCGTTACATTTGTGCTTCAGAAAAAGACCGGAGATACATGGACGAATGTTACAACTAATGAAAGCGATGGAACAGCTTTAAATCTTGTGACAAATGAAAAAGGACAGATCATTGTAGATGGTCTTTCTCAGGGAACATATAGATTCATCGAGACAGACCGCGGTAATAATGATGGTTATATCATGGACGGAGCAACTACATATGGATTCGTTGTAGGAGCTGACGGAAAGATTACATATAACGGCGAGACAAAGAATAACATTACGATCACTGTAAAGAATGAGAAGCCGGATCTGACTAAGGAAGTAAAAGACAGAACAAACGGTAATTGGAAACATGATTCTGACTATAATGTAGGTGATATGGTTCCATATAAAATTACAGTAAAGGTACCATCTAACATTACAAGCTTAAAATACTTTACAGTAACTGATACACCAACCAATCTGGAAGATGATGTTAATACAGTAGAAGTAAAATGTGAATACACAGATGTTGAAAATAATGCATATAAAGTAACTGAAACTACAGACAAAGGATTCACTGTAACATTTGATCCGGCAAAAATGACTGATTATGCAGGAAAAGAACTGGTTATCACATACAATGCAAAACTTCTGGATACAGCAAAGACAACAACAGATGGAAACCCAAATACAGCGAAATTAGAGTATTCTAATAAAATTCTTCCGGGACAAGATGATACGGATAATCCGAATACACCGGACAATCCAAATGAGGAACCAGGAAAAGATGCAATTGAAGACAATGCAATTGTATACACATTCAAATTAAACATCATCAAAAAAGCAAATAGTGCAAATGGAGACGCATTAGCAGACGTTCAGTTTGATCTGTATAAGGAAGTACCGGCTGGAACAAAAGAAGCAATTTCTCCAGACGATGCAAAAGCAGCTGGACTGGATACAAGTAGAGCATGGATAAAAGTTGCAGCAGATCTTACAACAGATGCAAATGGAGAGGTATCTTGTTCCGGACTTGCAAATGGAACTTACTATCTGGTAGAGACAAAGACTGTTGAAGGTTATAACCTGTTAAAAGCACCTGTAGAAGTAACGCTTGAGGTTGCATATACAACGACAACAAGAGATGAATATTATATTGATAAAAAGGGTGTTAAGACATTAGTAAAACACGAAGTTACAACGAAAGAATTCAAAGAAGACAGTAAAACTTCAGATGGAACACATCCAGAAACAATCATCAACAAAAAAGGCTTCCAGCTTCCAACCACAGGTGGTATGGGAACCATCCTGTTCTCAGTAGCAGGTGTGCTTGTGATGATCGCAGCAGCTTTTATCCTTCTGAAAGGAAGAAAAAAAGAAGCATAAGAACACAGGCTGTTATGATAATTCCTAAAATATAAAACAACCGTAAGACATTGCCCATAGTAGTCCTGCTAACAGCATGGCAGTAAAAAAATGGAGAGAACAGGGAAACCTGTCCTCTCCTACGGTTGCATATATAGGTTTTTCACAGAATGTAAGTAATCTTCAATATTTATTTCATATCACAGGCAGTGAAAAAAGAGGACAGCTGCGATACGACATAAGGATTGAAGGAGGAAAGACCAGAGTGAAAAAAATCAGAGTTATATTCTGCATTATATTATTTCTCACAGGGTTAGGAATTGCAGCCTATCCATTCATTAGTAATGAGATAGCAAAGAAAAATTCCAGTCAGGTAGTGAAAGATTATGAAACGAATGTTAAGAAGATGGATACGGAAAAAGTAAATGCCATGAAAGAAGCGGCGAAGAAATATAATGATCAGATTAGTAAGGTGGTAGCAACGGATGAAGAAGGAACGGACAGTGCAGATACCAGTTATGCCGATCTTCTGAATGTAGGAGAGTCTCTTGGATATATTACGATTCCAAAGATTGATGTGAATCTGCCGATTTATAATGGTACGAATCAGGATGTACTGGCAAAAGGAGTTGGACATATGGAGCAGTCATCCTATCCGCTTGGGGGAGAAAGTACCCATTGTGTATTGACCGGACACAGAGGTCTTCCAAGTGCAGTACTATTTACAGATCTGGATAAACTGGAGATTGGGGATGAATTCTATCTGCATGTGCTGGATGAAATCCTTGCGTATAAGGTTGATCAGGTCAAAGTTGTGGAACCAAATGAAGGCAGAGATCTGGAGATCGTGGAAGGAAAAGATTACTGTACACTGGTGACATGTACACCGTATGCAATCAATTCGCACAGACTGCTGGTGAGGGGTGAACGTACGGAATATAAGGGAAAAGAAGAGAAGCAGACAAAGAACCAGATGCAGTCAGGGGCACTTACGAAGCGGATTGTGGATGTATGGCCATGGCTTCTGGGGGCATTTGCGATAGCGGCAATTGTTGAGACGGGAATCTTTGTTACAATGATAAAGAGGAAAAAGCGTGATATGGAGGAATAAAGAATGAAATATCAAGAGAAGATACAACAGGCATTGGATGCTGTGGAACAGGTGATCATTGGAAAAAATACCTGTGTGGAAAAGGTAATGGAAGCAATTCTGGCAGGAGGTCATGTACTGATCGAAGATATTCCCGGAGTTGGTAAGACCAGCCTGGCAGTTGCATTTGCAAAAGTACTGGATCTGAAGCAAAACCGTGTACAGTTTACGCCGGATGTATTACCGGCGGACATTACTGGATTTTCTATGTACAGGAAAGAAACAGGAACATTCGAATATCAGCAGGGTGCAGCCATGTGTAATCTGTTCCTGGCAGATGAGATCAACCGTACTTCTCCAAAGACGCAGTCCGCACTTCTGGAAGTTATGGAAGAACGTACAGTAACAGTAGATGGTAAGACCAGAAAAGTACCTTCTCCGTTTCATGTGATCGCAACGGAGAACCCGATTGGTTCTGCGGGAACGCAGATGCTTCCGGAATCCCAGTTGGACCGTTTTATGATCAGTCTGAAAATGGGCTATCCCAGGAAGAAAGATGAAATGCAGATACTCATGAGCAGGGATAAAGTAAATCCTATGGATCATCTGCATCCGGTCCTTACGGGAAAGGAAGTATTGGAAATTCAGGAAGAAGTAGAAGAAATCTATCTGCATCCGGTAATCTATGAATATATCGTAGACTTGATCACAGCAACCAGAGAACATGAAATGCTGGAACTTGGAGTCAGTACCCGAGGCGGTCTTGCACTTGCAAAAATGGCAAAGGCAGGTGCTTTCCTGGCGGGAAGAAATTATGTGATCCCAAATGATGTTGAAGAAAGATTCGTATATGTGACAGAACACAGAGTGCGCTTGAGTTCTAAGGCACACTTGAATCACATGACAGAAGAAGAGGTTGTAAATGAAATCTTACGATCCGTGAAGAAACCGACACCGCAAAAAAGATAAGAATGTGATCCGATATGATGAAAAAAGATGGAAGAGTAAGAAAAAAAAGAATCAGATCAGAAAAAGCAGGACGGAAGATCCAAAAGTGGAAGATCAGAAAAAGTATAAAAATATATACCGGGATCTGTATGCTTTCTTTAGTGACAGCACTATTCTGGCAGTCAGTATGGATAAGGACACTTCTTGCATATGAGATCCTGCTGCTTCCTGCTTTACGTCTGCAGGCAGGATATCTGGGGAAAAATCTGGAAGTAAAATTATCAGTACCGGTGCGTTATACTGCCAGAAATCAGGAATTTGTAATAAAAACAGAATTGAAGAACGGTTCGAAAATGCCGATGCCGGCGATAGGAGTAAGAGTCTGCTGCAAAAATACATTTACCGGAGAATGCACTTATATAGAAGAAACAGCAATGGCAAGTGCTGGTAATACAGCGGAACTTCAATTTTATCTGACAGCAAAGCACTGCGGAATGATAGAAGTTTCACTGGAAAATGTCGTAGTACAGGATTATTTGCAGCTGTTTGCTGTGAAAAAAAAGAAAAGAAATATTAACGAAGAAATCATGGTACTTCCAAATGTACATCAGATACAGACGAAACACATCAGCCGGACGATGGAAAAACAGGAAGGAAATCATTATTCCAAGGATAAGAGTGGAGAAGATACGTCGGAAGTTTTTGATGTGCGGGAATACCGTGCGGGAGATACCTATCACCGTATCTACTGGAAATTATCGGCGAAAATAGATGAATTCCTGGTAAAAGAATACAGTCTCCCGAAGGAGCACAAGATACATTTGTTCCTGGATCTGTACATAGAACAGAACATAACGGATAAATCTTGCATACAGGAACGCATGGATAAATTTCTGGAGATTTTGGCATCAATATCCTGGTCTATGCAACGAGAGAACTGGCATCATAGCGTCATCTGGTGGGATGAAAAGGAACACTTGTTAAGAGAGGTGGATGTTACGTCAGAAAAAGAGACATATAGAATGTTGGAGCAGGTATGTCTGTCTGGATTCTATAAAAGCAGCTATGATATAGAGAAGCTTTATACAGAACAGAAAAGGCAGGATAAGAATATGTATAATGCATATGGAAGATATGGGGAACATGGAATGCTGCTTTCGACAGATGGAAGTTTTTCATATGATGGCGTAAAAGAAACAGATTTTAAGACGGAACTACTGGATGAGGATTGGAAACAATGGGAACTGGAAATGTAGAAAAAGACATCAGTCTGGTACGAAAAAGGCTGGTGCAAAAAGAAGAAAAAAGTGAATCCAAAGCTTTGTGGGGGATGACGGTATTATGCTTTGCCTCCATGACATCGATGTGTGTACTTTTTCTGAAAGCATTTTCTGTAAAAGCCGGGTGGATTCTTTATCCGGGGATACTATTCTATTGTATTTTGTTTACCGGATATTATGAAAAAAGGGCATGGAAAAAATACAGGATTGCGGTTCTATTGGGAATGCTGTTTGTGGTCTGTGTACTGCTATTCTTTACACAGAGAAGTTTTTTAGATAGCATGGAATGTATATGGAATCATATGGCCAGACAGATTAATCAGACTTATCAGGGATCGTTAAGTGAAACATCAGGTGGACAGGGAACGGGAATCTATTTTTTAATGGTGATATTTTTCTGGCTGACATGGTTTTTGGCAAAAGGAATCATAGACAGGCAGGACAGGGGATACTTCCTTATGATAGCAATGCCGGTAGTATTTCTTGTATTGTTAAGCGGCGGAAAGATATCGAAACCGGCAATGTTTGTGCTGGTATTATGTTTCTTATGCAATATATCCATGTCGTCTGTAAGAAAAAAGGAAAAACTCTGGGGAGGAGAAGAATCAGAGGAATTCCGTAAGAATCAAAAGACCGGACAAAGTATTCTGAAGTGGATTATGATCAATTGTGTGACGACAGGAGCGCTGCTGCTTGGAATTTCTTTTTATGGCGGACAGAAGATAATTACCGTTCCGATTATGAAACTGACAGAAGTGTCGGCACCGGTTAAGGGAAAAGGGATGCAGGTACTCTATGATGTTTTGCCAAAGATATCGGGGGGGAAGCTGAATCTTTCGCTGGAAGGTGTTGGCGGCGGTGTATCTGACGGTAAACTTGGAGACATTGAAGGATCTTCGTATGACGAAATAGAAGCAGTGAAAGTTACCAGTTCGGTGAAACCGTCAGAAATTCTGTATTTGAAAGGATTTATCGGAAGTGATTATACCAAAGACAGCTGGAAACCGGGAGATGAGAATAAGTTTGAGGATGCAGCATTAAACTGGGAGACGCAGGGCGATGATGCATCACTTTACATCCAAAATCTTCCATTTCTCCGGATGATGTATGCACAGAATATTCTGAAAGAATCCGGAACAGAGTTGAATGAAAATCAGGATGCAGTCCAGGCTGAACTTGCAGTAGAACGGTTAAATGCAAACACACGGTATACGTATGTTCCATATCAGGCATATCTGAATGATTACTACAGGATCAATGGCGGAGATGGTGCTGTGGAAGGACAGACAGCGCAGGATGACAATTATGCATGGTATCCGCAAAGCCAGTATACGGATGTAATGGAAGAATGGAACAGACAGGAAGAAAGTCATGGTGCATTGGATAAATTAGAAGCTTCCTATGGTGTGTATGTGAAGAATCACTATAAAAATGTTCCTAAGGATATGAAAAAGCTGAAGAAGTTGTGTCATATAAAGAAGAAAGAATGGAATAAAAAGATTCAGGATGATATGACGGAAGATCAGTTGAAAGATCTGGAACAGGAAAAAATCACGGATGTAAAAAAATTTGTTGTTCGTACGCTCTGGGAGAGATGCAGATTTACTGAGACAGAAAAGAAACTTTCAAAGGGAGAAGATTATGTAGAATATTTTCTGTTTCATGAGAAAAAGGGAGACTCTACGGCATTCGCATCTGCAGCGGCAATGATGTTCAGAGAATGCGGAATACCGGCAAGATATGTGGTCGGATATGCAGCACCGGCGAATTTATTCACTGAAACAAGTGATGGAAAGTATATGGCAGTGCTTCAGGATGATAATGCACATGCCTGGGCAGAAATCTATGTATCCGGTATTGGCTGGACTCCGGTAGAGACGACACCCGGATTTTCCGGAACAGTAGAAAATATGCAGATGGATGAGAATGAAAAAGATGCACAGATAAAGAACGAAAAGAAGAAAAGTGAACCTTCCGTGAAAAAACTCCGGGATGGAACAAAGAAGGTATTCGATAAACTGGAAGCATGGATGTATACCAGGTTTGTAGCTATTGGTATTATAATGGCTTTGATATTTGCCCTGGTGTGGATCAGGAGATGCATCGTAAGAGCCAAAAGACGGGGAAAACTGGGAAAGCAGAATGAAAATGAAAAAATCAAAAAGATATTTATCAGTTTCTATGAACTTTTAAAAGCAGATGGATTTCCAAAAGAGATAGATACGATGGAAGAAGGATTTGTGGAAGAATTGTCAGTGCGATATAAAGGAATTACAAAGGAAAGCTGGAAAGAAGTGATGCAGATTGTTCTGGAAGCGAATTATGGGTATATGAAGTCAGGCGAATCACAGACACAAACTGTTCTTTGCGCATATGAAAGTATGGTAAAAGAAATTGTCGCAAAGATGCCGGTTGGAAGAAAGATGGTATGCATATTCTGGAGCGCATTCTGACAGAAAGCAGGATGGGAGGATGAAGTGTGAGAAGAAAAATAAGGATTATCTTTGCGGGAATAGTTCTTCTGGCAGGATTCCTGATATTTTCATGGTCAGATATTTACCGTATGAAAGTAAGCCTTGATAATAAGAAGAAAATCGAAGCATATCAGAAAATATATGGCAGTGCAGAGAACAAGGGCAAAGAGACAAAGGAAGACGTACAGAAGGAAAAAGAAGATACAGTAGATAAAAACCTGCATGTAATGAAGAATGAAGAATTATATCAGGCCATGCAGTCTTATAATCAGAAAAACTATAAAAATGGACAGGCTGACTTGACAGATCCGTGGGCCTATGAGGCAGAGTCGATGGATTTATCGGAATATGGGGTGAAAGACAGCATGGTTGCAGTATTGTCTATTCCTAAAATGAAGGTAACACTTCCGGTATATTTAGGTGCGACAAAAGAGAAAATGGCCAAAGGAGCAGTCATGCTTGGAGAAACATCATTTCCGATTGAGGGTACGAACAGTAATTGTGTGATCGCCGCACATAGAGGATGGAAAGGCATTCCTATGTTCCGGGATATTGAAGCACTGGAAGTCGGTGATATTATGACAGTGCAAAACTGTAAGGAGACGCTGACTTATCAGGTGACAAATTTGAAAGTCATTATGCCGGACGACAGCGAATATATTATGATTCAGCCCGGAAAGAATAAGCTGACGTTGATCACCTGTCATCCTTACAGACAGCACACGAGAAGATATCTGGTATATTGCGAACTTTCAGGCAAGAATTCCAAGAAAGACAGCAGCCAGGCGGCAGAAGAGGATAAAGAGAAAATAAATGCTTCGGAAAAGGTTAGAAAACTGGCTATAAAAGAAGATGGAAAGCAGATTGAGCTGGATACAACCTGGCGCAAAGTGGTATATATATTGATGGGAGTTATCAGTGTCTGTATAGTGACCGGGTATCTGGTAAGAAGAAAAAGAGAACATAAAAAGCGGTAAAATGTGTAGTTTCCCTGAAACTGACATATCCGGATATGAAAAAACATACATATGTACAGAAAATGGCATGTGTATGTTTTTTTGTATATCAGGTTGTTTTATTGTTACAGGATTTGAATAGATTTCTGCTAATATAATGGCAACAAGAGAAACAACGGTTTCAAAATCAAAAAAAGCGAGGGAAATGAATTATGAAAATGCGTAAAGTTGTATCAGCAATGCTGGTAGCTGCAATGGCAACAGGTATGGTTGCAGGATGTGGAAGTTCTTCTGACAGCAAGTCGGACAAGAAAGACGCAAAAGGAAAGGTATACTACTTAAACTTCAAACCAGAAGCAGATGAGCAGTGGCAGAATCTGGCAAAAGAGTATACAAAAGAGACAGGTGTTGATGTAACAGTTCTTACAGCAGCATCCGGAGAATATGAAAAGACATTAAAATCTGAGATGGCTAAGAGCGATGCTCCGACATTGTTCCAGGTAAACGGACCGGTTGGACTTGCAAGCTGGAAAGATTACTGCTATGACCTGAAAGATTCTGATATCGCAAAAGAGCTTACAAGCGATGACTTCGCTCTGATGGATGGAGACAAGATGTCAGGAATCGCATACGTAATAGAAAGCTACGGAATCATTTACAACAAAGAACTGTTAAAGAAAGCAGGATATTCTGCAGATGATATCACCAACTTTGACAGCTTCAAGAAAGTTGTAGAAGATATTACAGCTAACAAAGACAAACTTGGATTCTCAGCATTCACATCCGCTGGTATGGACGGATCATCTGACTGGAGATTCAAAACACACCTGGCAAACCTTCCAATCTATTATGAATACAAAGATGAAGGAATCGATAATACAGACGCAATCAAAGGTACATATCTTGACAACTACCGTCAGATCTGGGATCTGTACATCAACAATGCTACATGCAAACCGACAGAACTTTCTACAAAGACAGCTGATGATGCAACAGCAGATTTCGTAACTGGTGATGCAGTATTCTATCAGAATGGTACATGGGAATACAACAATGTAAAAGACCTTGGTGATGACAATCTTGGAATGCTTCCAATCTACATCGGAGTAGAGGGAGAAGAAGATCAGGGAATCTGTACAGGTACAGAGAACTACTGGTGTGTAAACTCTAAAGCTTCTGAAGATGACATTCAGGCAACACTTGATTTCATGGATTGGTGTGTAACATCTGATAAAGGTGTTGAGACAATGTGCAAAGACATGGGATTCACAATTCCATTCAAGAGCAACCTGGAATCAGACAATGTACTTGTAAACGCAGCTAACAAATATACAGAAGATGGAAAAACTCCTGTATCTTGGAACTTCTCAACAATGCCATCTGAAGAGTGGAAGAACGGTGTAGGTTCTGCACTTACAGCTTATGCAGCAGATCAGACAGATGCGAACTGGGATAAAGTTGTTACAGCATTCGTAGACGGATGGGCAAAAGAAGCAGCTGCAGCAAAATAAAGTGCCAATGAACGGATCGGGAAGATGTAAAATGCAGGAACGATCCGGACATAGAAAGGCTCGTGACAGTTAAATAAGTAAGAGGTTGTGGC
>AUXO014579739.1_pt1 | contig 52054 bp, 60 predicted proteins | sample 768731 | NCBI WGS metagenome assembly AUXO01 (sample SAMN02715735, study PRJNA202380) | gut metagenome | biome: sheep rumen | host: Ovis aries | place: New Zealand: Palmerston North | reverse complement strand
TCAAGGTATAATCGGTTTACAAGGTCCGGCGGGTGAGGCATCGTCCCAAGGTGCAGATGGTAGTCAAGGTATCCAAGGCTTACAAGGTATCCAGGGTTATACTGGTACTAATGGAGTGGATGGAACACAAGGAATCCAAGGTATTCAAGGACCTGCTGGTGAAGGTGCTTCTGCAAATCAATTACAATTGATTTTCTATGATTATACAGGAGCAACCGATAATTCATATACATTCCTGGTTCAATAAAACTATTTTGATTTATGACAGCATTAACTCAGGATTTAGGAAATATACGAGCAGTTGGTGTACAAGGTACAGTGCAGGGCCAGGACCCATACTTTGATTGGAATTTCAGGAAGATATCCAAACCTATTACAAGGTGTGCCCGCACAGATAGTGATCCCAGAGGTAATTTGATAGCAACTTTGGATCCACCCGATCCGGATCCTCAAACTATGGTTACTGATTATGACCATATATATTATATTCAAGAAGCTTATGGTAATAGAGACTTTTTAGATCAATATTTCACACAAAAAGCAGGTACAAGAGGCTATGATTGGTGTCAATATGCTATACCTTATATGTGGAGAAATATGGAACCTTTTTATATAGAAATACCGGAATCACCGACACCCCAATCTTCAAAAATAAATTGGAATGGTGATTTTATGCCAGAAATTGACGAAGCAACAGATAGATTCGTATGGGCAAATATAATATACGATATATCTTCTAAAACCATACAAAGTATAAAAATATCGGATGAATTTTACGGTACTCCTATAGAATCCGGTATGACTTTAATGAGTGGGCAAAGATTATATATATTTAGAATAGATCATTGTACCAGCGATATAAGTTCACCATCCTGGTGGAATATTTATAGTGATCCGACACGTGGTAAAGAACAAATCGGTGTATATAACTCCAGTGGGGATAATGTTGAAAAATATTATTATACACCAGGAGCATCATATTTTTTCGGATATGTGCATTTCCCTTCTCAGTCATATATGGGTGTTGGAGCATTAAGACCATCAATGTACTGGCTCAATGAAGGTAAACCTTTAATAGATTCTCAACTTAAATTTAATACTGGTGGATGTTTATCTTCATTGTATATACCTTGTGCAAGAAATGATTATGAAATAGTAGCATACCCAACTCCGGAACATATTGCTCAAGGGGTAGCATTGGCTCAAGAGATATTTGAAAGTACCAATATGTCTGATAAAAGCTGGATAGACCAAAATGTAAGTTTCTGTGCGGATGGTTTATTTGCCGGCAGTAAAGTTACGGACGCATCAAGATTGGAATTACCTTGTCGGGTTCCACCTTTGGGATTTTATGCTATGTTTAGGGATTGTTCCTCACTTATATATCCTCCAAAAGAATTGCCAGCGCTTACTATATATCCTGGTTCTTATGGAAATATGTTTTTTCACTGCGAAAACCTTATAAAATCACCAATTATATATGCTAATAGAATGTTACCACTTCAAAATGGTCATTTAATGGCAGCAGGAAGTTATTCGACTATGGTTAACAATTTGGGTATCATGCAATTTAATCGGTCAACTTGTGGACGATTAGGTATATCTTTTGCAAATTGTCCGTCATTAGAATCAATATATATTAAAAATACAAATTGGTTTAAACAACCGGATGATAGTCGTGGTTATGTTCAAGGAATATATGATGGAAATACATTGAAAGATTGGAACGACGTATATCCATATTCACAAGGATATTATAAAGTTTGTAAATTGCCGGCTCCTTTCATAGATATTTATGGTAAAGATTACCCAATGAGTGTGGATTTTTATATGAGACAGAGAGTTAGATTATGGCAGGCCCCAAATAATGGTAATGTGTATGCAAATCCGACAGAAAGTTTATCTCAAGACGGTTATCCACCCTCCAGAAATGTACACCCAGTTCAGGGAGATCAAACATCAATAATTGATTTTATAATTAACGATTATACGGATGCGCAGAGTACTTATATAGCAAACATCTATAATATCGACGACCCACAATATCACCTTCAAAATTAGGAATAAATTTCCTAAAAATACCCAATAAATTTCATATTTTAGAACAGAAATATACTATTCTAAATTATGGAGATACCATACGATAATCTTATTAAGCCACAAGTAAAGCATTTTGTAAATTATTGTTTAACAGGAGGTTCCCTTATTAAATATATACCATTCAATACCCAAGATCAATTATGGCCAGGGTGGTGTAATCCTTCCATCATGTGGGATGAGCAGGATCAGGAATTTAAAATGATCCTGCGCAATGTTAACCACCTTATGCATAATTCAGGCACTATTTGGGCACAGGAATGCCGTCTCCTTTATAGTAATCCACAGGAGGATGGTCGCAACCTAAAAACAACAAACTGGATAGGTCATTGTAAAAATCCTGTGGATGAAGATTTCGAATTTACAAGGATAATAGCTAATACTTACCAACCTATATGGGAGTTCCAAGGTGAGGAAGATGCCAGGATAGTTCGTTGGGATGGAAACCTTATAGCAACCGGAGTTCGCCGTGATAATAATACCAAAGGCATTGGTCGTATGGAAGTGATGTTTTTGGACAAGGATGATGATTCCGCTAATGGATACCACCAGGGTAAAACATTTCAAATTAAAGGTCCAAATAATAACACAACCTATTGTGAGAAGAACTGGATGCCTATTAAGGATAAGCCATACCATTATATGCGCATTGCAAATCCTACCATAATATGTAAAACCGATATGGAAGGTAATATGGAGGATGTTATGGTAAAGGAAAAGAAACAACTCAGTGAACTCGATAAATTCGATATGATTAGAGGTTCCAGTCAGGTAATCCCCTGGAAGGATAAATATATAACACTTGTACATACATGTGAAATGTGGTGGACTGCCAATGATCGCAAGGTTGCCCGATATCTCCACGCATTCATTTTGTGGGATAAAGATTACAATATTTTACAGGTATCTCCCACATTTTCATTTGCCGATTATGACGTTGAATTTTCCTGTGGTCTTGAATACCACAACGGTACATTCTATATACCATTCGCTATCCACGATAATATCCCGTTCCTGTTAATGGTACCGGAAAACGTACTTGAAAAATTCATTGAGGGTGATAAAATGACCGAAACCACAGATAAAAAACCATTCGATTTCATACCCCAGGATTGTCGGATGCTTAAATTGAAACCATCATTTGAAGAACTTCATAACGAAGGAGTTAGATGTTATCAACAACACGAATTTGCAAAAGCATACGCCATATTTATGAGAATTGTGGATAACTATGATAGAAATCGCACATACAATGACTTATTCATGGCGACTCGATGCGTGGCCGATTTATCACATAGAGACAACCACGAATTATCAATGTGGTACCACGTAATCGAATGGGATCCAAATAGGCCGGAGGGTTACCTTGCACTTGCTATGTATTACTATTGTAGATGGAAACCAACTTCAGCTATATACTGGATGAATAAGGCGTATCGGGTATATAAGAATTATAAAGGAAAACTCATATTTTATTCACCAGAATATTTTGAACAAATATATAAACAATGTAAATGGCAATCAAAGGATTATAACAGTTTGGTTGACCCGAATGGTGAAAAACAAAACAGACGAGCATTCTAATGAAATATTTATCTTCCATATTAACAAATCATCCGGAGGTTAAATGCATACCATTATGGAATGGATTATTGGATAAGCCTGGATACGTACCTGGAAATATTAGTTTGACTAATTACAATGGTCATATAATATATGCTGTGCGGTTAGTATCTTACCTATGTTATAATTTCACCCAATGGCCATTAATAAATCAAATGATGTATTTACAATGGCCTTACACCTCGATAATAGTTATAGGTAGTATTGATGGGTATTATAAACAAACTGAATTGAACATCCCGATGGGTAACCACCTGTTATGGAATATGTTTCAAGGACCGGAGGATCCTCGCTTATACGTATGGGATGATCGAGTATATATGAATATAGCCCACTCGGGCTTGGTGCAGGACAAGGTTATTCAAATGGTATGTAGGTTTAACCAGGAATTTACAGGGATCGAACAAACCTGGCAGGTGAATAGTCCTAACCAATACGAAAAGAATTGGGCACCAATCCAAGGCAAGGAACATACATTCCTTTACGACCCATACACCGGTAATACCATAACCCTATGCACAGATGCGGAAAATCCGGATAAATTTTGTAATATCCAGGGGCAAACCACGTTTCTTAATATGGAGGGTGGTTCCTCGCAGGTAATTCCATACAAGGACGATCAGTACCTCACAATCACCCATAATCGTAAAAATTGGGTAAATAATTGTGGGTATAGGGCCACGGATTATACGCATAACTTTCGCATTATGGAATTTGATGGGGATAAACTAAAAACTATTAAGACTTACCCCTTTAAATTCCTTGCACCAGGTATAGAATTTTGTTGTGGTCTCGCCGAGGATGCCGATGATTATTATATAGGATTCTCCGTAATGGATTCATCCGTACATGTAATGAAAATACCAAAGGATTTATTCGAGCAGGTATTACAGGAACTGGAAGCACAGGAGTGTCCACCTTGTGAATCCTATTGGAATAATTCATTCGTATCATATTTTGAAGGCGACAGGGATTTTCACACGGCTATGCTATCATATATAAACCATATTCCGTGGTTTAACGCCAGGAAAATCATTAAAGGATTACGCGGTAATGTCAATGACGACATATTGGATAAATTGGAAACTAACATAAATGTTTCGAGAGGACCAAAGCAATAAATTATTATTTATATAATGAAAACATATGTACTTAATATAATTACCGACAAGAAAATGGATGGAGAAGGTAATATTCTCCACAATGGTCGTGTATTGAATAAATATCCATTATGTGCGAAATGGCCAGGTGAGTTAAAGGATTATAAAAAATTCACCAATGCCATATACCAGGAATATTTGGAAGGTTTGGATGAGGATACGCTTGGTCGTACATACCTATACCTCCGGATATTTGATGGAGCTAATTGGATAACTGAAAAAATATGTGCCCTCGAATTTTTCAATAAAACCGAATAGTTATGGCTCAAGTTTTACTAATATTGAAGGCGATTTGGACCTTTATAAAAAAATATGGATGGCTAATTCTCATCGTTGTTATTTTAGGGCTTTGTGGTATTATAGGAACCCAATGCTCCAGGAACCAAAAACTCCAGGAACAATACGAGATATCGATGGCCAACGAAAAATCATTATGGGGACGGATTGAAGGTAATCAAAAGGATATTGTGGCATACCAAACCACGATTTCATCATTGCGTTATATAAACGATTCGATAGTACAACACCTGTTGGAAATCCAGGAAAAACTCAAGATAAAGGATAAGGAGATTCAATCAATGCTATCCTTATCCTCGCATTTCCATACCACGGATACTATCACTTTAACCGATACCATATTTAAGGAACCGGATTTTGCTTTTGACACCATTATTCAGGACCAATGGAGAAAGATGGAGGTACGATTAAAATACCCGGCGAGTGTATGTGTGGATGCCACTATGCGATCTCAAAAGGAGGTATTTATAACCTCCACCAGGGAAACAATTAAACCCCCTAAAAAATGTTTCTTCCTTCGTTGGTTTCAAAAGAAACATAATGTGGTACGAGTAAAAATCGAGGAAGATAACCCTTACCTCGAATCCGAACAGAATTTATATATTCAAACCTTTGAGAAATAAAAAAGATCCGGGAGGATCTTTTTGTTTTAAAGGAGAACTCTTAACCAAGTTCTCCGCAAGGCATACCCACATATTTATGTTCATTTGGTTCTATACCCAAGCGTAATGCTTCGAAGGATTCAAGTCTCATATTATATATGGCCTTCGCAGTTTCATATTTCCGCTTTGCTCTTTCGAACTCCTCTGTGTAGGAATCCATATTGGTCTGCAGAATTGTTTGTGCAGCCTTAATAATCTCCGGAGTGATGTCGAATACCAGGCGGTCACCATTTTCACTAACGTATTCCTCATTGACGCAATGTCTCCTTACAAACTCGGTGGTGTTGTGATACATTCTTGTGTCGATGTAGTAGCTCACTCGGTACTCATCGATTTCATCGAATCTCGTAACCTTCTCGGCCTTAACAATTGCACCTTCTTTACCGAGCACCCATACTGGCTTTTCAAAATCTCTTCCTGTATAAACTGTCTGTGTCATAATCTTTAAGTTTAAATATTCTACATATTTATATAAAGTGAAACCAAAAATCTTAACTGATTTCCTCTAAACTTTTATTTATTGATTTGACTCTTAAGATACTTGGCAGTGCTTTCGATCTTCTTGGTGATATTATTTCCACTGTAGTAATATTGTGCAGGATATTCACCGGGATTTTGCTGGCACCACTTGGTTTTATATAACTCACTCAAATACGATTCGTCTAAAGAACGGAGGATGATTTCAAGATCGTATCGGCTTATCTCGATGGTTACTCGTTCACTCCGCTTTTCTTTCGGGAGGTCTCTTTCTGTTATTTCAAATCGGTTTCCCATTGTTATATATTTTAATGTTCTACATATTTATATAAAGGAAATGGCCGAAATCCTAACAAAAATTTTGAAAAATTTTTGGTCCCGAACCGTTAGGTTCGTTAACAAGGAATCGACCATTTTTTTTGAAAATATTTATCTAATTATGCTACCGGGTCACCTACTGGTTGGCCTTCATCGATATGGATAGGTCCTTGTTCGGCTTCCTGATCGTGGTTTTCGATAGGAGCATCGATCTTCAACTTATCCAGGATAGCGTTGTGGCAAAGACCATAGAAATAAGTGATCATATTATCAACCGCGTATTCGTTATGTACCGATTTGAAATACTCATTGATTGTGAGGATAGCCTCCCACTGCGAAGGACCACGGAATTTAAGGCCACTACCAAGTACATGCAAGGTACCGTTCAATGTATGAAAATCTATACTTGCCTTTGGCTTTGACCACCACATAAACAACTGGTAATAACCGAGAGTATAGGAGAACTCACATTCAACCTTATTGAGCATATCGCAAATATACTTACCAACTGTGGTGCGGGAAACCTTTGTACCATTAGGACTTACAACTTCCTTTGGAAGATCGTAAATAATATCCTTAACGATATTATCCCAATCATTCATCATCGGTATAAGTTTCTTTTCTTCCTGCTGCAATTCCTCAACGGATAATTTACTAATTTCTTCGGTATATGCATCTACCTTCTGCTGGAACTCCTTACGAACCTCTTCCGGTTTACGACCGATAAAATCTTTTCTTTCAATAAATTCAATCATGATTCGAATATTTTTATTTAAGTTTAATTGCTAACCAACCACATATAAGTTCGACCAATATAAATGCAGGCATCAACCACCAGGAAAACAGGATACCGGTTACCACGCTACCTACTATACATAATCCGAACAATACCCACAATAAAGTTTTCCAAAGCTTTAACATATCATCAAAGAATATGTTTTTAAACACCACCAGGAAATTATCATCGTCATCGATTCGCGTTATATTGTATGTTAATAAATCGAACATCTGGTTTTCCACAACAAAATTCCTGGAAAGTTCGAGGTTTTTCATAACCCAAGCCTCTATCATTTGAGTGTTATTATGGTCAAATATTATGGTATTTCCATCTGATTCTATATTTTGCAAGATCGGATTGACGACCATATATAAACGACCTACCCTATCCTGATGGCATTCTACGCCGAATATTTGGGATAGGTTTTTTTCTATATTTTCATTGTGATATATGGCTTTTAGTGCCTTTTTTATACGGAAATAATCCCGAATTGTACTAAACATATGCATATTTTTTCTTTGTTCTTATTGAAAAATATACAATTCGAATGTAACTTTAAGGAAATCCGTCAACAATCTTTAACAAAAACACTTTCGAAATACAGCTAAATATATTATAATTTATACTGAACAGATATATAAAAAATATTTAGAATATGAAACTATTTACCCAAATAATTGCCGAGGCTAAAAAGGAGTATATTGAACTCACCCCGGAAGATATAAAACGATTTATAGATATTGTTAAAAAATCCAAGAATGTTTCGAAGGAATACCTCCTGGTTCTTCAGAATCTTGCTATGTTAAATCTACCGGGTCAGGTGTTGGATGAAAAGGTGCTTAATGGTGGTTCCTCCGATTTGAAGGCAGTAGCTGCTAAATTTGGAGCTAACCTGGACACACTTACAGAAATCAATAAATTGGCAAAGAAAATTAAACCCGAACTTCGAGGCCTTCCGTGGCTTATGTCGTTGGCAGATTTTAATGATGTGGTTAATCAAGTAAAACCTATCGATGATATAGTGTTGGATTTGGAAACTGAACGTGGTCGAGAAGCATGTGCTCGTCAATATGCAAATTTAGTTACAGCAATAGCATCCAAATATAAAGGAGCCGGTTTGGATTGGAATGGTTTGGTAAGTGCCGGATATATGGGACTCACCAAAGCAATGAACGATTATCATAAACCGGAGGAATATGTTGATGTTGAAGATGGTTTATCGAATGATGAGAAAAAGGAAGTTAAGAAAAACAAAACCCAATCCTTCAAACAATATGCTGGGTGGCGTATTCGTTTTCAAATTCTTAACGACCTCAATGATCTTGCCCGTACAGTAAAGATTGGCCAATACCAATACGAAAAGAATAAAGGCGAAGGTAATGTTGGTGCCAACTTTAACACAGTTCAAATAGACCGCACCATAGATGATGAAGGCAATACAATGGTGGACCGCATGACAGATCTTTCCAACGATAGTGAAGCCTTCAAGGATCGCAACACTGATAAAAAATGGGAACAGGTATATAAACTAATCGATGAACGCTTCTCGGTTCGTACTGCAAGTATATTCTATAAAACCTTTGGACTCCACGGTTACAAAAAGATGAAACAGGTTGATATAGGTAAGGAATACAATATAACTGGTGCGGCTGTAAATATGGCATGTAAGGATGTACTCAAATTTCTCAAGAGTAACAAGAAAACCATGATGTTATTACAGGACCTCCTTTCAATGTACACCGAATCGTTAATATCATCCAATTCAGTTGCTGCCATAATGGATGCAATGATTCAGGACGATATATTCATTATGTTACAGGAAAACACGCAATGGACCACACCACAAGCGTTTAATAATACCGTTGGTAGGGCTCTTGATGCACTCAATGAGGAGTCCAGAATGAGAATCATAGAATGCCTTGAAAATGATATAAATTTCATTGATGAAAAATACGATTCATATCGCAAGGATATTATGTTTTTCCTTGAAGCTGTTTATCCAACAGAATGCATACGCCGTAAAAGTGACGTGGAAGTAATATCTATGCTTAATGAATTAAATGAAAACCACCACTGGCATAATCTAAATCAGGAATAATATGAAGGAATTTTTTAAGAAGCATCAGCAATTGATTTGGAAGTGGTCAGCTATAGTCCTCGTGTGTCTATTAGCGTTTTCCACATGTTCAAATTGCAACCATAAACAACGATCTGCATGGGTGGATAAAGGGCACCAGGAAGTTGTTGATTCATTAAATACGGAAATACAATCGCTTAAGAATGAAACCATATTATTAAAGGATTCCATTCTGGTGACCACAAATAAATTGGAGGCCTGCGAAGCACGTTGCCTTGCCAATGAATGTGAAATTGAATACCTTCGTGGTGTAATAACAGATAATAACAAAAAATCACCCATTATTATTTATAAAGAAAAAGTAAATGAAGAATGAAAAGTTTACAACAATATATGGTGGAAGGTAAAAATACTATGGATAGTTGGAACCTTCTTAAAATCGAACGTAATTTAACCATCGATTATGAGGATGGTGTAGAGCCTGAGGGTGAAACCTTACGTATCGTATTAAGCCCCACCGTTAGATTAACGGATAAACCTGATTTAACACGTTCGGAAATCGTAAGAAAAGGTTTCCATATCAATATATATCTTGATATGACCGGTGAATTTAATGAGGATGTTGGTGGCCGTATGGTTAGTGATTATAAATTACAGGTAAGATTTACCGATAAGAAACATACATTTGATGCATTGAACGAACTTGATAACCTTACCATTGATGGTATGAGAGATAGGATTATCTCACATATATTTAACCATTTATATGATCTCTCAATGAGAAATAGGTTTTTCTGGAATAAGGTTACAAAAGATAAGATACAAAAAGAATTTAAATCAATTTTTAAATAAAAAAATATATATAACATGAAAACATTAGAAGAATATATAAAGGAAAACCTGGAAACCACTACTATTAAGGAAAACGAAGGTTGTGGCATCTTTAAAAAGGAATCCGAAGAGGAAGAATGCGAACGTTGTAAAAAGATTTGGGGTCACGAAACCGAAGAGGAAGAAAAGGAAGCTGCACAGGAATCCATAAAGGACGAAAAGGATTTCCGTGACTATGCAAAGAATAAATTCAAAATAGTATTCGGTGACAAACTGGATGAAAAGAAAATGAAGGATACCATTGATGGATTACTTTCCGATAACAAGGAACTTGTTGATAAGGGAGATTGGGGAGAACTCGTTGGTATGTTGAATAAATCATTTGGTGCATAATATGAAAACATTTCAGGATTTAATGAGGGAATATCCGGTAGCAGTAACCCAAAACACAGGTGCTCATAAAGGAACCAACGATGTGATTACTCGATGGTACAACTTGTATTGGGGAGCTCTTACAGATACCCATATGCAATTGCTTGATGATGGTACGTACCTTGTTACCAGTAGTAGGCTTTCACCTGATATGTGGAATAATATAATGTATTGCCGGGTATTGCGTACAGCTCCTGGTACTACCTTACCCCACAACTGGTATGAAGTTATGAAGGCCAACAAGATGGACTATACGTACACTCAATACAATGGTGCTTTTGCTGTTGCCTTAGCCATATCCGAGGAAAATAAGAGTGGTGAACTACAAATACCATTAGCTAACGCCATATCATCCGATAATATGGGATGTTGTGATCAGAGTTGTTAATAAAGTTTCAAAACATAAACTATTATTGTATTAGAAAAAAATTAAAAAAGACATATGCTTCCACACATAAGAAATAGTCAAGCTGGTGTAAATAGGATGGACCCTCTATATAACAATATGTTTGAGGTTTACTTCACCATTCCAGCAGCATTGCAGGCACAATACGGTAGCGATGTGGCCGTACTTACCGAACAGGTACAATCCATTGATGGATTGGGATCATTGGAAAAGAGTCCAGAAACAGTAGAACAGAAATTTATGGGTACAACCCGTACATATCTTCAAAGCAAATTGGATACCACATCCCACGAACTCACCATTAAATTGGCCCTTAACCTCCGCAACGGCACAGATAACTTTATTTACAAGTTATTCATGGCATGGCGTAATTTGTGCTACAACCCAGCAACTGGTGAAACAACACTGAAGATTGATTACGTTGCAGATTGGTTAAAGGTAGTAATAGCTAACCGCGCCGGTGATATTTATAGGGATATTCTTTACAAGGATATAATACTTGCAGGTCCGATAGAAAGTGTTTCTACTTTGGCTTATGATAACACTGAGCTCCAGGAACTTACAATCAAATTGAAATCTGATTGGGCTGATGACAATATGATTTAAAAAATCACTGAAAAAGACATATAGGGGATTGGAATAATCCCCTTTTTTTATATTTATACCGAAGAAGGTACGGGTATATGTCATATTATTTATAAAGGCCCATTGTGGGTTAATTAACTAAACGATACATATATGAATAATTTTATGGATGAAGTTGGTGCTGTTTCTGCTTTCCAAACATTATACGAATCTATGGACAGCGAAATACTTGAGTCCGGACAGTTCGGAAACGCTACCAACATACCAGGATTTAAACAAACAGTGAAATATACACCCAAATATTCTCAGTCAGAAATAGATAAGAGGGAGAAAAAATCAAAGAACTTAATCAACAAGTTCTTTTCGAATATGTCCCGTTTGGGTATGTCCCTTGATGAGCAGGTAATTAAAAACATGAGGGCTTTACCAGCCGACAAAAACTTGCTTCCCAAGGAGAAACAGGAGGTGGTATCATCCTTATATAACCAGTTAATGTCAGCGTGGAAAGTTAAGGATAACAAGGACAAATCGTTTTTTGAAAAGGATTTTACCACCAAGCGTGATCAACTCCGGGCACTTGCAATGCAACCGGAATTGGAGGACATACTTGATAAAATGACCAACGAATCTATAGTATACGATTCAAATTACGTATATTTTATGGAACCTTATATAGATGATAATGATTTGATTGACTTTGAAAAACAAATGCAGGAAAAGATTAACAATAGTATTACCTCCTCGTTCAAACGATTTTATAGGATGCTTGGATGGCGCACAAAAGCATGGGATCAATTCAAACGTTGGTTAATAGAGGGTATTCTTGCATGGGAAATAGTATATGATAGTTTGGAGAAACCAACCAAAATTATAGGTATTATTCCAATTGATGCTGCAACCCTTACCAGGAAATTTGAAAACGATAAATGGTATTGGATACAATTTGCAGGTATACAAGGTAAGGAACGCAAACTATTGGATGCTCAGGTCATATATATTCAATTCCAGGAAACGGAAAATATATCCCGCTTATCGTATCTTGAACGTCTTATTCGTCCATATAATATATATCGTATTATAGAACAAGCCCAAATTATATGGGTTGTTACCAATGCCCAGTACAAGACCAAATTCACCATTCCTGTAAAAGGTATGAATAGGGCTCGTGGTTCCCAAACACTTAACGCAGCAATGAATAGGTATAGGGAGGATATCCAGTTTATATCCGATACTGGTGAACTTACCATTAATGGTAAACCCCAAATGCCATTTAATAAAGAATATTGGATGCCGGCATCTGAAGCGGGTACTCCCGAAATAGAAACATTAGGTGGTGATGGACCGGAATTAATGGACAGCGATTATTTGAAGTTCTTTAAAAACCAACTATATAAAATATCCAACATACCTCTTAATAGATTCGACCAGGATAGTGACACCAACTGGTTTGGTACGGAAGCTGATTCCTATATGCGTTCTGAAATAGATTTTGGTAGGTATGTAACACGCCAACGCAACATATTCTCCCAGATAATGACTAAGGCTATATGGATGCAGTTGTGTTTGGATATACCGGAGATGCAAACTTATCCTGATTTTGAATGCTGTATTCAAATGCAGTACAAATCATACAATTTATTCGAAGAACTTATGACGATTTCATTGATGGAAAAACGAGTTGAGTTTATCCAAAATATGAAGGAATCAATGGTTGATATGGACCAGGAGGGCAATGAGATCAAATACTTTTCCAGTAAGTTTCTCGTACAAAAATACCTCCACTTATCCGATGCCGATATCAAGTTGAACGAAAAATACAAGAAGGAGGAAATCGAGGAACTGAACCTTGCCGGTGGTGAATCCGATGAAGGTGGTGAAGCAGGTTTCGAATCATTAAAGACCGAACTTGCAATGCTTAAAAATATGATTCTGGAACATCGATATGGTGGTCCGGTAAGGGAAAGCAAGGAGGAGGCTCCAACACCTGAAAAGAAAAAGGAGGATGACGATACCAACACTGCAAAAAAGGGTTCGAAAAAGAAAAAATCCAAACCACAGGAGGAAGAGGAGGAGTAATCCTTAAAATTTCATAGAAAATCTTGCGTATAATAAAGGATCTCATATTGGGCAATATAATTAGTCACCTAATATGAGATCCTCGTTTATATTGGAGATATACAAGTTTAACTTATATAAAGGAAATTCATTAAAACTAACAAAAAAATTTAATATATTTAATAAAAATTTTTTTTGGTATGTCGCATAGAAACGGCCCTACAATCCAACAGGTGGATAAACCAAAATTCATAGCAGTACCCATAAAGGAAATAAGCCAGGAGGAAATAACTACTCGGCGTCTTGTAAATTTATATATAGCAAATGTTATGGCTCCGGAATTGGATGCTCGAACACCATACAGGTGCTATGACTTTATCCAGGAGGCATGTTGGAATACTGCAAAATGGAATGTGGATGCATCCTACAAGGAGTTTTTTAATAAGACGGATCCACATTTAATTATGAGGTTCATTAAGGAAGAACTCGAAATTTATAGACAATTAACCTTCTATAAACAACGAGGTAAATTTTAATTTTTCTTTTTCTTCCATTGGGTCCAATATTTCATTATTGCTGCCCTTGTTTGTTTCTTAAACCAGCCCTCAGTAAATACAGCTACTTGCCACATCTGTGGGGGTATCTTGCGTACATCCGTGATCAGACTCGGTATGTACATACGCACACCAAAACCCAAACCAGCCTTTTCCAAGGAATCGATCAAGTATTTATAATCAAATGCATCCAGTGATTTCTTGTTTGGTTCAGTGAAATATTTGGAGTAAATCGGCTTATATATATTGAAAATCGTATTCATTATTTGGAACCGCATTTTTGGAGGATAGTAATGGATATTAAATCCCAGTACTCGTTTGCCTTCTTTGGTATTTACCACATTGAAAAATATGGTACAAGGCCTTGCATCATAATATTCGAGTTCCTCTTTTGTTTTTGGTTCGAAGTACTTGAACAAAATAAGTTGACCGGGCACAATTCTACCACTTGTACCAACATTGACATGCTCCTCGATAAACGCTGTTGCACGGTCATCGTTACGAGTGACTGCTTTGCCGTAGTATGGGGATTTTTCAATTTCCTTAATAAGTGAATATTTTGGACCTGCTTTCACCGGCAAGGATTCCTCGACCTGTTTATTAAGTTTGAACTTTGATTTCTTTACCTTATTCTGTTCTAATTTTGGTGCCATAATATTATAAAAATAAAGGATCACTACAGTGATCCTTCGTATCTTTATAGATAATATTCATTTTAATATGTTTCCATATCTGCTTCCGGAATATCTTCGGTATAAACACCCCAACCGGCTGGATCGTGTGTAATTTTTACAAATTCATCAATAAGTTTCTTATCGGATGGTTTATTTGTATACATGCGGAAAAATCTACCATCGTCGCCGTCTGAAGTATAATACAAATGATAATCTCCAGCTTGAACACCGAGTTCGGAACATGCATTTTCATATCCAATATTTGATGCAAATTCATAAAAACCTGGATAGTTACCTAATTCGTCGGACGTATAGGTGATCGATGAATTTGATATTTTTTGACAAATTTGCCAGAATTTTTTAACGAGTGGTTTATGTTTCATAGCCCATTCCCAATCAACATAAACATCGTCCCATTGGTACCAATAATCTTCTTCTTCCTCCTTATCACTAAATTTAGTATTAGGATCAAAATTTGCTGCGAACTCTATGAGTGATTCTGTATTATATGCTCCGGCCAATGGAAAGGTTTGAGCCTCATTTATTGATTCAGTTAAGAATTCTTCTAAATCTTTCATTATTCATCATTTTTATTTGGTATTTTACTTAATATAATAAACATTATGGTTTCAAGTAATAGAAATAAAATCATTTTAAAGGATTTTGGTGCTTCCGGCCACACATAACCTACACCGAACCACATAATGAATATCACCACAAGGGTATATATCATTATAATGATATTCGTCAGGAATCCCTTCATTTATTCAAGGAGTTAATGTGGTGAGCTTCTTTCATAAATTCACAATAATCCGGATAGGTCATTTTGCCATTGGCCAGTTGGTAATTTGCTTCCTCGATTGCGTTACGAGGGCATGCAACCTTCGTATACCGGCTACATTCCCAATCAACATACATATCCGTCCAATTGCGGTCACCAGGATATTCCAGGTGGTGTCTATTGTGTGTTCTATGGAATTTTTGGAGTTTTTCGTATTTCATAAATAGACGCAGGAAAGGTTTTTCCAAGTCGTGGAACAGGTGGTGAAACTTCCATACACCAAGCTCCTTTGCCACCTGGTTAAATGCCTTCCAGTGGTTGTACCAGTAGGAGAAGGTACTTCTTTGTGATTTGTCGAATTTTTTGAAATTTTCTTCCTTAATCATAACCATTAACTTTTCTTACATATTTATATAAAGAAAAATCGGAAATCTTAACAATTTAATTCAGCTCAAGTCGCATGGTTAATTTATGTTGAGGTGTGAAATTCCACTCCTCGCAGGATTTATCGTAATTCTTCAAATCCTGGTGTATCCGTTTCCTGAATTGTTCTATGTTATAGGCCATTGCCTCCTCCGGTGTACGGAAAAAACAATCGTAATATACACCTACACTTGATTGATCCGGAAGGAGCGTCCAAGGATTGCGTGGTGTACGTAATGTTCGCACATGACCATCTTTGTCTTTACAAATTTCACGTACATAGAACCATTGCTTACCGTGGTGCCACTCAATCTTACGGATCTCACACAAACCTATGCGGAAATTCCTGTCAGGATAGTAAAATCTATCACCCTCCTTTATATCCAATATTTTTATTACCTTTTCGTCCATTAGTCTACCTTTATAAAAATTACATATTTGCCATCCTTGCGAGCTGGTGCTTTACAAGGATCAGTGAGTTTTCTTGAAAGCTGAGTATGTTTGCAGCTGTTTAGAGGATCTTTAGTGTCCCTATATAGGAAGCATCCATCACACATGTTATGAGCCCCCACGACCTGAAATGTTCCCACCGACGTGGTGAATTTCGATCCTATCTTTCTCGATTTTTGCACTCGTGGTTTTATAACGAAATCTTCCATACTATCTATATTTATTAGCCTCGTAAGCCGAAACGGTTGGTATAACAAATGTGAATGTAAGGTCCGGAGTATGTACCCATATGTCTACCCATCCATATTGAGCGATTACATAATATAATAAGGTTTGGTAATTTATAGGGTCGGAATCACCGGTGAACACATCGTATATGGCATATACCACTTCGGATGAGTAATCCTTAAAGAATAGGTCAACAACGTACGCATCACCGAACTCGAATTTATCCAGGCCTATAACCAACTCGCGGTATTGGAAGGGGCAGGCCTCACAGGTGAAGTTCATAGTGGAATCCTCCGGGTTCCATTCCCATTGGGAGAACACAGGAGTTATGGTAAGAACCATTATAATTATTAACAAAAACCTTTTCATATTAGCCGTATCTTTTTATTAAAAAATCATATAATTGCTGGAACCAATTATCATCATGATTTACATATTCGTAAGCGCCTCTTCTTTTTCGTTTTGGGTGAAATTGTTTTTCCAACCACACTGGATCCCGTAATAACCTTAAAAATGGATTTCCTTGCAGGCATTTTGTTAGTGTTTCCTCACCTGGTTTCCGGCGTATTACTTTATAAGTATATCCGAATATTGGTTTATGGAACTTACAAACAGTGTAACCAATATCATCTCCACTCCATAACTTATATAGTACTTCCATATTATTTGGTATAGGCAGGATCTATATAATTGGTTGAATATGTTCGTTTTAATTTCGGATCCATATAGTTTCTCAATATCTGGAGTATTTGCAATATGATCATTTCCTGGTATCCACTAAATATGAAGCGTTTGCCTTGATTTGCCCAGTAAAATAACTCAGCATAAGTGCCACGTTCCTCTGCTGTTGCCATCCAATCTGCAATCATTTCATATAGGTATTTATCCGGCATATTTTCACATTGTATATGGGTACTGCGATGATCCTGTTCCGGTCTACCCCAATATTCGAAGTGATGGGGGTTGGATTTTACGTGGTTATGTATCACCTGATTGATTGCATCCATTTGTTCCGGTGTGGGTGATGCCAGAAATCTGTAAGATTGTTTTTCGAGGTTCAATGACAGGAGTTTATCCTTATCATGCTCCAACACTTCATTATATCGAGCATCTTGTGGTGGGATCAAATTGAGTTCCAACATTTTCTTGTAGAAGAAGATAACTCTTTCTATATGATCCTTTACTCGTTGTTCCATTAACTTAATTGCATCCATATTCGTAAATTTTATTTCATACCAAGTTTACTATATATATCCTGTGACCCACCCATTATATATGGGCAATCCTTTGGTACTGTGTCGAGGCAATGATCTGGTGGGTTACACTTTGCAGCCACCTCGTTCCAGGACATATCACTATGTACGATCCTTCCAAGTTTATTACAATGTACTTTGTAATCCTCCTCCTCGAACTCATCATTCCAGTATGGACCAATCAATTTTGAATGAGGGCACTCACTGCAATGTTCGATTATTATCTGTGCGAAATTCTTTGCCATAACTACTCCTATTCCTTTATGTGTTCTTTTATAACAGTGTCCAATTCAAGATATTCCTCCGTTACCTTTATGAGGTATTTAGGTTTATACCTCTCGCAGTCTTTATCGTTTCTTTCTTTAAGAGACTCGTAAAACTCGTTCATCCGTTTCAGTTCGTCTTCCAGCTCTCCTCCACAGCAGACGTTGTATCCATTTCCGGTGACTATACGATATTTTACAATCGGATAATCTTCTTTTTTGTGTTTTTTCATTCTATGGTCTTTTATTCTTTTACAATTTCAAAATGATCACTCCTTTCCGTATGAACTAACACTACCAGCATCGACAGTCTTTTCGATTTTATACATATTACCATTTGCGTGCACTACTATGGCACCGAATGGACGCTTTGTAGGTTTAACAATACGGAAACCATACGAACGAATTGCCTCGGCGAGTGTGCTCACAAAATCGTAGGATTTATCGGCAAGCCACTTTTTGTACTCCTTGTCAAAGAACGATTCATATTCGCCCTTTTCTCTATGGAAAACTACACCAAATAATACATTTAACATTGCGTCCATATGATTTCCTCCTGTTTTAATTACTCTGATAAATAACGACCGGATTCCCTATCAAGGAATACCCACACTTGCTTTTCCTCGTCATACTCAACGAATCCACGAATGCCAACCACACTTCCTGGACGATATGAGCGCCATCCTTCTGCGTCCATATCATAGAATTTTGGATTGGGGTTGGTGATGTGCGTGGGACCGGATGATGGTAGGTCATGCTCAGGTACAATACCCAAATCCAATGTGCCTCTTGCAACCCTTTTTGATCCATCCAACTTCAGGAAGGTGAACTCAACGATTCCCTGATGTAACATGTTGCTCAATAAAGCTTCGCGTTCCTTGTTTGTTATAGTATCCATATAATTTAATATTTTAATTTTAATGTTTATATATAACTGAAACTGTTAAAAACTTAACAAAGAATCCATATATTTATTCAAAAAAAATATTTTAATGCCATATGCAAATAGACCGGATTAAAATATCGAATTTCAAAAGCATACAGGAACTCGATATAAACTTCCAGGAAATGCATGGACTGTGGGAAATTTCCGGCGTTGTAGGAGCAGGCAAAACCACAATAGGTGAAGCCATATTGTTCGGGTTGTTCGGAAGTGTTCGCGGAAAGACAAACGAATCCCTTATATCCTGGGGTAAGAAGCACACACTTATTGAATCGTGGGTGTATTGTAAAAACAGGCACATATATATTCGTAGGGAGATTAACTCGTATGGGCAGTCACCACTAATCGTCACCGTGGAGGGTGAGGAAATCCTGGCAAGTGATAAACGATCCATTCAAACCATATTGGAAAATGAATGGTTTGATATATCCAGACAAACCCTGGAGTTGCTGTGTGTAATTTCCTTTAATAATTTCAAATCACTTTCCACGCTTAACACACAGGATAGTAGGGACTTCCTTAATTCCACCGTGGCGTTTGATAAGATCGATCTTTACGAATCGTATTGCAAGGAACAAATCCATAATCACGCGGAGAATATTGTAAAGTATGGGGAGGATAAACAATACTATACCGGTGCCCTTAACGCCTTGAAGGAAACCAAACCGGAGACACCAAAATATACCAATCAAGATGAAATAGACAGGCTTGTTAAGGAACAGGACCAAAGGATAGCAGATAAAAATAAGGAATTGGTTGCAGGTCGAAAAGTCCTGGAAACCGAATGGAAAAAGGAACATGATAAAACCAAAACAGAATCTGTATTGCTCAAACAATTAAAGGATAGTCGCAAAAAACTTACAGGTGGTATATGTCCATTATGTGGGCAACCTATTACCCCGGAACATATGTCGAGTATGGAATCGGAGATAACCGAACACGAAGCGAAATTAGCCGAATACGATAAGGTGCTTGAGGAGTGCTCCAAAAAATTGGTTGAGTACGACAATAACAAATCCGATATCCTTAAACGTATGGATTACGAATTGCTTATACTTAAACAGGAACAGCATAAAACATCCACCTATTTAAAGCAGTTAAATACCATAAACGATAAGGAAAAGAAATACGAACATAACATAAAGGTATTCGAGGAAGCCATCCAGGAAAACGAAGGGATTGTTAACCAATGGAAGGAAATGCAGGATTTTATTAAGGGCGTAGTACGACCTACCATAATTTCCTCCATAATACCAAACATCAATAAGTACATAACATACTATATGGGCATGGCTCACCAGAACTATGTGGTATTCTTCGACGAGAGTTTCAAGTGCATGATGCAAAACCCTTACGGTGAACCTATACCGATTTCCAGTTTATCCACCGGTCAGAAAAAGATTATCGATATGATTATTATTCTGGCGTTCATTAAGACGTTTATTACACAAATTGATTTCAATGTCTATTTTATGGATGAACTTATCGGTAACATAGACGCCGACCTTCGCGATATTATGTGCCGGTTATTAGGGGAAACCTTGGACGAAAAGGATATAATGTTCCTGATATCACATTCACCAATTAACCAGGAGTACCTCGATGGTATTATACGTGTAACCCGCACAGCAAATGTATCGGATTACGAAATAATAAATATATCAAAATAACTATGTTGAGTGTATCTATACAAATTTCCAAACAGGAAATCAAGGATTTTCCCCTGGAACATCTTCAAATTGATTCAAAATGGCAGGATTTTATAGACCCTAAGTACGATTATCGTTTTCATAAATCACATAATTCAAAAAGAAAATAGTATGAGGCAAAATATAATAGTTATCGGTGATACCCATTTTGGTATTAAAAACAACTCAATGACATGGCTTAAACATCAAAGCTCCGGGTTCGAGGAGATCATACAATATGTAGAGAAATCCTTTAAGGAATACGACGAAACCATTGTGGTGCATATGGGTGACCTATTCGATTCGCGTTCGTCGATCAATCCACTTATATATAAGGAGGTGTTAAACCTGGTGCGTAAATTGGGCGACGCTCTTAAACCCACGAGCGATGCTTATGTGGGCCACACCGGTCAGGTATATCTTATCGGTGGGAACCACGACTATTATTATCCTTGGGAATCCAAACATAATTTCACAGGCATTCAAATGCTACCTGAAATCGATAACGTAAATATTATAGTGGATGACTATGTTAAAGTGAATGATCTTGTGTTTATTCCTTGGTTTTCCTTTCATAATATGGATAAATTGAAGGAAATAATGGGTAAAATCGACCAAAAAGATATTCTATTTACTCACACCGATCCTTTCCATTTCGAGCCAGGGGTATACGATACCATACGAGGACACCTCCTGGTGACCGGCCATATACACCAACCAACATGCAACATTAAACAAAACCTTCTGGTGACCGGTGCATCATTCCCCACAGATTTTGGAGATACTGATTCGGAGCGCGGATTCTGGACACTTACACGTTATCCTGGAAGTGATTTGGATGTGGTTTTTCATGCGATCGATTCCAGCATACATTTTCATACCTTGGATGAAGGATCTTTGGAAAATTGGGAGATTTTCGGTATTAACGAGGATGATTATGTAAATATTGTTATCCGTCAATCCAACGTGGATGCTCACAAAGATACCATTAAGGAACTTAACGATAAATTCAATACGAGTATTACCTATATCACGGAAAAGATGGATGTGAATATGGCCGAACAGGATGTGCTTACAGTGGATGTTGTATGCCAAAAATTGCTACCGGACAAATTAAAAGGCCTTTACCAAAAAATGATAGAGGCCTGTGAACAAAAGGAATGATTTACTATACAAAGTATTCGTTATTTTCTTCATCCATTATTATGCCGTGGTAACCACGTTTCTTCCAGGTATGTAATTCGGGATACTTATATTTATCGCTATACTCGAGGTACTTTAATGGTATATCCCAAGTATTATTAAGACTACCTGTACGAACTCCGAGTGCCTTATGTACAATATTATATAAGGTTTGCATACGCTGGAATCTCATAAAGAATTGTTTATATAATTGTTTGGCCACATAAGTATCACTATGAAGATTTATTCGCTTACGTAAAAGATCGAGGTATAAATCATCTACCGGTTTCTCCAAACGTTTCAATTCATCATAACATTTATGCTCCGCGTGGGACATTGTCTTGTTATAAAAATGACCTTGTTTATAATCCTTGAGGGCGTATCGTAACGAACAGCGAAGTCCCACGATTATAAGATTGGTTTTATTATACTCGTCCTTTATTTCCTCATATTTGGAGAACATACGATCTACATCTTCCTTCGCCTCCTGGATCCTATCATATAACCAACCCAGATTTATTTGGCGGCCTGGAAATTCTTTAAATGTTATCATACACACCTTTTTAATTAAATGGATTTCTTGATTGATTCGACATAATCTACTATTAACTTGTAATTTTTACCGGAAAGTTCTGAATCCTGATAGGCCTTTTTTACAAGTTCTTCACCCGAGCCATAAAAACAACCCACCTTATATTTATCATTGCTTCTTGTCCAAGTGAAATAACGTCCACTGCTCCAAAAGTTTTTAAATACGATATAATCCGTATCGTAGTACACCTTAGCATCACCACATATATCAGCATTACCACATATCTTGACAATGCCGGCCACCTCGGCATCACCGTATATTTCAGTCTTATCACACACCTGGGCATTACCGTGCACTTTGGCGTTACCATATATATCAGCATTACCGTATATTTCAGTCTTATCACACACCTCGGCATTACCGTACACCTCTGAATTACCACACACCCATGCATCTCCGTACACATTAGCATTATTGTATACCTTGGCATAACCGTACACATTAGCATTATTGTATATCTTGGCATTATTGAACACCCATGCATCACAGTACACTCGTGCATTACCGTACACATTAGCATTGCCACACACTTGTGCACGATCAGCCACCTCGGCATTATCGTATACCTTAGCATTACCACGCACTTCAGCATTATCACACACTCGTGCACGACCAGCCACCTCGGCATTATCATATACCTTAGCGTTATTGAATACCCATGCATTATCGAATACCCATGCATCTCCGGTTTGAGAAAGATTGCGTTCATCTGCAATCCACCCTCCCAAGTCGCCACACTTTATGGTACCAAAATCTTTTAGACTTTTAATTCTGAACAATTTAATATCACCATAAGTAATGGATTCGTCTGTTAATTCGTACTTTTTATTTTCGTCCATCATCCCCTAATTTTATTTATTTCACGTATTTATTACGTTGTTAATCATTTACTTCGATACCACGTTCACGTAACCAAGCACATACAACACCATTACTACTATCTACCGGTGGAAGTTTACCAAGCAGTTCGTTAAATTCCTGGCGTTCTTCGGAAGTCATTTCATTAAATTTACGTAAGCTCATAGTTCCTGATTTTTTAATGTTATACGTAATCGGTTGATTTAATTTGGTCAGCTACATCGAAGATCATATCTTCTGGTGAAAAACCGTCATTGAAATCAATCACCAACCTTTTTGTGCTATTTCCATCGTAATCGATATCGTATTGAACTTCGAAGTGAGCGTTGTATTGGTGGAGGAGTTGTTCAAGACCGAGAGTGAAATCGTGTAACTTTTCCTTATGGATTGTGCGATTGAGTTGGAACTGTTCCTGTTCAACCATACGTTTCACTTTATCAAACAGCACGGTTTCCCAAGCACATCCTGACCAATCCTTGTGGTTTCCAAATATATTGGTAAGCATCTTTGCTGCTTCTTCCTTGTTGTCAACCTCCTGAATTGATCCAGCGGGATACAATGGAGTTATCATCCACTCAACCTTGACCGGGGTGAGATTCACAACGTCTTCCTCGTTCTCTACCCACACTTTGGTTATAACCTGCACCTTGCGAAGTATGGTTTCGTCTTCTCTTCTTGCCTGGTAAACGTCTGTACCCTTGATCAACTTTGTATTCATCTTTCCTAAATTTTAATGTCCTACATATTTATATAAAGGAAAAATGAAAAAGTTAACATTAAAAATCATATAAAGTATCTCCGGCCTTTCCAAAACTTCCATACAACGTATCCTCTGGCAATTCATTTTGGCGTAGTTGTTTAAAACTGGATGGAGCGAAGTCTCGCATTTGCATAAGTTCTCCCGGTGATTGAATACGTCCGGATTCCGGTTGGATGTCCTGGTAGAAGTTTTCGTTTTGGCCTTTATCATCGGCTCCGGTATTGGATATAAACTCCTCCAAAAAATCCTTGAATTGAATAGTGTCGTATATAAGTGGTAATTGCACCAACGACATAACAGTATCGTCGTGGCCATAAATTGCTGCGTAGGTACCATTTCCATTTTTATCACAAAAGCACTTCAATTCGTTATAAAATATATGGGAGGTATTATGGATATTACCTTTTGTATAGGCAGTACGGAATAATTTACAACCTAACTGTTTTGATTTGTAGGAAATATATACACCATACTTGAAGCGCGTAAGTGATTCATTATAATACTTAATGAAGTTATCCATTGTGAAGTTTTTGGTGTATCTTACCTCGGCGAGTGTTTTAAAATTACTCTTCCACAGGTCACCATTCATATTGGCTTCAAAGGAATAGAGGTACCTATTTTGGTTGCAATATAAATCTATAAAATGGGCGATCGAATCACAACATTCCATATCGTCCAGGATATTCGATCGGAAATAACCTACACATTCGAATTTAGGAGATCGATCTTCGGCAACACCTATCAATTTGCTAATCCATACGTGGTGGTAATCCTCGGCAACACCTGTGGCTATATCGGTGGTGAATACCACATAATCCTTACGGAGATCGAATGGGTCATAATCAGGTTTCCAATAAAAACAATCCGCATGATCTATACCGAGTATTTCCTTATTAACAAAATGCTCAATTTCACGTTGACGTGCTGTGAGGGTTCGTTGTGGTATAAGAGAGTTGGTAGCCACAGCAAATTCACACCCATATTGCTCATTAAATGCTTCCTCTGAACCGAGATTGGCCACCTTACGTCTATGCCATTCCTCGTCACGCTTTTCCCAACAACGCTTTTCGGAGTTCCAGTTAGGTACCTGCCACCAGTTAATCGTATATGGCTTATAATCATTTTCACCATTCTCGGCAGCAACAAATAACCTACAAAACAGTTCCGGGCCATTTTGTGTGGAGGTAATCATAAGTTTGGCGTTGGCAGCATCGATGGTAGGAAATATATTCATATAAAACGATTCCTGGATATTTGGAGCGATATGAGCGAACTCATCCAATAGCACGCAATGCAAGGTAAAACCAATAGCAGGTTCGGCAACGGTGGTTTCAGTTAATATACGGCATCCATTATCAAATACCACCTCATTTTCGTTCCATTTTTCCACACCAGGTTTGAGGAAATAAGGTACTTCCAGGAACACCTGTTTTACCTTAGATAATATTTCCTTTGCCGTTTTACCTTTATTACCTAACACAATGGCGTTCTTGTCGGTATTGAATAATATATACCATAGCAAGAACATAGCGGAAGTGGTCGTTTTTCCGGACTGTCTTGCTGCTCTCAGTATTGTTAGTTGATTATGTAAAAGCAAATCGAGGTATTCCCATTGATAATCACGTAATTGGACGTTACGTAATCCTTTTGGTGTCATAAATTTGGCATAATTTTCTATAAAATATGGTAGATCGTTCTTACATTTTTTCCACTCCTCGACCTCATGTGCGGTTTTTACGAATACTATATCGGATTTGAGTAGCTTTACATTTTTCTCGTAAAATGGATTGGCTATCAATCGTTTACCTTTACCAAGAGCATTCACCGCGCGTTCCAGAACGGCAGTCGACCATTGGATTGTCGAGTTACGCCCATCGGTGGTAGTTTCCTTTACAGGATTGAATGTTTGATATTGTGGTATTGATTTCGTTGTTTCCATAATTACTTGTATAATTAATTTATTATATAATAAGGTCGGTAACTCCAACCAAAAGAAAATGACAAAGTTTTATGAGATATCAATTGGTACGCACCTCTCCATACCTTGGTGGACAAATCAGGTGGGATATTCCTTTGGATTCGCATTATGAAAATGGTAAACATATACTTCGCACCAAAGGTCTCCACATAGTACCACTTAACGACGATATACCATTCCGCGAGGATAATTCGTGGGATTGCCTTAAATATGATCATTCCAAAAATATAAGCAACCTATACAACCAAATAGGTGATGCGATGTTTTCCAGCGATGGTGAATACTCCACTATACACTGGCTCCATCAAGGTGATGACCTGTTGGATCCTTATTCCCATAAATATATTATGGGTGCAAGACGTATAAGATATCAGCGTTATGGTAAACAATTTGCATTCCTTTGCCCTTTATGGATATCGGAACAAACCGACCCATCCAGATTTTATTTCGTTATTTCGGTAAGGGTTGTTGGTGAGGAACGCGACCATATTGTCAGGACAATCATTCGTTTAGGAGACGATATATCCAATTACATGAAAAAATATTTGGATAAATCTGCTAAATACATCAATAGAGATCCAGCACAATATACAGCAGAACAAGAACCATATCAAGGGGTTACTGATGATTTATTCAATGTAAAATTCGATCCGGATTATGCATATATAACTGGAATAAGTGTAACTGATGGGTTACCAACCATAAAAAACGTGTCGTATATTATACCGGATATGGTTAATAAGGAACAACCCCTTATGGAGTTTGATAATATGTTGCTATCTCTATTCAGTTCTCAAAAAATGATAGCTCAACAATTGATTAACCTTAACTTCGTGTTTAACATAGAGGATATTTCGTATTACCTTAAAAAAGAATTACTGGGTAAACATATAACTGTGTCTATAAGAGTTGGGTATGCTGAAGACAATGATGCAACCTATAATGAATCTTCGCTTATACCATTAAGGGATTTTTACACAGACTATAAAAATATTCCGGGATTCAGAACTGACATTAAGGAATATAGTTCGACTGATAATGTGTTTAAATACATGGGTGATAATAATATGTTAAATTATGTGCATGCTAATAAATTCACCCAACCAATTTTTCATTGGACTATGGTGGAAAACCCGGAATACATATATAATTTTTATGATGGGTTTTCACCGGTATTTAAAGACGAACAAACTCAGGAATTATGCAGAACTTGTGGTCATTATTATGAACAGGCTGATATATCTGCTCCGGATCATACCCTATACAATAACGCAGCTTATTGGTGTAAATATATGGATCTAACGGATATCAATGAAAGTTATTTGGGGCAAAAGTTGAAATCCGACACAGATGATTATTCGAATTTTTCATCTTTTTCCAAATTGATTATCAATAGTGAAACAAATATTGCATATCTCAATAACAACCGTTATGACCTTAATAAAATGGCTCAGGGTGTGCGGGACGCATTTATGGCATTGCAAGGATCCCAAGGAAAACACCCTACACTATATTTAGGAAATGGCATATCCAATAATCCTGATGCGGATTGGGGTGTACAGCAGGCAAATCGGGATAGGTATTATGATCGTTTGCAAGTTCAATCGATAGATTATGTATATGAGGAATATGACCCGGAAACATACCAAGGAGAACAGAGATATGTAAGAACATCCCATGTGCAGGATGCTAATCTACCAACATATACTCCAGACCCTGAAGGAGATTGGGTTCAAATGGATACCACCGGATATATACCTAATCAATGGGAGGATCCACAATATCCAGGGGTACAAGGTACATATAATGCTATGAAATATCACTTGGATCATATTAAAATACCTGTACCTGGCGTAGAGGATACCCAATACGAAATTGATGATAGAAACGAAACCCTAACAATAACCGGATATTCATTGCAGCAGGCTCCGACCGATATGGATAATCACGATATATCCTCACTATTGAGCTTGGCCCAGAGAGTTCAGGCATCAGCACAGGGGTATTTTGAACAACAATATACTGCCCAAGGCAGTTTACAAACAACCATATCCCAATATGATCAGGCTTATTTACAAATCATAAACGACGAATCCGATGCACTCAACCAAATTGATGAGTATTATGGTGAGAGTCCTATTAGGTTTATGCGTCAAATGGTGCAGGCTGTGGTAAGCGGTACAGATGAGGGTGGTGATTGGTCGCCTGCCGATTATGATCAATCCCCTTATGCAGTACAGGCCATAGAGTGGGTTGAGTCTTATTGTCAAAAAGCACCAAACACAGGAAATTATATACAAGGAGTGGAAGTATCATCCCAATACGTGGCCACCAGCGAAGGATTTACCCAAGGATTTACAAGTGAGCCATCTCTCGGACAAACTCCAGTTTCCTGGTACATTGATGGGGAAACGAATGGTGCACCATTTATTTACCAACCAAATATGGTGGAAAACGATAACGAATGGCAAATTACTGGTTATACAAAATACGAATCCGAACCCCAAGCAACACCTGATTCACAAACCGGATATTACTGTGTGGATGCAGATAATTATGTACAGCGGGTATATATGGGTAATCCATCAATACAGCAGGAGGATGACTATTGGGTGGTATCAGGCACATTTGTAATGGAATCTCAACCAAATATTTTGAGAAAAGATTCGCAATGGTACCTGATTGATAATGATTTGGAACCACCAACGCCATATATGGAGGATGACGAAATAGTATATTTCAACCAGGAACCAAACATAAATATTCAACGTGATATTGATTGGAATATCCAAATACCTCAAAGTCAAATAATGAGACTATTGAAATATTCCGAACTTTATGAGTTTAATAATTCCTCTATGGAACTTGAAAATTATAATATGGAGGATTATAGATATGAACTGGTTGTTCAATATATGAGTAATTATGTAAGTGGAATAGCTCCAGATATATATTCAGGTATAATTCTGCCAATAGATACATATTTTGAAACAGAAACAACATCTCATAATCTTGCAAGTCTAATAGCTTGGATGATGTCGGATACATACAATAGGCCAAACCCACCTGTGGCCCCACCATTAACATACCCAGGAGATGTACATTACGGTAGCCGAATATTTACATCATTGATGAGTATGGAATTATGTAGTGATAATATAATTTCAATAAACCAAATGTTGAATGATGCAAGTGAAATGGTGGCACAATATGAATTTTCCACGGATGATCTCAATACTCAAACCAGGGATATTTCAAGGATATTGGATGCTTGGGAGCGGGATGCATATGAATTGTGTGGTAATACAAGGGCAATAGGAGATGCCATAACTATAGCTACAGTAAATTATATTAATGGTCATTATAATGAGAATGATGACCCGGTGTTCGATGATGGAAGGATAATTCTTTTGTTTATAAATTATAACATATCGAATGCTACGTATTACCAACTTGTTAATTTTATAACAGAAAAGGGACCAACCGGAATAAATTGGGTTCATACTGAGGGAATAAATCTCGAAGATGACCAGAAAAAGATTATAATGGATTTCCTTGTAAATCTTTATAAATGCTGGGTTGAACCTTATCGTATAACCTTCGATAAATCGGTTGCAATTGTTGGTGTAGACGATATGATCGATAATGAAAAACCGAGTGAGGTAAATGGGTGGTATATACCACAAAGCGATAGTTATGTATTAAGATATACAGGTAAACTTATACCATTATTTATCGATCCCCAATCGGAGACGTTTGTGAATTATGTATACAGGTATAAACAGTGGCAGAATATTAATGATCCAAAGGTGCAAAAATATAATAAGCAAATTGAATCCGGTCTTAATCCATTATTCCCATCCATAGGGTATTATTGTTTTGAAGAACGAAAAGATTCGTTGGAGGCTCCGAAGTGGTACGCCGGATATGGTGGTGTAAAAGAAGATACCCAAGAAAATGATCACGAATCCTGGGAATGGGAAATATTCTGGAAGAATGATAGTAAAATCATAGAATTACCGGATGTATACCAGGATCATACCGAACCAATGATCGCAGTAAATTATGACGAAGATATTGAGGAAAAGTACATGTGGGGTTTATTATATAAATACATCGCCGGAATTATGGAAGGTCATTCGAATTGGGTTATATCCGGAGAGAATGGTCCTGAATTGAATTTATGGTTGAAACATAAAATGAAGGAACTATATTCAATCCATTATGATTTTGAATATGCGACCGATGAAATACAGGAGGGTGATAGTAATTTGAAGGTAATATATTACGTTGAATTTAGATTGAGATAAAAAACATTAACATATGGATAGTTTCCTAACACCGATAAGAATACCGAGACTTGAAGATCCAACATTTCAGGCTCAATTTGATAATTTTTGTAGGGCAATACGTGATAATTTCGATAAGATCATTTCCGTGCAATTCACCAAAGGAGAGCGTGGTTCATCCATTATAAACAAAACCGCTCCAGTATTTGTTAATAATAAACTTACCAAACTGGGTGCCTCTTTTCTTAATGGTATTTTTATGCCAGAAGAAATCAACCAATTCGAGCCAAATATATCCGAATCGGAAATAAAGACAAAGGTTGATGCTTTGGCTCCACCGTTAGTTCCAGGAGATGATCATAGCGCCATAGATTTTAACATATTCAAAACCTTAAAATTGGATATATTTGTGGATGTTGAAGGCGGCCATTGCTATATGAGTACTCCTTATATATTCATAGATAATCGTATCAATGATTTGAGAAATCTTTTCGAGGACGAACAATTTGAGGACGATACCATATACAGGTTATTCAATGATTTTTCATGTTCCTTCATAGCTCACGCCAATTATTATGTCAATAACACTCCATCAACCGATAATGTTGAAGATTATGGAAATTGGGATTGGGCTGGTGTAGTTAATCAAATAGTTCCTAAATTATATTTTGATAGTGAAATCAATGAATTTTGTTGGAAAGTAAACGGACAGGAAACCCATATTACAGCCCAAGGTCTTAAAGGCGAACCCGGTACATCCTCATTATGTCATGTATGTAGAGGTGAATTGGAAGGTGCATATATAACTATAACCGAGGCCCAATATATAAAAAATAGTGCGATTAATCCTGAACAACATTGGCACAGATATGGTAGTGATACTGGAGGTGATGAATATAATGCATACGATATCATCCAGGATAAGGATTTAGTATTGTGTTATTATGATGACCCAATAACTCCGGGTAATTCCAATGATGGTACAAGACGACGTGCTTTTTTAGGACAAGCCATAAAATTCAATCCAGATAATAAAAAATTATATCGCGGACAAAGAGATCCGGATGATCCTTGTGAGGATATATTTTACTCAATAGCTAACCAATCGCTCAAGAATTTACTATATACCATCGGTCCCTGGTCTGATGAACAACACCCAAGTGGGCCAACTGAAAATGCCATTAGGGGATTGTTTATAAAGGGATACAACACATCGAATAATGACAATACACTCCATATGTTATATGCTTGGAGAGAAAACGAAGAGGATCCGGGAAAACTTCGTATAACTCCAGTAAATAGATCGGAAGCTTTAAATTGGAACAAAGACCCACTCACATACATATGCTCCCAACTTATAGATTTTATAATAGACTATAACATATACATTAATGGTAATGTTAACATTACGCAGGAATTGAACGTTCAAGGCAACACTCAATTGCAGGGTAATATGGTAGTTCAAGGCAATACCCAATTGCAGGGTAATATGGTAGTTCAAGGCAATACCCAATTGCAGGGCAATATGGTGGTTCAAGGTAACTCTGTAGTCCAAGGAAATACCATTGTGAATAACCTTACTGTACAGGGGGTATTTAATCAAACCGGCATTATAGGTACTTCATTAAGTATAGGTGGTGATTTTTTATATAGTGTTAATAACCAAACTCAAGGACAAGGACAACCGTCCCAAAGTTCATCTAAATTTGCAAGGGCTTGTGTGTCGCAAATTAATAATATCAAAACATATGTATCCGCTGTAAAATTAAGAAGTCAACAGGGACCTGGAGATAGACCAACGTCAGAAGATGGATCATTCCCAGATATACCTTTGAGGTGGGACGATTTTGGTAGCGGTGCAACTCATTTGGCATATATAGGTATAACTTTTAACTTGAGATTGATAATAGGCTACGCTGGATACGGTGATTCCATTACCAAGAAAGATGCTTACCATAGAAAAATCGAATACAACCAGCAATCCCCATCTTCTCCAAATACTGGCTCTATTGATGAATGGCAAAATATGAATTTATATAATGCCAGGGAATACAATATACCTTGCTATATTTACAAACAGTTTAGTATAAAGGGCGAGCATGAGCAAGTTACTGGTGAAAATAATACCGAAACCTACAAAGATACTACAAAAATATGGGATAATAATGCTAATGCGTGGACGGATGATTTATACGTATTATTTTCACAGCAGGCTGACCCAATAGTATTTGATGGTATTCAATTTACCCCAAAGATTTGTTTCAATGTGTTACTTACATCAAAGACCATTGATTCCCCGGATCAGACCGACCAAAACGACACAGAAACAGAGGAAACTACTCCATATAGAAATTTCAAATTGGGTGTCATCTTTTATCAGGGTGTTGTGGAAACTGCCCCAAACCGTGGATTTTATATGAATTTGAATAGTGGTTTAAATAGTGAAAATCAAATTACAAGTTCAAATATGCCGTGTTTGTATTCCACAACAAATAATGGTGACAATTCATATATTGATAAATTTGTAACCATATTCCCATATCAAATATGTGAATCTGCAAAGATACCGGTACCATTTTCGTCTGCTCCACTTAATTACATGATAACTAACCAACAAAACTTATATCTCGGGGTACAGGGTAATAATAGTTTAAATGATGCCGATTTGAGAAAAAGTTATTATAAACGTTATGTGAAGGAAGTAGCATTACCAAGAATGTGTGCAATAGCAGCTGGTATATTGGAAATGAATACTTATAGGACTCCGGGACCGATCCTTGATGATTATACATATACCTATACAAACGAATACAATGAAACGGTAGCCAGACCTCAAAAATACATATCGTTTTTTATAAACAGAAAAGCAAAATATTATCCAGATAGTAAGAAATTATCAATAGATTGTATTAATGATTCATTTGATGTCCATCGCATTTTCAAGTTTAATAACAATATGGATGTGCTGGATGGTAACGCTAATGTATATAGTAAATCATTAGTAAATGAAGATCCACACATACAGATGATACAAAGAATGATAGATGCTGACCAACCGATAGTTGGTATGACATCACAAACCGGTGTGACTGATCAACATTGGAATGATGTTGATATAATGGAACAAAATTATATATCAACCAGATAAAAAAATATTATTTGAAAGTATGCCAATTGCTCAAACACAATTATCAATTAATACCTACCAAAACGCCATATATACCGGAGCCAGTGGAGACATAAATGGAAATAATCCGGGTAGAGCATCCTATTCAAGGGAAATTAATTCAGTATCATATACCAAATCTGATGATACATTGCATTTGCTATGTCCATCCGTCTTGATAATTGGCGCTGACACATTACTGGAGGATAATGAAACCGACGACATATCATTTAGACAGGATCGCACACAAAATAATACGTTTATCAATACTAATAATCCAGATACAACAAGGATAGATAGTAACAGATTTAATACATTAGTTGGAGCTATGGAGTTTGTTGATCGTGGAGCGTTAGTGAACGATAAGATAAGTTCAGAAGATTGGGGGAATGCTCGATATTTTTATTCTTCACAAAATCCAAACGATACTCAACAAAATTCCAACGTGCGTGCAAAATATCGTATACCTCTATCTATGAAAATATACCCAAAGGCTTTTGTGTGGAGGTATTTGGCTAATGGTGAGCCTATTGCATTGGTTCAGGATATATCAACTGAGTTTGAAAATAAGATATGGAGAGGTGGTATATTTACTGATTTATCACAAAATTGTAACGCCTAACTTATTATATATATTGATATGAGGAGGAATCCTCGCATAAGAAATAAACAACATAAATGTTATGCAAGTGTATAAGGTTTTGGCCGGTCTCGATTTTTCCGGTAAAATTTTTGAAGCCAAGGCACAGACAGCTCTTGGTAGTGAGTTAATTAACAAATATCGTACGTTCGTAGTGGCCAATCCTGCCACATGCGCAACAGTAAATTCATTCCTCCGCGAAGCTCGTGGATTATCTTATGATTCAGGTATTCAGGCATTAGTTGAATCCCTTGCAGAGACCATAAATGACAATAAATATGGATGGGCTATAGCAAGTGTATGTGAATCCATATCCAACGGACAATGTGGACGTGGTAATTACCTCCAACTTCGTGCCCTCGAACAAGTACAGCCAATGCTTGAAATGAAGGAGGATGAAATTGTTTCCTACATTAAATCAGGCGCTCTTAAGAATGTTATGTATGTTGAGGCTTTTCGCAACATAGCAAAATCCATTTATAAGGAGCAACCAATAGTAGAATACAGTGAAGATTTTAAAGCAGTTCACCCAATTTCATTGGTAGAACAGGTTGAGGATAATTATTATTTCCACGCAGCAGGCCGTATCTTCCGCACTAACACTGAGGGTATATTTGAAGCAGATCGTCGTGATGTATCCAATGATTTTCTCGTCATTGCTTCGCTCTTGGAAAGTGGTACCTTGAAATATGCAGACGATACCCTTTCAATGGAAATTGCTAATCGTACTTATAAGGTATACGAGGACAATGGTGAAGTAAAGGCTTCGATCACTATTGAGGGAAAAACTTCAGTTTATACTATTGATCAATTACGTGAAAACAACAATTATTTCGTAATGGCTGCACCTGCTAATTTGAAGGCTCAACGCGCAGCTTTACTCGAATCCTTTGCAAAGGTATTTGAAAATTTTAACAAAATTGCTATTCTAAACAATGTGTCAATCATCTCTAACCAGAATGATCGTTTTGTACTTATAGAAAACAATGGAAATGCTTACGCAAAATTAATCCAATCTAACCACAGCCAATTATGGGAAGTTAAAAATGACATTGCAAAAGTATGTGAATCCATTAAGAAGTTCACAAGACTTGACGTTACCAAACTTTATACTGAATCCATCAATACAGCAGTGGCTGAAACAAAGGAAAAAGAAGGACAGCAAATCAAAGAAAATCTTGAAAAGGAAGCAATCGAACAGCGCAGACAACGTATAGCATTACTTACAGAACAATTTAAGAATGATCCTATCCGCTTAAAAATGTTGGCAACAATAGCAGCAGATCTTAACGAGATTAAATAAGTACTAAATTATGCAACTTTCGAAGGCTCCAAAATTTGGGGCCTTTTTTATTACTTATTTATTTTGAATATAACAAAGGATCTTATCTTCCATATATATTTGTATTGAAAAGACAAGATCCTCGATTATACGCCAGATTTCCCGACTTATTTAGTATGTTTCGTTATCGGTATCATCCGCACTCATGCTTGGGTAGCTCAAAAATGTTATTTTAACCTTATGGTCCAGGATATCTGTATGCACCTCAACACCACCTGTGGACGAGTAAGCCTTTGGAAAACCTGAACTCATGCAACTACTAAATAATTCCTGGATTCTGGCTCTCAAATCATCCTTTGTTATACCCAGGATATTAGCAACATGCCCAAGATCGCTGGTTTCAATCCCTTCATCCAGATTAATGTATTCCATCTCGATCATAATCTTACGAAGGTTGGCCTCGAATAATTCGTAATCATTTTCGGTAAGGTATGCTGTGAGGTCAACGAGTGGGAATGAATCCTCGCCGTTTTCTGTGCCGCGAAGTGCACAGAATCTTTCGAACTCTTCACATTTTTCTCGATATTGGAGGTATTCCTCAAAGGTTGCGATTTTTATTTCAGGCTTTGTTTGAGGTTTTATTTCCTCGGTGAAACGTCTTTTCTTTTCTAAATATTCCGAATACTTCATTGTTACATTATTTATTGTTAACTACTTCGATATCATCAAATACCACGGGTATTCTTTTCTTGAACTCCTCAAGTAATGGAATGGCAATCTCCCTCATTTGTGGATGGGCCGCCAGTGATGTACGCAACTTGAAGAAATGCCTCCATTCACGTAGATTCATAGTCATTACCATTTCGGTTTTTAAGGAGTTAGGTAATACGCTACGAGCCTCCTGGGGTGTAGCTCCGGCCGCAATCAATTCATTATAGTAAACCTCGGCTGATTGCATTGCTTTCTCCCAAATCTTATATTTTGGATCATCCTTGTCCCAAAATACTGGTTCGATAACGGTAATTTCACTACCAAACTTTCCTTTGGTGTAATTACAATACCTGGTGGATTCTTGTGTATAGGCCGCAAGGCGATGACGTACAATTTCGTGAGTAACTCCACGGTCACATATTACTCGCACGGTAACCGATTGGTGTTCCAATACGGAAAGGTGGCCACGCTTACGAATCATCTTTACAAATTCGAGTGCAGAATCCTGTGTGATTTTATCTTCGCTCTTGTAGGCGGTTCGCCCAGCCTTTTCAATCTGTTTTAAAATGTAATCGCTATCCACATTGGATTCGATTACGAAACTCGGTTTAATTATTCGCATAACAAATATGGGTTATTTTTTTACGATTGGTTGTTTCTTGAGCATTGATTTATAAGGAATCATAAGCCCCATGCATTCAACCAACCAGGAAATAGTGGTTATAATTCGATCAATTCTTCGTCCGGAGTATTTCATTTCCGGGTCTCTTTGTTTATTAACTCTTGCCATATTCTTAATGTTTAACGGTTTTCGTAAACCAATTTCGGTCTCTTATGTAAACCAAATTCGACCTCCCAAATACAACCTGTACCGGTTGACCTATACCAATCACAACACTCTTCAAGTGCCTCCATAGCTTCATTCAACGACTTAAAGAATCCGGAGGTCTTGCTCTGCCATTCGTTGATTGTATTTGTGATGTAGTATAATTTATCCATGCCCTTAGTATTTAAAGTACTTCAATTTTTTCAATAACTTTCAAGAGAATATCCTTTTCAGGAAGATTATTGGATACCAAGTGGCAATAGTCGGAAGTCACACTTGTAAGTATTCCGGTATAACTCATCATACAAGGCTCGTAACCTTCCACGAATCCGTGCTGGTCACGATAAGCCTTCGAACCCATATACGAAATCTTTAACTTCTTATCAACATGCTCGTTAAGATAAGGAATCAACAACTCCTTATATGCACGCCAAGCATTAATTGCTGCATTCTCTGCCTGTCTGAGAACCTCCTCGGCGGTCGTGGCTCTTAATCTTACTACCAAAAAATCGGTATTAAACTGCTTCGAATCCATAATCTTAAATTTTAATATTCTGCATATTTATATAAAGGAAATTCACTAAAACTTAACAAAAATCCTAAAGATTTTTTGGTTCCAAATCTGTAGAATCGTTAACTAATTTTTTAACTTTTTATGTTTCGAGATATAGGATTTCATATCATTTATTTCCTGCTCTGCAAGGCTATTCGTTAGGGTGCTTATATAAACATTCCAGGAGTTAAGTGATTCGATTATATGTTTAAAATTGTCTTCAAAACCGTGTGCATAAAAGTATGGGGTAATATCAAGCCATTGAGTACCACCTTCATAATTTATTCGGCGCAACATAATTTGGTTGGTGTTTGGATTATCCAGACCGCCCAATTCTTCTCTATATGACCCAAACTTGCAATAATCAAATGGATCCAATAGCAGGTCCGACCAGTAATTACGGCCACTATACCATCCAACACGAAGGTTCGGTTTGATTTCCTTTACCTCATGAGCCAATTCAAGCAACCTTTGTGTATCATTATCACCACCCATAAAACCCACACAGGTTATGTGACGACCATATTTTTTTATCAGCCTTTCCAATACATCATCTGTAAGAGCCTCACCTGGATCACGACCTTCCCATAACCACGGTGAATGGCAACCAGGACATTTGTGTGGACATTGTGTAAGGTTTATTACCAAAGTGGTCTCCCCGGGAAATTCCTGGAAGACCACGCTGTAATTCGAATATCTAATCATAGTTAGTTCTTTCTTTGTTTATCGTTTTGGAATTGGCCATTATAGGTATTTTCGACCTTGTTGGAGTTATGGACTATTACCTGTGCCAACCTTGCTCCTTGTTCGATAATCATTGGCTCTTCCACTTTAAGGAATGCACCCATATGTTCGGTTTCGAATCCGGCATCGAATAATCCACTACGAATTTCACCACCACAACGAACTACACTGGAACGGGTCTTGAACTCCATACAACAATCGTTAGGCATCTTGCACCCTTCCTTAAATTGTACCTCGTAATATCCTGGTTCCAATCTCCAACCAAGTATATTGGTGTCTAAAACTTCAGGCACCCAATTATGTGATTTTGGAAGGATTGTTTTATGAAATTCCGGCACATGTCCTATATCGGAATCCCTTTCGTTTTTAACCCATTTCATTGAGCCATCCATTTCGGCATAATGCCCGAATCTACTGATCGATTCTACTCGTACATCGATTCCTTGTTGTTGGATATATTCATCCTTGAATCCCTGGATTATACCTCTTTCTGCGATTTCTTTTCCTGTTAACATAGCGATATTATTTTTTAGTCTTTTTCTTATTTTCTTTCTTTGCGCTTCTGAACCATTCCTTATCGATTGGTTTGATCACAGCCAAAATATGTTTCCTAAATTTTTCACGTTCCTGTGGGGTAAGTTTGGCACCTTCGATTGCCGCTGCAGAATTAAATTCGCATGCTATATCAGCCAATCTATTTCTTACACCAATTAACCATTTACTTGATAAATCCATTTTGCTAAATTTTATATGTTAATATATTAAACGTTTCCTTGCTTTTAGAACAGGCTCATTTGAATACTACCATCGATATTCATTATTGGTAGGTTGGCGCTCGATAATATACGATTGATAGGATCCAACACGAACTTCTTATACATTCTCCTGCGATCCACCGGAGCATACTTATCGGCCCATTTTGGATACTTTGTTCCTTCGTAAGCGAAGTACGTATCACCCTTCTTTTCACTGGAACCTTCTATCGTATAGTATTTCAATTTACCACCATAAATCGGTTCACTACCAAGGTGGTGCACATTATTCAACCAATTGTACATTGCCAATGCCTTAATACCAAAGGTGGTTGCCGGTGCCGTTTTAAATCCTTCCGGATCTGTATCGGTTATTATCTTTTGCATATAACCATTTATTTTACGATTGGCACTAATATCATCAATATTCGCCTGCTGGAAATCGTTAAGGAATTTTTGGGACATAATATTCAATTCCTGTGTGAGGTACTTACCATCATATTCCAACATAAACCTTACCATTTCCTTGAGCTGTTTACGTGCAATAGTTGGGTATTCGGATTTGATAATTTCCAGACCTTTAATCTTAATTGGAAGGTCATCCATATCGTAATATTTACCCTCCTTCCAAAGAAGTATTTGACCATAACGCTTTTTAGTTTCGTGTAACCAAATACCTCGCTTATTCACAGTTTCCAGTTCGAAATCTTCGAGATCCGCTGTATTTGGTCTAACATTACGTGATAGGAAATATTCGTGGAGGTGTTCCTTATTATGCTTATCCAAAAACTCCGTGTTGATTTTGAGGATGATTTTAAGTTTATCCTCCAGTGTTAATTTTTCAGAACCCTCGATTGTATCGATCAGATCCTTATATGAAAGGTACAAACTATCCGTATCTCCATATACGCAGGTTACCAATGAATTATCATGTGAATGTTTAAGGATTTCCTCGATTTTTTCCGGTGATTTAAGCTTAATACAAAGTTCCTGTTGGATCTTTTTAAGGTCCGGATTTGTCTGCCAAGAGTCTCTCCAGAAATCATTGAGGTGACGTTCCATATGATGGGTGAGGTTACGTCCTTCACCGGTAATATCATTCGCCAATGCAATATTGAACCAATAGAATGCCTGATGGGAAGTACCACCATAGATACTATTCATCATAAGTTTGATAGCTTGTTCCAGGTTGGCGAGGTAGGTTATTTCCGTTTTGATTATTCTTCGAATAACAGTTAAATCATCCGGATTCCTATTAACCAGGTCCTCACCACAGGTAAATGCATACCCCATACCTTTCAGGTGGTCAATCTCATCCTGATCATATTTATTTAGGATCGAATGGTTAAGTTCCTGAATACCCAAACCTGGATGGTCCTTATAACAACGCAGGATATGGTCGATATCGTTAATTATATGTGCATCTAATTTCTTGGATAAGTATTTACTATGTGAACGTTCAATACGAAGGTTATTCCATACATTCTTTAAGGTATAATCCTTATCGTTCTTATAGACGTGTCCATTAACCGAAACGAAATAGTTTTTATCCTTACGGTAAGGTGCAAGTTTTTCCTCATCCAGGAATTGACCCACAAATTCACCATATTCCGGTTTATTGATTGACCCCTTATTCTTCCAAACATTGGCACATACCACAATATATCCTTCCATATCCCTGCGGTAAGGTGCAAGTTTTTCCTCGTCATAGAAGGCCCCAATATAATTTTCAAAACTAATATTCGTCACTATACCGGTTGTTGGATACAGGCCTGAAAAGTCATTACAACACACTAATTCCCACAAACCAGCCACCGGCATCTTTACGTATGCCCCGGTTAACCTACCACGTTCCACACGCTCCTTATCCTGCCAAACAATCTTGATATTTTTGCTACGGAAATATTTAAGGATTAAGGATTCAGTAAGTGCTATCTTCGAAAAACATTGACCGATACGTTCCTTTGCATATAGTGAATACATATAGATATGGTCCATAGATTTGAATTTCTTATCGTTTAACTGGACCAGGATACTATCGATCAAGTTGTAAAATACATACCTACGATAATCATTGACATATAATTGTTCGAGGTTTCCGTCATATTCCACCTTGTTTGCTCCAAGCACCTCGTGTGAAATATAATCCAGGTTCATTGATTCCTTTATAGGTAACACCTGTGTATCCTCCGTGGCAATTACATCCATCATATCCAATATTAAGGTATGTACTGGATGGGGCATCCTAATAGTATCGCCCTTCATATTGGTAAATTGTTCGTACCTGGTTGTGTGAGTAATGGATGCATTCCCGATCGAAAGATTTGGATAGAAATTACGAATACGGCTCGTAATATAGCACCAGTCGTATCCAATCGAGTTCCAACCGGCAAGGATTGGTACCTTCGCTACGACGTTTTCCAGGAAGAAACGGAGCATTTTTTCCTCCGTATCGAAATACAAATATCTAAACTCCGGTTTCTTTAAATCCAGAGTTTTGTAAAATGGAATGCTATCGAGATAATTATAAAATTGTTCCTTAATCCATTCGATATCCTCGTCGGATAATGGTTTATCACCCATAACCACACTGTTCATATTTGGAGACACCAGTGATATGGTATGGATTGGTTCGTCAGCAACTGTTGGGTCGGTGAAATCACCTAAACCAATTTCTCCGTGAGGCCCTGGCTTTAACTTTGTTTCAATATCGAACGTATATAATTTTGGGAAAACCTTACCATCCATTTGTTGTTGGATAGACGAATCCAAATTATATATGAACTCCTTGATATCGAACTTGCTTGGTTTATAAGTGTACTTCACGTCGGCTTTTGCCCCATCCCAGGTATTGAACCGCCCATTTGGAGTGTAGTAATATGTTAGAAATTTTTGGATGTTATCGAAATGCTTGATTTCCTTATTACCATCCGGTTTGATAAAGGATATACTAAATTGTTTTTTATCCCTATTGTAATCGTAATCAAGTATCATAATTATAGTTTACAGTTTACAATTTAATATATAGGAAATACCCAACAGTTTAAGTTGCTAAACTAATAAGAAAGTACGCGTGGTCGCCTTATTATTTTTATAGTTATAAACAATATATCTTCTATGGCTCAACGATTACAAATGAATATTAGCAAGGACGATAAAACGTTCCGTTATCTTATAGATGTTGATGATACTGTAAGTGCTACAAATGGCTCATATGGTGCTTATGGTGTGGATATATTGAACGAGAATGGTACAATCCAAATTCTTAACCAAACCAGAAGGCTTAACAATATTGTGCGAGACGTAAATATTTGGAAAATATATAATGTAACACATGACAATTATTATATACCAAATTCAGTCGTTCAAAAGAAAGTTAGGCTATATATCCCAACGTATTCCATTGAACGTCTATACGATGATAAATTTGTGGACGGAGTTGACCTTTCAGGATTACGCTATATAGTTACAGCATATACCTATATAAATGGGTATGAGGTAATCGTGGGTAGTTATATATTCTCTCCAGGAGATACCATTGCTTCTCCAAAGGTATTTAATTACAAGGGGAATGAATATCGGTCAATGATTGAGTTTAATATTATAGATCCTGCCACATTAACATATTCCGATGATTGGGCTCAATTTAGACAGGATTTTTGCGAGGAACCGGCAGGTACCAACAATACCGGTTCCGTCCTTAATTTTGATTTGCATATTGTATCAAAATTCGAGGATGGTTGGATAGAATCAGTTGAATTTAAAGGTTGTTCGAATGGGCTTGCATTTAATAGATATACCAACGATATTATGCATTCCACTTTGACCTTCGATAATGGAGCGACAATGGAATTGTTATTCAATGAGGAATATGGGAATGACCTTTGGACCTATATGCAGGAGACATATGGTGTAGATGGTGGATGTGTAGTTATTTATGAATTACTCATAAGGGATAAGGATAATGTATACCTCGCTCCACCGGTTGCTGCGCAGGTAATAACTGATCCCTGGATCGATCTTTGGCAAATCAATACTGGTGGTGGGGAATTAATATATAATAGGGATGGATCGGATACACGTGAGGTAAGGAGCACACGTATAGTGGAAAATAATAGAATCCATCCGGATATACCCGAGCCACCGTATCACAAATTCACTCGCCGGGATTTTTTTCAGGATACAACCCTCGATTGGAATTGGTATAAGGATGGACTCGTACTCCAGGGATGTATATATCTTTTCAAACCGGATGTTGATTATTCTGATTTTGAAACTCTTATGGAAGAAGAAGTGCCGGTAATGGAATTCTTAACAAACGAAATACCAATTACCAGGGAAATTTTCAAATTCCTTTTACCGCTCGAAAATGAACTTGGTTTGGAAAAAATTAACTTTGATTACATAGATATGCAGGAATATAACGTACACGTGGTAAACAAAATACATAAGGAAGTAATAAATATCAATCGCCCAGACGATTACAAGGCAAATATTCTAAAACCGGTATTTATTCGTTCGGTTGATTTGAAAAATATCACCATTCACCCTCAGGTTACCGAAAATATAAGTTTTAACCTAAATCGCTACAAATCTGTGGTAAATTTATTCTATATTCGTATAGAAGGTGTGGATTTTATAGAATCCGGTCGCACCGATTCCACTGTGGTGTTTAGGGTTGATGGTTCACGACTTCCTAATGAAATCACAGAGGGTAAATTTTTTATATTAAACGAGAATTTTGAGGCAATAACCTCCGGCAATTATATATATGAATAATGATAGATCTTTGTAATACAACGGATGCTGTGGTTTTGGAGAATGATATAGACCTTGTTCTCCAACAAATAGAAATTCTATTTGATACCAGCCCTGGCGATGTGCTTGGTGATTATAACTTCGGTACAAGATTCGAGGATTATTTATTCGACACCTCGCTTGGAAATCATACAGTAGCTTCCCAAATATCGTCAATCATCCGTAATAATGTGGATTTAATGGGCTGGGACCTTACTGTTGAAGTGGATTTCCTGGCTGGCTCCGATAATGATATTCTTATGTTTAGGATAACTGTAAGCAAGGAGGTTGAATCGTATAGTAAAATATATAGTGTCACACAAGGTGATGTTTCTAAATATTCCAAATTAACACCAGTTGCATAAAAACTTTATATAATTATGAAAATTTTTTCACTTTTGCAATTAAAATATAATGAATTTACGGGAGCTGTTCAAAATTATTTGGCAAAGGCTCTTGGTAATGCTTCATTCCGTAATTCGAGCAGTTCAATATTTGGCCAAATCATAAACGTAATCCAGGCGACTGTTCAAAATATAATGTCGTATATAGAGGATAGTATTACTGAGCAAAATAAATATACGGCCACCCGTAAACGTTCAATATATAATTTGGCTTCCATATCCGGTTACCAACCCCACATGGGATCTGCAACTACCGCAACTATATCTGTGGCGTTTAAACCTAATAATGCTGCTGTTGGTGATGTAATTTTGCCAAATAAAACCAAATTTTCTTGTTCCCAAAATGGTTGCACCTTTAACTTGATTCTTCCACAGGAGGCAATCGTACTTTCTCCGCGTATGGATAATAGTACCAAATTTCTTACAGTAGTCGAAGGCAAATTCGAAACCCAGACATTTTTATCAACCGGCGGTGAATTATACACCATTAATGTGCCATTCTCCGGCGATTGTGATATAGAATATTTGGAAGTTGAAGTTAACAATGAAAAATGGGAGCGCCGTGAATCCTTGTATGACCTCGATCCGGAAGCTAAACAATATTTTGTTCGTACAGCCTTAAAGAAGGGTATTGATTTAATATTTGGTAATGGTCAATATGGTAAGGCTCTCCACGACCAGGATAATATAAAGGTAACATACCTATTACACAGTGGTGAGTATGGAAATATAAATTCCAACGAACCTGTTTCATTTGAGTTTGCTTCTCCTCTTCGCGATGTACTTGGTGGTGATGTTGATGGTAATTCAATGTTCAGTGTGCAGGTATATGGTAAGGAATTTATAAGAAGTGGATCGTTCTCGGAAAATACCGAACAGGTACGTCAAATGATTGGTCTTAATAGTAGATCATTGGTATTGGCCGATCCTAAAAATTATTCATTGGCACTTAATAGATTCTCTTTTGTGGGATACAATCGCACATGGTCAGAACCGGGCTCCTTGGTAATTAACAGTTTGGTATTGGCAAATTTCAAAACGAAACTGGCAAGCGGTTTGGATTATTTCAATTTAACCGAACGCGATTTTTACCTATCCACTGATCAGAAACAATCCATAATCAACTCAATTCGTAACTCAGGTCAGCAACTTGCAGGTACAGTTTATAATATATTTGATGCCGAAGTATGTAAATACGCTATTTATGTCTATGTGAAACTCAAATCGGAATCTGCTGATACCCAATACATTACCAACCAAATTCGCAAATTATTAGGTGGTTTCTTCTCCGATATAAAATCCGACATTTTCATACCAAAATCCGATATAACCAAGCTATTAAAGGACAACATTGACGAAATAGATGGTGTTAATGTATATTTTCTATCAGATCGTAATGAACAGGCCTTAAAGAACCACAAATATATTGATAAGCAATACAATTACAACCCATCAAAAGGTACATACGATATAAAGGAAACACTTGTTTATTTATATGGTAATGAAAATCCAAACCTTGGGCTTGATTCACATGGAAATATTTACCTGGATAACACAGATCAATTCCCGGTACTTATGGGTGGTTGGTCCTTTATATCATCGGCAGCTGGCGAACGTACTGAGATGGCGACTGTGATAGATCCGGTAACAATTATATATGAATAAGGAATTATGATAGAATTTGTAGATATTAAAACTGGAAATCTTTTCCACATAAAATCGGGAGACCCTTATACTTTTTGGTTCGAGGATGGCCAATCCTTAAACTTAAATTACGTGAAGAAAGTATGTTTTATCTCCAATGAACCAACCGCATACGTGGAACTAAACTCCCCGGTATTTTCCATACTTAAACTCAACCAGGATATACCGAGATTTAATGAAATTAGGGGAGAAATAATAAATTCCAAGAGGTATATTGATTTGGATCTTTTAAAAACCAATCAATATCTAATGACCGGTTATGCTTACACCCTTCCTGGAACTATGAATACTGTGTATATTTATATGTTATATATTATGGGTTCATCGAAGGATTCAGGTGAAATTCGTGATAAATTCAAAATAAACGGTGAAGAATTTGAGGTAGGTGCCGATTTTTATGCACCCAACGAAATACTTAAATCAAATCTTGAAAACTTTGATATATCCATACCGGAAGCCATTCAAAAGGCTATATTTGATGTGGATGTACACGAAGAATCCAATGATAATATTACCCTTAACCGCAAATATAAGGAACTCCTGATGAACTATTGGGATATAGTTGCCAATAAAGGCTCATATAATAGTCTTTTGAATAGTCTTGCATGGTTCGAATGGGGTGATCTGGTTAGGATTGAAGAGGTGTGGAAGCGTCATGGACGTAATATGGAAAACTATTTTCATACCGAACTAAACCGAGAAATTGATGAGGAGTTTTTGTTGCAACTCGCACATAATTCAAAGACCACATATATGGGTCTTTATATGGCTCTTTCCAAAATAACTAAAAATAGTAATGGCCAAATAGAATATTGTGATGCAATCGGTGGCAGTTCACCAATTACAGGTTATGAAACCGGAAGTGCAGTACATAATACATTTCAAAGGGATGAAGATGCCATAAACGAAATGGGATGGGAGATATCCCATGTGGGCCAGTCTTCGCATCAAACCCCCCAACAATCAGCACCAGTGCCGGGCCAAATAACGGAACATATTTCGGCACCTACTGGAAGTAATAGGGATGTTATGGCTTATAACGAACCTAACCCCAATCTTGAACTCGTTTCAACAAAATGGAATTTGTTGGAATTATGCTTAAAAATGACACTTTTGGGTAATTTTTATTCAACATACTTTATGCCTATACATATGGACCTAATCCATTCAACAGTGGAGCATTGGGTATTTACATATGCTCAAAAGCTTCTTAATACCACAGGTACTGAACATATTCGTACCAAATCTTATGGAAATACATTTGGGTTGAAATATGATAAGGAATGTAAAATAAAACATGTTGAAAATAGAGCGTATTCAAATACCTTATTTAAGGGACGTGGAGATGTATTTGGATATAATAAGGATTACAATAAATTGGAACCTGTAAATCAACCAAGTGATTTTAACCCATTGCGTTACTTTTATGGAGGAGCCGCAGGAGTAATAAATTTCCAGGCTTCTATCCCTGCAGTTGATGAAAATGATATAATATATAAGCAACGTATCACCTGGTATTCAGATACCGGATGCATCGGTAGTATGTATGCAAACATAGACCCGGATAATTATGATTCGTGGTTTGATGTCCGTATGGAACCAACCTTATGGTTTGTTAGGGATAAATACCCGGACTATAAACCCGGCAAGTTTATATGTAGGGAGCCAGCCTTGTATGAAAGAAGTACGAGACAACACACATATGGTCATACCGGACCAGATAACGACCCAATACAACATAGTGTGGACCAGGGTGAATGGTACGATTCGGATCACTGTGAGGTGGAACCTGGTATTTATATGTATCCGGTTAATTCCCAAACACTTAATGATCATGATTGGATAAGGCTTGGGATTTATGAAAATAAATTATGGCCTATAGACCCAAATAACCCATCGCTATATCCGGATATGTGGAATGATGAAGGTATAATTCATTTGGAAGGAGAAAATTACACCTCATATCCTAACAACGACACTTACGAATACCGCTGGATGCATAATTTCGAATTTGCCCTTGGTTTCCGTAAGGCTGGTCATTATTTTGTAACGCTTGAATTTACACTTACCTCCGGTGCAACCTATACCAGAACAGCTGAGGTTGATGTAGTGGATAACGTATCGAATCATATTAAATTATGGAAGGTGGTACCAAGAAGTATCCAGGAAAGACTTGAACTTAACCCCCAAAACATAGAAGCTCTTTTACATACATTTCAAATCCGCACCAGGTTGCCTCATATTGAAAGTCAATTAGAACGAAGAACCACACCGGTTGGAGATATACATTACGAGTACGATTTATATAGGGATTACCAGGAGCATAGTATATTTATTCAACACAGTGGGGATGCTCCATTGGATAAGAACCACACGGTCATATTTGACATACCATTATATGAATATATAAAGGTAACCTGCACATGCACTGTGGACGAGGATCCAACATGTGAAACCATAGAAAATATATATGCTAATAATTTGGAGGAGGGATTAGCTTATTTTGATGGATATTTATGGATAACTACACGGGTTAATAATAAGGTGCGTTGTATAGGTATATCCAGGAAATTCCAAACCGAACCAGATTTCAACCATCGTATAATATCGTTGGAACCGGGCACTATAGAATCCCCAAGGTGGCAGGTATTATTGAATCCAGTATCCAGGAAATACGAACCAGTAATCGAGTGGCGTTTCCAACCATTTATGTTCAAATTGGAACCTTTCGAGAATTGGACACCACAAGGTGGACCAAATTATATAAAGGCAACAGATATAATATATGCCGAGCCTTGCCTCAAATTTAGTTTGGATACAGAAGAAAGCAGTTGGAAATTTACCAATATATCTACCAACGAGGTATATGAATCGGATTTGTTTGAAAATAACCAATACTCACCAACCGGCAATTATGGTTACAGGCAATCTCGAGTACCAATCGCAGGAGGTATGCAATCAACCTTTGTATTACCTTATACGGAGGCACACCTAAATCCAGGATATTACTCAATTGAACTTCATTATACCAAGGGTGGGGTTCAACAGGTATGTAAATACGACTCAGCATTTGTTATGGGAAAATAGTATTGTTTAAGTATGGAACAGATTTTAGAACAATTTTGGAACTCTATTGATGTGGTATATGTATTGATGTGTAATCTCATCACTTACATAATTATTACCTGTTTTCCTAACGGTAAGGAAATGGGCACAGGAGTCAAACGCATTATAAGTACTATTGTTGCCATAGGTACCGGGTATGTATTTGTCACACAATTAGGCCATCCTGTAGAAAATATATTTTATGGATTTTTTCTTCAATTCTTGATGTATGATTATATCCTTAAATGGTTCTTTAGAAAAATAGGTGGGGAACCTAAACAAGCCAAAAAATCATCCAAAAAGAAAAAGACCACAAAAAAGGCCGTCAAGAAAACGACCAAACCTAAAACTCAAAATAAGAGCGAATAAACGGAAGATCTCCTGTTCCCTTATAAATTGTTCAAGGAACAGGAGATCCTTTGTTATACGCAAGATTTTCCTGCAAATTTTTAATTTTATCGCAAGGTGTCCACCTCCGCAATTTCAATCAGGTAGGCATCAGCTTTCCCTTTCCAATCATTGGCTATCTTTTGTACCTTTGAAATATAGTCTGGATCCTCCGCATATATGTTTCCAATTTTTTCAAGATACTTGTCAAGTGTAGGTTTTTCTCCCTTAAATATCCACAGATCCCACATATGTCTATCCAGGATTGAATGATACCAATTCATATAAACCCCGTAACCTTTATAATTTACACCAGGGATTTGTAGATTGGAACGCGATTTAGGTCCTTCACCACACTTTTTCATACCAAATCCATTTTTAGCATTCTCCCCAACATCGGAGCCGAACGTCCTGGATTCAAGTATCAATTGTGCCATAATAATTTCCGGATACCACGTACCGCATTCACACACGAACCTAAATATGGTATCTTGTTCCTCCGGCACAGCACCCTTAAAGGTTGCGTACTTACCGGCCAAATATTCGGTACCAAGGATCGACATACTCAAGTCGGTGGTTTTTTCGTATGCTTCAATTTCATTGCGAAGTTGTTCGTTTTCTTCGTGAATAGGAATCCACATGACGAATGGAACCAACCACAGAAGAATTATGAGCATCGGCAAAAACATATAAAGAAGTTTTCTACCACGACTTTTTACCACAGCAACCTCTCCTGGTTTATAATCACCAACAAATGTCAAAGATTCCGAATTAAATACCCTGCAAGGAAAATCAAATACCTTCATAATTTTAAATCAATTTGTTAATACTCTTCGCTTACTACGATACCACCCTGGATCCAAATTCTCTTACCGTCAAGGTCGAAGAAAATTTTATTATCGGAAGAATCATCGCGAATATCGAACTTACCGCTCCAGGTTTTAATGGTGTCACCCTCATAATCCATAAGGGTAAGTGTACGGTTCAATCCACCGGTCCAATCTGACTTAATGGATTTCATTTCGCGACTGCAACTCTCGCAACCTGTCTGTGCGAATACTATGGCAACCAATGCCAAAATTACCAAAAACTTTTTCATGTTTCTTATTATTTTGATTTACGATTATCTTTAATTACCTCACCTTCATCATTGAACGACATCAGGTCATTATTTTTAATAACACCCACCTTACCTTCGCAAAACGCTATTGCCTGTTCTATTGTTGGAAATATTGCATCCACCTCCTCAAACTTCCAGTTAATATAACGCGATAATTTCCAACCGCCGGTGCATGATTCCAACACCTTATATCTTTTACTTTTTCCTATTGCACCACTCTCACAGTAGTTATAGACAATTTGTTCCTGAATCGATTTCATATATTCCCAATTTTTATAAGGTTTTACAATTAGCATGCAAGGTTGTGAAAGTTCATATTATCAATCAAATCCTCAACCACTTCCCTTGCTTTTGCTCGGTATTCATCGTAGTACTGGTTGTATTCCTTTCTCCAAGCAGCAACACCGAGTTTGTAAGTGTTCCAGATTTTCAGGAGAGTGTCCATATATCCACCCTTTTCCTTCCAAGGATCGCATGCGATAGCGCTCAATACCTCAAAGAACTTGGCTGTGTTGTACTTACCTTTTTCACCTGGCTTCCAAGAACCAAAAGTTGGTTCGTTTATTTCAATGCGTGATTCTTCAATCTTGATGGTATCGTTTGAGTAATCGTATTCCTCACGGTAGTACATGTCGATTTCAAGGCTGAAATCCTTTGGATTTTCCATACCCGGAACAGTTATACGTGCCCAATCGGATTGAACGTAAATTCCAAGGTCCTCACCCAACCAACCGTGAAGGAACTCCGTTGTGTCGTTTACAAACTTCTTCTTGTTGGCTTCCATAAACTCCTTCACCTTGCTTCTCTTTGCTTCAAGTTCCTCACCCAAAGGAAGCAATTCAGGAATGCTCTTATCCAAAGCAGCACCACGTTCGATCAAGCTCTTGGTGATGGTCTTAATGTGCTGATCACGAAGCTTCAACAGGTCCTCCTTGTTCTTCATATCCAAGGTTGATCTCTTATACTCTGTACCTGCAAGGTTGTGCTCCCGGCAGTACTTCTGGAGGTTGATTACTTCGTTAAGGATATCGCTTTTCTTACTTTCTATTGTCGTTCTCATCTTCTTAAGTTTTAAAGTTCTACATATTTATATAAAGAAAAACCGGAAATCTTAACAAAAAAGTTTTCAACTTTTTTGGTCCCGAATCG
>AUXO010831088.1_pt1 | contig 52280 bp, 45 predicted proteins | sample 768731 | NCBI WGS metagenome assembly AUXO01 (sample SAMN02715735, study PRJNA202380) | gut metagenome | biome: sheep rumen | host: Ovis aries | place: New Zealand: Palmerston North | reverse complement strand
GCGCAAGATACAACGTTGCGTGCGAGAGCCGGTGAGATGCTCTCGGCGATTTGAAAACCAGTTACGCCCTCTTCATACGAGCGAACAGAGCCATCTGGGAATGTGATTTTTACCATATACAAAATAGTTTTTAAATTGAATCGGGTGCAAAGGTACTAAAAAAACAAAAAACAGAATAAAAACATCCGCTTTTGTTTCATACAAACCATTGTTTTTGATATTTTTCACACTATCAATCATCAGTCATCAACTATTTAATAACATTTTGTCATGATTTTCGTCAATAGAAGACTATTTGACCTAAAAAGGGAAACAAAAGCATCTTTTCTTTTTGTCTTTTGCTTACTTTTTAGTAACTTTGCACCTAATTATATAAAACTCCATTTTTGGTAGAAAAGACATCAACAATTGAGCATAAGCGAAACAATTTAAGGTAAAAGGAAAAATGAAAGCTTTAACGAAGACCGATTTCCATTTTGAAGGACAGAAAAGCGTTTATCACGGAAAAGTACGCGACGTATATGATATCAACGAAGACCTGTTGGTGATGGTGGCAACAGACAGGATTTCTGCCTTCGACGTCATCTTGCCCAAAGGCATTCCCTTCAAGGGACAAGTATTGAACCAGATTGCAGCCAAGTTTCTCGATGCAACAGCAGACATTTGTCCCAACTGGAAATTAGCCACTCCCGACCCTATGGTAACCGTAGGATTGAAATGTGAGGGATTTCGTGTAGAAATGATTATCCGTGGCATCTTGACAGGTAGCGCATGGAGAGACTACAAGAAAGGCGTAAGAGAGATATGCGGAGTGAAATTACCTGATGGGATGCGTGAGAACGAGCGTTTCCCAGAGCCTATCATCACGCCTACTACCAAGGCTGACGAAGGTCACGACCTCAATATCTCTAAGGAAGAAATCATTGCCCAAGGTATCGTCAGCGCAGAAGACTATACCGTCATGGAAGACTATACCCGTAAATTATTTAAACGTGGTCAAGAGATTGCGCAAAAGCAAGGTTTGATATTGGTAGATACCAAGTATGAGTTTGGTAAACGTGATGGTAAGGTTTACTTGATTGACGAGATACACACACCCGACAGCAGCAGATACTTCTATGCCAACGGTTACGAGGAAAAATTCGAGAAAGGAGAACCACAGAAACAACTATCCAAGGAGTTTGTCCGCCAATGGTTGATTGAACACGACTTCATGAACGAGCCAGGACAAACCATGCCAGAGATCACAGATGAATACGCAGAAAGCGTAAGTGAGAGATACATTGAACTGTACGAGCATATCGTAGGAGAGAAATTTGACAAAGCCATCGAAGACGGTGACATTGCCAAAAGAATAGAGAAAAACGTAGCTAACTATTTAGCAAGCAAATAAACAGCAAACGGCTTCATGTACGATCAAGAGAAAGTCAAGCCATATCAGGGTGACAAGGAAAAGGGGAAGCTCGTTGAGGAGATGTTTGACAACATCGCTCCTGCATACGACAAATTGAACCACAGGCTGTCGTGGAACATAGACAAGACGTGGCGTAACAAAGCTATCAAGGCATTGCAACCCTTCCATCCCCAGACCATGCTTGACATTGCAACAGGCACAGGCGACTTTGCCATCCTGGCAGCCAAGATGCTCAAACCCCAAAAGTTGATTGGGGCAGACATCTCTGAGGGGATGATGAACATCGGAAGGCAGAAGGTGGAGAAGGAACAATTGAGCCACGTAATCTCGTTCATGAAGGAAGACTGCATGAATCTGTCGTTTGCAGACAACACATTTGACGCCATTACGGCAGCATTCGGTATACGTAACTTTGAGCACCTCGACAAGGGATTATCTGAAATGCATAGGGTATTAAAGCCAGGTGGACACCTGAGCATCCTGGAACTAACCACTCCCGTAACGTTTCCTATGCGTCAACTATTCAAGATTTATTCACACACGTTTCTTCCATTCTATGGAAAGATTGTTTCCAAGGACAAAAGCGCATACCACTATCTCACGGCCAGCATCGAAGCATTCCCACAAGGAGAAACGATGATGGAAATATTCAAGAAGGCAGGATTCACCGACATGCGATTCAAACGACTGACATTCGGTATTTGTACGATGTACCTGGCCACAAAATGACGCAAACATTAAACACCCACACAATCATGAAAAAGTATGGATTAATTGGTTATCCACTGGGACATTCTTTCTCGATTAGCTATTTCAACGAGAAATTCCAAAATGAAGGAATAGACGCAGAATACATCAACTTCGAGATTCCCACCATTGAAAATTTGCTTGAGGTTATCGACATGAACCCTGAACTGAGAGGGCTTAACGTAACCATCCCCTACAAGGAAAAAGTGATGTTTTATCTTGACTCCATCAGTCCTGAGGCAAGGGAAATAGGAGCTGTCAACGTGATTCGCATCACCAGAAAAGGCAACAAAGTATCTCTCAAGGGTTTCAACAGTGACGTGATAGGGTTCAGGCAGAGCATTGAACCTCTTTTGGAGAAATGCCACAAGAAAGCACTGATATTGGGAACGGGTGGAGCATCAAAGGCTGTAGATCACGGATTGCGTTCACTCGGTCTGGAAACCGTTTTCGTAAGCAGGTATGAACGACCAGATACCATACAATACGAGTCGATTACGCCAGAAGTCATCGAGGAATACAACGTCATCGTGAATTGTACCCCCGTAGGGATGTATCCCCATGTAGATGAATGCCCCAAGTTGCCTTATGAAGCCATGAACCACAACACATTGCTTTACGACCTGCTTTACAACCCCGACGAGACACTCTTCATGAAGAAGGGAGCCGAACACGGTGCAACGGTGAAGAATGGATTGGAAATGCTCCTGCTACAAGCCTTTGCCAGTTGGGAGTTTTGGAATGATGATTGCTATAAATAAATACAGAATATGGTAGATAACCGTTATATGATGCGTGGCGTGAGTGCCGCCAAAGAAGATGTTCACCAAGCCATCAAGAATATCGACAAGGGAATATTTCCACAAGCATTCTGCAAGATTATCCCCGACATATTAGGAGGAGATCCCGACTATTGCAACGTGATGCACGCCGATGGAGCAGGTACGAAATCATCGTTAGCGTACATGTACTGGAAGGAGACGGGCGACCTAAACGTATGGAAAGGAATAGCGCAAGATGCCATCGTGATGAACACAGACGACTTGCTTTGCATCGGTGCTGTTGACAACATCCTTGTATCAAGTACCATCGGTCGAAACAAAATGCTGGTGCCTGGAGAAGTGATTTCTGCTATCATCAACGGCACGGATGAATTGTTGGCAGAGATGCGCGAGATGGGTATAGGCATCTATCCTACGGGAGGCGAGACGGCTGACGTAGGCGACCTGGTGAGAACGATTATCGTTGACTCCACCGTGACTTGCAGGATGAAGCGAAGCGATGTCATTGACAATGCCAACATTCGTCCTGGCGACGTGATTGTAGGACTCTCATCCACAGGACAAGCCACCTACGAGAAGCAATACAATGGCGGAATGGGCAGCAATGGCTTGACGAGTGCCAGACATGATGTGTTTGCCAAATACCTTGCGGAGAAATACCCGGAAAGCTTTGACCATGCCGTACCCGATGAGTTGGTCTATAGCGGAAAATACCACTTGACAGACAACGTAGAAGGATCTCCTATCGATGCAGGACAATTGGTACTCTCTCCCACTCGCACCTATGCTCCTGTTATCAAGCGAATGCTCGATGAGATACGTCCAGAGATTCACGGTATGGTACATTGTACAGGAGGAGCGCAAACCAAAGTCCTCCATTTCGTTAGTGACAACTGCCACGTGGTGAAAGACAACATGTTCCCCGTTCCCCCACTCTTCAGAGCTATCCACGATTGCTCTAATACTGATTGGAAGGAAATGTACCAAGTGTTTAACATGGGTCATCGCATGGAAATCTATGTACGCCCGGAAATCGCCGAGCAAGTAATCGCCATATCCAAGTCGTTTAACATCGACGCACAGGTGATTGGACACATCGAAGAAGGAACGAAGAGCCTTACCATTAAGTCGGAGTTTGGAGAGTTCAATTACTGATTCAACTTTAGCAAGTTGCAAGAGTATAGGAATAAAAAGGAGTTCTGTAGTCTGGACAATTGTCATTATCCGTGTGATTCAACAACAATTAGTGATAGGAGTCTATCACATCCAAACGATAAGAAAAAAGAATAAAGAGAACCATCAATATGATTGAAAACAATAGTATATTAGAAAAATTAGACGGTCTTGAATCACGTTTTGAGGAGGTTTCTACGCTGATAACCGACCCAGACGTTATCAGCGACCAACAACGATTCGTAAAACTCACCAAGGAATACAAAGACCTTTCCGACATCATGGATGCTCGCAATCGCTACATTGCCTGTCTGAATGCCATCAGCGAAGCAAAAGACATTCTGGCGAATGAGAGTGATGCAGAAATGAAAGAAATGGCCCGTGAAGAACTTGCCGAAAACGAAGCATTGCAGCCCAAGTTGGAAGAGGAAATCAAGATTGCCCTCGTACCTAAAGACCCAGAGGATGCGAAAAACGTGCAGATGGAGATTCGTGCAGGAACAGGTGGTGACGAAGCATGTCTGTTTGCCGGAGACCTTTTCCTGATGTACAAGAAATATTGCGACTCTAAAGGATGGACTCTCAGCGTAACTAGCGAAAGCGAAGGAGCCGTAGGTGGTTTCAAGGAAATTGACTTTGCCGTAAGCGGTGTAGATGTATATGGTACGCTGAAATATGAATCAGGAGTTCACCGAGTACAACGAGTGCCTGCCACGGAAACCCAAGGACGTATGCATACATCAGCAGCAACGGTAGCCGTATTGCCAGAAGCAGATAAGTTTGAGGTTCACATCAATGAAGGTGAAATCAAATGGGACACATTTCGTTCGTCAGGAGCAGGAGGCCAGAACGTGAATAAGGTAGAGTCCGGTGTTCGACTGAGATATATGTGGAAGAACCCCAACACTGGTGAGACTGAGGAAATCCTTATAGAATGTACGGAAACGCGTGACCAACCCAAAAACAAGGAGCGTGCTCTCTCGCGCCTGCGTACATTTATATATGATAAGGAGCATCAGAAATATATGGATGACATTGCCAGCAGAAGAAAGAGTCTGGTATCTACGGGCGACCGCTCTGCCAAGATACGCACATACAACTTTCCGCAAGGACGTGTAACCGACCACCGTATTGGCTATACCACCCACGACCTCAGTGGTTTCCTCGGTGGAAACATCCAAGATATGATTGACGCATTGACCGTGGCAGAAAATGCCGAGAGAATGAAGGAGACAGAACTATAAGCGTGAGAAAAAGACTATTAACATAAAATCCGCATACCATGACAAGAGAAGAATTAATTAAGCAAATTTTTTCAAAAAAGAGCTTTTTATGCGTAGGTCTTGATACTGACCCCAAGAAGATACCAGTACACATCATAGACCGTTACGACCCGATCTTTGAGTTTAACAAGGAAATCATTGACGCAACGGCAGCATATTGCGTGGCATATAAACCCAACCTTGCATTCTACGAGTCACAAGGAGTACGTGGGATGGAATCGTTCGACAAGACCATTCAATACCTGAAAGAGAATTATCCCCATCACTTCATTATCGCAGATGCAAAGAGAGGCGACATCGGGAATACTTCTTCGATGTATGCGAAAACCTTCTTTCAAGAATACGATATCGACTCGGTGACCGTAGCTCCCTATATGGGTGAAGACAGCGTGAAGCCTTTCTTGGAGTATAATGGTAAATGGGTGATATTGCTGGCATTAACCAGTAACATGGGTTCACATGATTTTCAGTTGACAGAAGACAAGCACGGAGAACGGTTGTTTGAAAAAGTTCTGAGAAAATCACAAGAATGGGGAACGCCAGAAAACATGATGTATGTGGTAGGAGCCACGCAAGGAACTATGTTTCAAGACATCCGTCGCATTGCCCCCAATCATTTCCTTCTTGTTCCAGGAGTTGGAGCTCAAGGAGGAAGTTTACAGGAAGTATGCAAATACGGCATGAATCAAGATTGTGGGTTATTGGTAAATTCGTCACGTGGAATCATCTACGCCAGCAATGGAGAGGATTTTGCTGAGGTGGCAGGAAACAAGGCAAGAGCCCTACAACAAGAAATGGCAATAGAATTAGAGAAGATTGAACGACCATAAGATTATCAATGACCCAGTATTTGGGTTTATCAAAATACCGAGAGGGGTGCTTCTCAACATCGTGAAGCACCCACTCATGCAACGTCTTTCACGCATCAAGCAGTTAGGACTTGCAAGTGTAGTATATCCTGGTGCGCAACACACCAGATTCCAACACTCGTTAGGGGCATTTTACTTAATGAGCGAGGCTATCACATCGCTCTCGCAAAAGGGAATATTCATTTTCGATAGTGAGGCAGAGGCAGTACAAGCGGCCATCTTGATGCACGACATTGGACATGGACCCTTCTCGCATGTGCTTGAAAATACGCTCATTAGCGGCATTACCCACGAAGAAATCTCTATCATGATGATGGAGGAAATCAATGCTGAGATGCAGGGTAAACTAAACTTGGCACTTAAGATTTTCAAGAACGATTACCCCAAGCAATTCCTTCATCAATTAATTAGCAGTCAGTTGGATATGGACAGGCTCGACTATCTCAGACGAGATTGTTTCTTTACAGGCGTGATAGAAGGAAACATTGGGTCAGCTCGAATCATCAAGATGCTCAACGTGGTAGATGACCAGTTGGTGGTGGAATCGAAAGGCATTTACTCCATAGAAAATTTCCTTACTTCCAGAAGGTTGATGTACTGGCAGGTGTATCTGCACAAGACAGCCGTAGCATACGAAAAGATTTTGGTTAACCTCTTATCACGTGCAAAATTCCTTGCCAGACAAGGAAAAGAAATATTTGCTCCACCACATCTCAAGTACTTTTTGTACAATGCAATTGATGCCAACCATTTTTACAACGCACCAGAGGCTCTCAGATATTACGAGATGCTTGATGACAATGACATTTGGTGCAGCATCAAGGTTTGGGCAAGTCATGAAGACAAAATATTATCCATTTTGGCAAATGACCTGTTGAACAGGAATATTTTCTACGTTGAAGTGAGGGAAGAACCAATCTCAAAAGAGGAAATGGCACAAATCAACCATTCCTTGGCAGAAGCATTTGGCGTATCTGAGGAAGATGCTCAATATCTGATGAGCGTGAATACCATTCAGAAAGACATGTACGACGTTCATGACGAAAACATATCCATATTAATGAAGAATGGAGAAATAAAAGACTTCGCAGAATCTTCTGAAATACTCAATATTGCGGCTTTATCCAAAAAAAATCGCAAATATTACCTTTGTTATCAACGTATTTGAATTTAATTTGCTATATTTGCAAAATCAATTAATCAAAGCGATAAACATGGAATTTACAGCGAAGCAAATTGCTCAGTTTATTCAAGGAAAAGTAGAAGGTGACGAAAACGCTTGCGTTCACACTTTTTCTAAAATAGAAGAAGGAAAGCCTGGGGCTATTTCTTTTCTTTCCAACCCAAAATACACACACTACATTTATGATACACAGGCAAGCATCGTCATTGTCAACAATGACGTAGAGCTGGAGAAGCCTGTCACTACGACACTTATCCGTGTGGAAAATGCGTATGAGTGCGTGGCTAAACTGTTACAACTTTATGCCTCAACATTGCCCAAGAAAAGTGGCATAGACTCTTTGGCTTTCATTTCCGAAAAAGCTAAAGTTGGGGAGAATTGTTATGTTGGTGCTTTTGCGTATATTGCAGATGGTGCCGAAATTGGAGACAACTGTCAAATATACCCTCATGCTTATGTGGGAGAAGGTGTAAAAATAGGTGACAACGCCTTGATTTACCCCCATGCAACTATTTATAAGGGATGTGTAGTGGGTAATAATGTAACTCTACATGCAGGATGTGTGATTGGAGCTGATGGATTTGGATTTGCTCCCACCAAAAACGGTTATGACAAGATTCCACAAATTGGTATCGTAACCATCGAAGACGATGTAGAGATTGGCGCCAACACCTGTATTGACCGCTCTACGATGGGAACAACCATCATTCACAAGGGAGCGAAACTCGACAATCTTATACAGATAGCCCATAATGTTGAAGTGGGTTCCAATACCGTCATGGCTGCCCAAGTAGGCATTGCGGGAAGTACAAAGGTAGGCGAATGGTGTATGTTTGGCGGGCAAGTTGGTGTAGCCGGTCATATTTCAATTGCTAATCAAACGCATATAGGTGCTCAAGCGGGCATTACTGGAACAATTAGAAAAGAGGGAGAAACGATTATCGGATCGCCCGCATGGGATGCAAAGGGATTCATGAAATCCGCAGCCGTATTCCGTAGGTTACCAGATATGTATCAGCAAATCAATGAATTGAAGAAAGAGATTGAATTGCTGAAGAATCAAAAACAATAAAAGTATCAAGCATGGAAGTTTCAAAACAGAAAACACTAAAAGGAAGTTTTTCCCTTTTTGGAAAAGGATTGCATACGGGATTAAACCTAACTGTAACGTTTAACCCTGCACCAGAGAATACTGGTTATAGAATCCAGCGTATCGACTTGGAAGGAGAACCCATCATAGAAGCCATTGCAGAAAACGTGGTAGATACTCAACGAGGTACGGTTCTTGCCAAGAAAGACGCAAAGGTTTCCACCGTTGAACATGGAATGGCAGCTTTGTATGCTTTAGGAATAGACAACTGCCTCATACAAGTAAACGGTCCTGAGTTTCCTATCCTTGATGGCTCTTCAGCTCTTTACGTCAAGAAGATTCAGGAAGTGGGCATAGAAGAGCAAAATGCACGAAAAGATTATTATATCATCAGGAAAAAGATAGAAGTAAAAGATGAAACCACGGGGTCTTGCATTACCATCCTTCCAGATAGTCAGTTCAGCATTACTGCCATGTGTTCATTTGAGTCGAAGTTTATCAACAGCCAATTTGCGACTCTTGACAATGTAGAACAGTTCACCAAGGAAATCGCTCCCGCACGTACCTTCGTTTTCGTAAGAGACATCGTACCATTGCTTGAGGCCAACTTAATCAAAGGCGGTGACCTTGACAATGCCGTGGTGATTTACGAGCGTGAGTTGACACAAGAAAAACTCGACCAATTGGCAGACATCCTGAACATGCCACATCGAGATGCAAAGAAAATCGGTTACATTCAAAATAAGCCCTTGATGTGGGAAAACGAATGTACAAGACATAAGTTACTTGACATCATTGGTGACATGGCTCTCATAGGAAAACCCATTAAAGGACGTATCGTAGCCACACGTCCGGGACATACCATCAACAACAAGTTTGCACGATTAATGCGCAAGGAAATTCGCAAGCATGAAGTGCAAGCACCCATTTACGATCCGAATGATGAACCCGTGATGGACAACATACGTATTCGTGAGTTGATGCCACATCGCTACCCCATGCAATTGGTTGACAAGATTATCTCCATGGGTCCTAATAGCATTGTCGGCGTTAAGAACGTGACAAGCAATGAACCATTCTTTGTAGGACATTTCCCACAAGAACCTGTTATGCCAGGCGTTCTTCAAGTTGAGGCAATGGCACAATGTGGAGGAATCTTGGTATTAAGCCAAGTGGAGGAGCCCGAAAGATGGTCAACGTATTTCTTACGCATTGATGAAGTGAAGTTCCGTCAAAAGGTTATTCCTGGTGACACTCTTCTCTTCAGAGTGGAACTACTCCACCCCATTCGTCACGGTATCAGTTCTATGAAAGGATATGTATTCGTTGGCGACCATGTTGTTTCAGAAGCAACATTTACCGCACAAATCATCAAGAATAAATAATCAGATATGAATCAAATAAGTCCATTAGCATTCGTACATCCCAATGCAAAATTGGGGGATAACAATATAATTGGTCCCTTTTGTTATATTGATGACAATGTTATTATTGGAGATAACAACGTTTTCCAAAATAGCGTAACGCTTAATTATGGTTGCAGACTGGGAAGCAACAATGAAGTATTTCCTGGTGCAAGTCTATCAACCAAACCTCAAGATTTGAAGTTCAAGGGAGAAGAAACCACTTGTGTGATTGGAGATAACAATAGTATTCGCGAAAATGTAACCATTTCTCGTGGAACGGCATCAAAAGGTTCTACCGTCGTAGGCAACAATAACCTATTGATGGAAAACATGCATATTGCCCATGATTGCGTGGTTGGAAATGGTTGTATCATCGGCAATTCGACGAAATTCGCTGGTGAAGTGGTTGTTGACGACAATGCCATCATTAGCGCAACAGTGTTGATTCATCAATTTTGCAAGATTGGTGGATATGTCATGATTCAAGGAGGAAGCAGAACCAGCCAAGACATTCCTCCTTACGTGATGGCAGGGAAAGAACCCATTCGATTCGCCGGCGTTAATTTGGTTGGACTGCGTCGAAGGGGATTCAGTAACGAATTGATTCAACTTATCCACGAAGCTTATCGCTTGTTGTACAGCAAGGGTGTACTTGCAGAGGGCATTGAGGAAATCAAGAAGAACCTACAGATAACACCAGAAATTCAATATATCATCGACTTCGTTTCCACATCTAAACGAGGCATCATCAGATGACAAAAACACTTGTTGTGATACTGGGACCTACGGGAGTTGGAAAAACTGATACTTGTATCAAAGTTGCCAAGCACTTCAACGTTCCTATTATCAACGCTGATTCAAGGCAGATTTTCTTGGAACTGCCCATTGGTACAGCCGCTCCCACCCAAACACAACAACAAGATGTAAAACACTATTTTGTTGGTAACCATCACATTGAAGATTATTACAGTGCATCTATGTTTGAACAAGATGCACTTCAACTGATAGACCAACTCTTTGCTTCAAATGATTTAGCATTGATGAGCGGTGGAAGCATGATGTATATTGATGCTGTATGCAATGGTATTGATGACATTCCCACTGTTGATGACAATACACGTCAATGGATGAAACAAAGACTGGAGCATGAAGGGCTTCCCGCATTGGTGGAAGAACTAAAGGTTCTCGATCCTGAACATTATAATTTTGTTGACAAGAATAATCCCCGACGTGTTGTTCATGCTTTGGAAATCTGCCACATGACAGGCAAAACATACACTTCTTTTCGTACAAACCAAATCAAACAACGTCCTTTCAACATCGTAAAGATAGGACTCAACTTACCTCGCGAAGAATTGTATCAGCGCATAAACCAAAGAGTTCTCAACATGATGCAAGAGGGATTGAAAGAAGAGGCTCGAAATGTCTATCCTAAACGGCAATTCAATTCGCTGAGTACCGTGGGCTACAGGGAGTTGTTTGAATATTTTGATGGACTATGCACCTTGGAAGAAGCCATCACTAAAATACAATCCAACACACGTAGGTATATGAGAAAACAACTCACTTGGTTTAAGAAAGATGATAAAATACAATGGTTTTCACCCAATAATATTGAAGAAATCATAAATTATATCAGTAAATCTATTTAATTAATGACATTTTTAGTAAATTTGCACATTAATCTTTTGTATCAATTATATGATTAAGAAATTCTTCAAACGGTGTTGGATTATTATTTCTAACATCTGTAGATGGTACATAGGACTTTTCAAAGGTCGTGCGTGGTACACAAAACTTATTGCAGGAATCTTGTCCTTTTTAATTGCCTTCATCATCTACCTTGGCATGGTAGATATCAATTTCCTTTGGCTTTTCGGTAAATCACCTGGATACAACTCTGGAATCCAAGACCCACAGACCAGCCAAGCTTCTGAAATCTATAGTGCTGATGGCAAAATGATTGGTAAGTATTTTAATGAGAACCGTACTCCAGTGAAATATGAGGAAGTAAACCCGTTATTCTGGAAAGCGCTTATCGACACAGAAGATGAGAGATTCTATAAGCATTACGGTATAGACCCAATCAGTTTGGTGGGTGCTTTGAAAGATGCCGTGCTTCACAATGATGCTCGTGGTGCCTCTACCATCACCCAACAACTGTCTAAGAATCTCTTCAGAATGAGGACACAGTATTCTACGGGATTACTTGGTAATATTCCTGGCGTGAAAATGCTCATCATGAAAACCAAGGAGTGGATTGTTGCCACTAAACTGGAAACTATTTTCACCAAAGAGGAAATTCTTACTATGTATGCCAATACCGTTGACTTTGGTTCCAATTCATTTGGTATCAAAACGGCTTGCAAGACTTATTTCAATACAACACCCTCTAAACTATCCGTTGATCAAGCAGCCATTTTAGTGGGAATGCTTAAAGCCACTACTTATTACAACCCCATCTCTAATCCAGATAATTGCTTGAAACGTCGAAATGTGGTGTTATATAATATGGTAACACATGGAGACTTGACGAAAAAAGAATTTGACATGTTCTCTGCCAAGCCAATTTCCTTGGATTATAGTGTAGAAACCAACTATGATGGACAAGCCACATATTTCCGTGAGGCTGTTGCTGAAAATTTGAAAGACTGGTGTAAGGATAATGGTTACGACCTCTATAGTAGTGGACTGAAAATCTATACCACCATTGACACACGACTGCAAAAATATGCCGAGAATGCAGCTCGCTCACAAATGGAACAATTACAGAAAAATTTCAAAAGTCACTGGGGAAATAATGATCCTTGGAGAGACGAAAGAGGACAACTCATTCCGGATTTCATAGAGAACATTGCCAAACGCACTTCTCATTACAAAACATTGAGTGCTCTTTATCCTAATTCTCCAGATTCTATTGATTACTACTTGAATCTTCCTCACACGGTGAAAGTTTTTGATTATGAAAATGGTGAGGTAGAAAAGGAAATGTCAACTATGGACTCCATACGTTACATGGTTAGTTTCTTACACTGCGCATTCGTGGCTATGGAAGCACAGACTGGAGAAGTTAAGGCATGGGTGGGCGACATCGACTTTAACACATGGAAATATGACAAGGTTACAGCTTCTCGACAACCAGGTTCTACATTTAAGCTCTTTGTTTACACGGAGGCTATGAACCAAGGACTTACTCCTTGTGACAAACGTCGCGACGAACCAGTTTCCTTAAAAGCATACGATCCCATCAAGAAACGTGAAGTGGTGTGGAGACCCCACAACGCAAATGGTTATTTCACATGGGATTCCCTCACTCTAAAACGTGCCTTTGCACAAAGTATCAATTCGGTTGCCGTGAGATTAGGACAGGAAATGGGTATCAAGAGAATTGCTGAGACAGCCCGTAGAATGGGCATCAAATCGCAATTGCAAGAGACACCATCTATGGCGTTAGGCTCTTCTGATGTTAATCTGCTTGAAATGGTGAACGCATATAGTGTCATTGCTGACAATGGCATTCATCACAAACCGAAACTGGTGACAAAAGTAGTTGACAAAGATGGTAACGTGGTTTACAACGGCACAACTACATCCGAACAAGTAATACCATACAAAAGTGCTTTCTTTATGCAAAGACTCCTTCAAGGTGGATTAAGAGAGCGTGGTGGAACGTCGATGGCATTAAACGGATATGTAGGTAATTACAACGACTGTGACTGGGGAGGAAAGACCGGTACATCTAACAACCACTCGGATGCTTGGTTTATGGGAGTAAGTCCAAAACTGGTGGTTGGTGCATGGGTTGGTGGCGAATATCGCTCTATCCATTTCCGAACTGGAGCATTAGGACAAGGAAGTCGGACTGCCTTACCTATCTGCGGTAAATTCCTTCATTCTCTATTGTCTGATCCTGCATTCAAACATTATCATGCAAAATTCAAGATACCTAAAGACGAAGACATTACCAAGGATATGTACGAGGAATGTGTCACATACTACGCTCCACGTAATTACAACTACAGGGCACCCAAGGAACGTTTGATTGCCGATGAGGAGATAGTACTGGATGAAAATGGAAACCCTGTGGCTCCTCCACGACATGAACCTACGGATGTTCCAGAACCTCAAACAGAATACTACGATGAGTAAGAATCACAATGATGATTCATCTACGTAAAAGATAGAAATCATTCTTGTAAACAATAAAGCCGCCAATCTTTCGACTAAGATTGACGGCTTTAAAATTGATTAGAGAATTATTCTGACAACATAGTAATTTCTATGCAACGCTTAGCAGCGAGAAGTTTTTGCGCCATTTGTTGTATGTCTTCAGGTTTCATCTCTTCTACCATCTGACAATAGTTTTCATGGAAATCAGCTTGGTCGTCAAGTTCGTGCCAGATGATGTAACTCCAATAATCATTCGTAATGATGGCTTGATTATATTGTTTCACCAAATATTGTTTGATTTTTGCCATAGAAGAAGTTTGAGGACCATTATCGGCAATGTTCTTGAGTTGCTGATAGATGATAGGATTCAGTTCTTGATAGCGTAGAGGATCAGCATTGTACGAAATCTTAAACATGGTATTGGGTTGTTCATCCTTTTCCAGATTGAAATCCACGCTCACACCATAGGTTCCACCTTTTTCTTCTCTTACAGAATCTGTATATGCGATGGATAAAGCACGTTTAAGGAAATCCAGCTGCAAATCATTCTGCGCAGTGAAGGGAATGTCTGCCGTATAATAGATGCTGACATTAGCCAATGGAGTAGCCATCTTCTTGGTAAACTGATGCACAGCACTTCCTTTTACGATTCTTGGCACATTATTTTGGTTCACTTGCTCATTCTTGCCAGTTGCAGGCAATGCAGCGAGGTATTGGCACAAGAGGCGACGTAGTTTCTGCTCATCATAGTTTCCTATAATAACTGTCTTGAAATTGGAAGCATCACTAAAACGTTCATGATAGATTTGCAGGATACGATCATAATCCACCTTTTCCAATGTTTTTTGTACTACGGGAGCCATACGTGGATGGTGACCATAGAGAATCGCCTTGATAGAGTCGTTATAATCTACTCTTGGCGAAGCATTACGATTGGTAAGGAAAGAATGTGTTCGATTGATGAGTCCTTTAAATGCAACAGAATCTCTACGTGGTTGGGTGAAGTAAAGATAAGCCAACTCAAACATAGTCTTCATGTCTTTCACGGATGAGGTACCTGTAATACCTTGTTCTTCATTGTCAATAGACGGAGAGACCCGAACAGACTTACCTGTTAACATACGTTTAAGGGAAATTGCGTCAAAACTTCCCACGCCACCTTCTGTAACGGCACTGGAGAGTAAACTGAAATTAGGAATATCTTCGTCACCATAAACAGACGTACCTCCCTCAGCCTTCATTTTCAGAGAAACGGCATCAGCACTATAGTCTGTTTTCTTTATATAAACTTTCATTCCGTTAGAAAGGGTAAGTTCCTTAAATCCATTCTTACCAAATTCACGTTCTGAAGTAATTGTCCCAGGTTGCGGCAAATCACTTATGAGCGTCTCAGCAATTACAGGTTCCTTATATGGGGCATATTGTATTTGTTGCGCAGCCAAAATCACCTCTTCCATTTGGTGTTCAGAAGGAAGATACACACCCTCCTTATCTGGAGCATACATGATAGCCACTTGATTGCGGTCTGTGATAAGTTGTCTGGCGGCTTCATTTACCTCTTCCAAAGATACTTCCTCATGAAATTTACGAGCATATTTCAAGTCATCATCTGCAGACAACAAAGGTTCTGACTCCAAGAAATGATTGACACATTTATTCACGTAATACGAATTGCGATAGTCATTACGTTGATTATATCGTCTTTCCGCCACATTGAGATATAAGCTCTTGGCACGTTGCAATTCAGAAGCGGTAAATCCATGCTGACGGGCTTGCTCCGTAACACCCACGGCAGCTATAATACCACCCAAGATATTATCTTGCTTACAACTGATACTTAGGGAGAACGCTTCTTTAGTGCGACTCAAAAAGAAAGAAGATGCACGTGCGGTTGCACTTTGGAAGGGCGGATTTGCCTGTTGACGCAACTCCGACATTCTGTCGTTGAGCATGGAAGATATAAGTTTATCCACATAATCGCCACGAATATACTTCTCTTGGTTTTTCTCCACATCGGGAGTTACATCACGTTTTTGATAGAGATGACAAAGCACGATGGGCTGTTCCGCATCTTTCTCTATGGCAACTATCATCGTATCGTTGTCATTCACTGGATAATAGATTCGTTCCGCACGATTCTTGGGCAAGGGAATAGACGAGAAAGTCTTCTTGATTTTCCTTTCTATCTTATCAACGTTAACATCGCCAACCACAATAATGGCTTGCAAATCAGGACGATACCACTTATGATAATAATCTCTCAAATCCTGATAAGGGAAATTATCCACAATATCCATAGAACCAATAGGCATACAGTCTTCATATTTGGTTCCCTTATAAACTTTCGGCATAGCTTGTTCCATTAATCGTGAAACAGCACGTCCCGCACGACGTGTTCTCCATTCCTCATGAATCACGCCTCGCTCCTTATCTATTTCCTTATCTTCAAGCAAGAGATAATGACTCCAATCGTGAAGCACCAAAAGACAAGAATCAATGATGCCTTCTCTCTTTAATGGCGCAGAACCAATATGGTAAACAGTTTGCTCCACCGAAGTATAAGCATTGAGGTTTGCCCCAAACTTCACACCAATGGTCTCACACCAAGGTACGATACCCAATCGCTTACCCTTACCAGGGAAATTCTTCGTACCATTGAAAGCCATGTGTTCCAGAAAATGCGCCAATCCTCTTTGTCGTGGTTCCTCTTGGATAGACCCTACACGCTGGGCGATATAAAAATCAGCCAATCCAGCTTCTTTGGCATTGTGACGAATGTAGTACGTCATTCCGTTTTTCAATTTTCCCGTTCTTACATCGGGATCTTGCGGTAACGACTGTGCAAACACCCCCATTGTAGCCGCTAAAAACAAAGTACTAATGATGGTTTTCTTCATATTATGTCTGTTATTATGATGGTTTGTTTCTTGCAAAGTTAACATTAATCTATCAAAAAAATATCCCCTCACATCATGTTTTTTAGGTTTTATGGGTACGAATACCTATTTGTAGGTATTGATTTAACGTAGATAATTCCGTAATTTTGCAATGTTTTTATGAAGCACTCATTATTTACTCATATCAGATTCACAGCCGCGCTCATTTGTCTGATTTGTTGTGTTCAAATAACCCACGCACAAAAAGTAGACATCATTGGAGAAGTGACAGACAAAGAGAGCAATCGCCCCATTGAATTTGCCAGCATCCTGTTAAAAGATGTTGGTCTTTGGGCAATATCAAATGCTGAAGGACGTTTTACCATCAAAGACGCACCTCTGGGAGAAGCTACATTGATAGTTCAATGTTTGGGGTATAGAACACGTAACATCTCCGTTATCATCACGCAAGATTTGTCGCCAATCCACATTGACCTCTACCAGGAAAGTCTGAAACTTAGTGACGTAACGGTTTTGGCAAGGCGAAAATCCAACGAGACAACCACTTACACCATTGAGCACACTGCTCTCGAAAACCAGCAAATCCTTAATATAGGAAATGTGTCTTCCCTCTTACCTGGCGGAAAGACTGTCAATCCCTCTCTTATCAACGATGAGCGCATGGCTCTTCGTAGTGGTAACCAAGAAAAAGGAAATGCTTCTTTCGGAACAGCCATAGAGATTGACGGAATGCGTATGGACAACAACGCCTCTCCACACGAGTCTATGGCTGCCAGCACTCGTTCCGTGGGAGTGTCGAACATAGAGAGCGTGGAAATCATTACTGGTATTCCGTCTGTGGAATACGGTGATTTGAGCAACGGTGTGGTAAAGATTAATACGCGAAAAGGTAAATCTCCATTCATCGTAGAAGGAAAGATTAATCAACACACACGACAGATAGCCGTGAACAAGGGGTTTGAGTTAGGACACAAGAATGGTGTGCTAAACGTCTCTTTGGAACACGCTCGTTCCTTTTCTGATGCCGCCTCTCCACATACTGCCTATCAACGTAATTACCTCTCCTTGCATTACATGAACGCATGGATGACTGAATCAATGCCACTCACCTTTAACCTGGGACTGACTGGCAATCTGGGAGGATATAACTCAAAGAGCGACCCTGATGAAGAACTTGATGACTATAGCAAGGCAAGAGACAATAGGATTACGGCAAATGCCGAACTGAATTGGCTATTAAACAAAAAGTGGATAACCAACATTTCATTGCGTGGTTCTTTTTCAACATCTGACAGGAAGTCTGAGAATTACATTCACAATAGTAGTGCTTCTACACAACCCTATATTCACACGCTATCAGAAGGCTATTTCATCGCAAGAGAATATGATGATTCTCCCACGGCAAATATCATCCTCTCTCCTACTGGTTATTGGCACGTGCGCAGTTACCATGACAGCAAGCCTCTCAACTATTCACTACGTCTGAAAGCTGATTGGACGCACCGTTTCAACCGATTGCTTCACCATTTGATGATAGGTGCGGAATACACGGGCAGCAAAAACCGTGGTAGAGGCACGTATTACGAAGATATGAGATATGCTCCTACATGGAGAGAATACAAATACGACAACCTGCCAACACTTAACAATTTTGCTTGGTATATAGAAGACAAGCTTTCGCTACCCACTTCTTCATTGTCTTTATTTGAAGTAACGGCAGGCATCAGGGAAGACGTGACCATCATCAAGGGTTCTGAATATGGAAACGTTGCAAGTTTCTCTCCAAGATTCAATGGAAGATATATATTTTGGAGAGAGCAAAAGCAGAGATGGGTGAACGAACTCACCATTCACGGAGGCTGGGGAAAGTCGGTTAAGTTACCTTCCTTCCAAGTGCTTTACCCATCACCCTCGTATCGTGACGTGTTGGCTTTCAGTTCACCAAGTACCAGCAACAACACATCGTTTTACGCTTATTACACCCATCCTTCTTCTGCCGTATATAATCCAGAACTCAAATGGCAATACACCAATCAAGTTGACATTGGCTTTGACATGAATATCCAAGGAACCCGAATCTCAGTTTCCGCATTCCATCATCGCACCTATCATCCTTACATGGCAACTGCCGTATATACTCCCTTTGCCTATCAATATACGCCACCATCATCGCTCAACGGAATACCTATCGAATTATCTAATCGTATTTATGACGTGAACGAAAAGACTGGCTTGGTAACAGTAAGTGATGCGACAGGCAATCTTCAACCTGTTACTTTACAACACAACACACGTCGCACATATTTATCAAACACGAAATACGTAAACGCCTCACCTATTGACCGATACGGTTTAGAATGGATGATTGATTTCGCAACCATCAAGCCTCTACAGACTTCCATTCGGGTTGACGGAAACTATTATTATTATAAAGGTATAGATGACATCTTGTTTGCTGAGACCGCAACTGGCAATATGTCTAACGGACAACCTTATCAATATATCGGTTATTACCGTGGCAGCAATGCAACATCTACCAGTTATTCTGCCAACGCTTCAGTGGCAAATGGAGCTTTATCAAAGCAACTGAATCTCAACACCACCATTACTACGCATTTGCCCAAGCTACGAATGATTATTGCGCTGCGCTTGGAATGTTCCCTGTATCATTTCCGTCGGTCACTCAGCGAGTTAGACAATGGCACACGCGGCTATGAGTTGGAAGACCCAAGCAGCTACATCGGAACTCCCTATAACGGCAACAGTGAGAATAAATACATTGCTGTTTATCCCGAATATTACAGTACTTGGGAAAATCCCGAAGAACGCATTCCTTTCGAAGAGAAATTTATATGGGCAAAAGACAATGACCGTACACTCTACAACGACCTCTCGCAGTTAGTGGTGCGCAGCAACTATCCCTATACGATGAATCCCGATAGATTATCGGCTTATTATTCGGCAAACATAAGCGTAACAAAGGAGATAGGAAACCACATAAGTGTCTCGTTTTATGCCAACAACTTTTTCAACAACTTGAAAACAGTGCATAGCAGTCAGACAGACACTTACACTTCGCTCTTTGGCAGCAGTTATATTCCCAGCTTCTATTACGGTTTATCATTACGACTAAAAATATGATTGAGATGAAACGGATTGCTATATATATAATAATGTGTGTTGCTCTCTTTACTGCTTGTAGCTACGATGAAGAGATAGAAGTATGCGATGTATATGTAACATTGGTCTATCCAGAAGGTTCTATACAACCCTACAAAGGGGCACGTGTGGAATTGAAAGATATGTCAGCTTCCATTTACGTAGATTCCACCAACGCTCAAGGCGTTAGTCATTTTCGTATGCCATCAGGTATTTACGAGGCAAGTACCAGTAGTCAACTAATTGATTCATCAGACGTTACATGGTGGAGATACAATTTCAATGGAGTGAGAAGCATGATTATTGTCTCTCGCGACAGTACAAACAAAGTGGACATCAAACTCAGAATGTCAAAGAAGAGAGTGGTACATTAACTTAATATTATATTTGAGAGAACTAAACATAATGTTTAACAAGAATAAACAGTATCTTTAAGACATGAAAACAATAAGTTTAATAACCATCATGCTATGGTTTTTCCTTCCAAACACAATCTTCGCCCAAGAAGAAGTTTATTTGGTCTTGACGGAAGTAGATGGAAAAGTGTACAAATTTGCCTTGACCGACAAACCAGTCGTTACGTTTAGCAATGACCAACTGGTTGTTAATTGCGATGGGGAAAGCATGGATACGAGCTTGGAGAATATTCTCAAGTGGACACACGAAACAGAAGCTACGGGAATAGAATTTGTTCAAGCTGAGCCACAAGCACCTCGGTTTGCATTCAACAATGCTGTTTTTGAAGGATTTCCTATCGGTACACAAGTATCTATATTCTCCTTAGACGGTAAGATATTGAAAAACAGCGTTGCCAACGATTCTGGGACAGTAAAAATCAACCTCCAGGAACTGGGTAAAGGAACGTTCATCATTCGCACACCAAACAGAAGTTTTAAGATTCACAATAAATAGACAATATTTCACATGAAAAAATTGACAATGTCCTTGCTGTTGATGATTTTCACGACAAGCATATACGCACAAGAATGGAAGATGGTGATTACCAAAACTGACGGTACCCAGATGGAACTGTTAACCAACGAGATTGTTGACGTACAGTTCTTAAAGCCTCAGATGGAGGAAATGAACGTTGACCAAATCATTATCAAAGAAGTATATAATGGTGGTTGCATGAAAGACGACGGTACTTCAAAGTTTCAGTATGACAAATACATCATTCTCTACAACAACTGTCCTCAAAAGGCGGTCATCAACAACCTGTGCTTTGGCATGGGAAGTCCGGCTTCTGCTTCAGCCAACAACAAGAACTATGATGCAGATGGCAACTTAACATACGAATCGGAAGGATTCATACCTGTATGGAATGGAATCTGGTGGTTTCCTCAATCATTGGTAATAGAACCTTATTCACAGGTGGTTGTCAATGTCTGCGGAGCCATTGACAACACACAGACAGTAAGTCAATCTGTCAACTTTGCTCATTCTGACTACTATTGCATGTATGACCCGGAAAGTGGGTATTTCAACACCAACTACTATCCTACTCCATCTGACGTTATCCCCACTTCGCATTATCTGAAAGCCATACTCTATGCACAAGCCAACGCTTGGCCTTTGAGCGTTACTTCACCAGCCATAGTACTCTTCCAGACAAGAGATGTCTATCCACAGGAGTTTGCTACAAACGCAGACAACTATTGGTATGATGAACAAAAGGTGGATAAGATAAACCGTTGCGTGAAAGTGCCTAACGAATGGATTATAGACGGAATGGAGGTGTTTGCAACCAGCTACAGAGAGAAATGTACCAAACGACTTACTGCTGACATTGATGCGGGATACGTATGGTTGACCAATTACCAAGGTCATTCCCTCTATCGTAACGTTGACCAAGAGATGACCGAGTCGCTACCAGAAAACAAAGGCAAACTGGTTTATGGTTACGATAAAGGAGTGGACGGCTCAACTGACCCAAGCAGCATTGACGCCGAGGCTTCCATCAAAAATGGCGCACATATCGTTTATCAAGATACAGACAATTCATCAGCCGACTTCCATGAAAGAATAAAATGTTCATTAAGAGACTAACCATTTGCTTACTCTTGGCTGGGTCTATGCAAGCCTTTGCCCAAGACAGCCTACTGACACGCGATTTTCTCACAGTCAAGTATTCAGACCCTTGGCTTGTGGGAAACAATGCCTCTGCCTTGACTCGTTTCGGGAATCAACATATTTCCGAGGCAGACCTATACCTATCGTATGGGAAAGGGGGATGGGTGGATTATTACCAATCGCCTGAATTTGTCAAGGCTGGGGCTCAAGTGGAATCTTTTTATCGGTTAGGAAAAAGAACGGTTGTTTATGGAAGCATGGGCTATGAACATGAAACAGGACAGCAAATGACGGGTTCAGCCTTCATCAATCCCACACGAATGCCTTTCGACATTGTGGAAGATTCTTTGACCAACGAAGGCGAGAAACAGAAAGATACCTATTACCTGACGGGAGCGATAGGAGTAGATTTGTGGAGAGGATGGTCAATAGGTGCTCGGGTGGATTATACGGCGGCAAACTATGCTAAATTCAAGGACTTACGACACAAGAACAAATTGCTCGACCTTACAACCTCTATCGGTATTTATGTGCCTATTACCTCTTGGTTGGAATTGGGAGCAAACTATCTATATCGCCGAAATACTGAAAGTCTAACTTTCAGCATGTATGGAAAATCGGAAAAGGTGTATAAGTCGTTCATCAACTACGGTCCGTTCATAGGAAGAGTTGAGCAGTTTGGTAACGATGGCTTTACAGACAAGGCAAGGGAGATTCCTTTTGCCAACAACTACCACGGTGTGGAAGGACAATTTGACATTCAACTTCTCCCCAATCTCTCATTTTACAATTGTCTGTCGTATCGCCATCGTACTGGTTATTATGGTCGTAAGTCTCCATACACCATTACTTATACTCACCATGAATCTGATGGCTATGTATATAAAGGGCAATTGACCTACGACGGTCTGCATCATCGACATGCTCTGTCGGTTAATGTGGAGACGGAAAACATGGAGAATAATTTCGAAACTTATCGTGAGCGACAAAATGACAACGGAGCATTTTATTACGAATATTATGATCCCGTAAAGACCGGAAATCGATTATGGGTAAACACTCATATCATGTATGTGGGATGGTGGAATCTACATGGTGACTTGCCTACATGGAACACAGAAGTGGGACTACTGCTGAATAAGCGAAAACAAACAGGGTATCAGTATCCTTATCTTAGAAGACAAGACATTCATCGTACGGAAATTACCGCACAGGTAAAGCGTAATATCCTATTGAGAAAAAGTGTTTTCAGTATGTCCATAGGTGGTGCTTATGCGCTGGGAGGAGGTTCTCCGTATGAAGATGACACCATAATCACACCCAGTGACAAGCAAGTGCCTCCTCCAACGATGGACGCATTTTTGTATCGTGAATATCAATATTTCACATCTGCCCAATATGCAGTAAACGCATCAGCCCAATATGCTTTTTTGATACCAAAAACAAGTATGAAAGCACACGTACAGTTAGGGATCAATCATCATAAAGCCAATGGTGCGTTGAGTTATGGACAAGGTAAACGCCATACTCAGTTGCAACTATCAATAGGGGCAATATTTTAAAGAATCATTATAGACCAACAACATATAATAAAACTATATTCAATATGAAAAAGATAATCATCCTTACTTTACAATCATTTATCATGCTTCCAATAATGGGACAAACCAACGATTATACGATGCAAGTAACTCTGCAAGACGGAACGGTGATGACAATTCCTACAAACGAGATAAAACAAATTGATTACCAACAAGTATCATCAACACCTACAGATAATCTGGCTCTCTTGGAAAAAATGACTGGTAAATGGCAATTTGTGGCAAGTAATAATGGGACGATGGGGGCAGACGGTATATACACATCTGGTACAGACTATATACATTTCACAACAACAATGCCACCAGCAGACAGCGATAATTACGGTCATTATTTATTCTGCCATACTGATGAACTCTATACCCGAACAGGAAAGGCATATCCTGCTGATTGGCTAATGAAAATTGAACAAGACGGAGATAAGATAAGAATAGGTTGGGTTCTTGATGCTAACCAACCCGCATCATCCTTAGAGTTTAACGAACCTGCTAACCATTATTTGGAAAACGGCAGTTTCTATTGGGGAAAAGAAGACGGAGGACACCGATACATCTACTTGTTATCAGAAAATATCAGTACACAACGGTTAGAAGGAATGACTCTCTGGAGTAATTGGGGAGATAAGCAACAAACGTCTTTCTCTTTTCCTCAAAATCAGCAAATCTATGGCGTAGTTTCTTCTACCATTCCCTGCTCTTCTACCATAGGTTATTTTGAGATATGGGCAAGTCCTCGTTTTATAAAAGAATGATGTTTGGGGTTATAAAACATACAGCACCCATAAAAAAGGGGAGTGTAGCAAACTAATCTTTGCCACACTCCCCCAAATTCAAGAATAAATTATTGTAACATTACTTTCTTTCCATTGACGATAATCAATCCCTTTTGTAAACGAGGCAACTTAATACCTTGTAAGTTATAAATCACAGCGTCTTTCTCTTCATTCTTCACAACCGTATCTATAGCATCTGCAACAGATGTGATAGAAATTGGAAGTATTTGGGTTTTAGAAGCATCTGTAGCAGAGGTTGCCACCAAAATACCAACAACGGTCACATTTTCCATAACTACATCCTGCTGCAAACCTTCCAACAGATGCAATTGCTGATTTGCCGTCTCAATGCCATTATTGATGGCAATAGTAGCATCTCCTTGAGTCAAGGTTCCATTCTGAGCCTTTTCCGTTACAGTGGTAAACACGACATTGGCATTTTCAATCTTTACCACCCTACCAATGTTGGCAGGAATATTCACATCTGTCAGAGAACCCTCTACCATTGTGTAATCACCAGTAATGTCAGTCACAGTAAATTCACTCTTCGGTGTATCTTCCGTTTCCTTCATCTGCACATTACCTGCCGTGGCACGCTTAATGGTATAGATGAAACCATTAAGCTTGGTCTTTGCTTTCAAATTACTATTCAAAGATGTATATTGCAACCATGCTCCACCTGTAGCATCTTGCACCCAAACCGTTGTATAGCCATCAGCAGAAACACCTATCACTTCCGCATCGGTGAGTGCAACTTTAGCGTATGTTCCTGCTTCCAAAGCATTAAACTCAGCAATATTAGCGCATTCAGCATACTCAATAGGTTGAAGGACTTGACTATCAGAACTTTTTTCGGCAAGCGTAACTACAATATTTGAGAAATAAGGAGTGGCATTATTCAAGAATCGTACACCTTCGGCATTACCTTCCCAAACTGTTCCAACAAGTGTGCCGCAGGATGGTGTGAGGTTAAGATTTCCATTTCCTGCAAAGGTAAACTCAATTTTAGTGATGGCTTTTCCCTCTGGAGCAGTGAAAGTCAACGTAGAATAGTCTTTATACATGGCAAGACAAGTACCACGCTTTGCATCTTTATAAATACGAGAAGCAGCAGACCCACAAGTAATTTGTAGATTCACATTGTCAACGGTAAATGTCTGATTATAGATGTAGCCTTTCACATCAGTCATCGTTTCACCAGGTTCAAACAAACTACCATCCGTAAAGTCAAACGTAGTGGTAGCAGGTGCAGCCACAATAGCGTCAGCACTGATTGGCATAATTGCCCAACGCACTACATTATAATATACGATACCCGTAATACTCTCTGCCTTTGCAGGATAACCCTCATATCCATAATCAAAGACTCCAAGTCCATCATATATTTGAATTTGTTCGTCTCCATCTATCGCATACCAGAAACGTCCTATCTTCTCAATTTTAACATTGGAAAGTTTAACGAGTTGGCTTACATGTTCTTCTTTGCTTGCTTCAGCTATGGTCAGATTGGTGGGTTTCAAATTTCCATCAGTAACAATTACCGTTTCTGCGGTTGAGCTTTCATAGGATTTCATCTGATGGGCAAACACACTCTCATCGTAAGCTTTCATTCCGATAATAGTTCCATTAAGAATATTGCCTGTAGAAGCGTTAATCGGCATTCCAACCAATTGAGTAGCACCAGTTGCATCTTCCACATAAAGAGTATTAAAGATATTATCGAAACCATTTACCTGAACATCCTTTAGTGTAAGTTTTGCAATGGTACCAACTTCCAACGCATTGAAGGCTGAGATATTTTCTACCTCTATCACTTCTGCATCAACACTGGGAGTTTCGGTTTCTGCATCGGCAACGTCAGTCACTACCGTCAATGAATAGATTGTACAGTTAGAGGCATTGTTTGTCAGTGTTACCTCAGTAGCATTACCAGTCCATTGGTTATTTTCAAATGTACCTACATTAGCTGTAAACTCAAAACTCTTTGTGCGCATCTCTGCGGTAATGCTTCTGATAGAGCGTCCTTCTGGTACGGTGAATTTCAATGAAGAACCTAAATTCACCTGTAAATATTTCTCACCATTATCCCAATAACGTACTGGCTGTGAAGCATCACCTTGAATACCAGTAAGTGAAATCTCACCAGAAGTAATGGTAGGCAATGCGTAACTATCCATGTTGTCAAAGGTGCATGTTTCCCAACCACCATTATTATTTAGGAAATCGAAGGTAGGAGTGTTTGCTGTTTCTGAAGCATACTTCAATCCATAAAAATTAATAGTAGTACCTCGTGCCCAAATGGTATATTTGGCATTAGCCTCTAACTGATAGACTTTGGTTACAAAGGCATAATCACCTGCTTCGTTCTTACTATCCACGGTAAGCACACCATCTAATATGGCTGCGGTAGAATGATTGAATACCTTGAGATCCTTACCGTCATTATTAACGAAATCATCATCCTTAGCTTGACGACGATAGAAGAAAGTAACCTCAACGTCCTTTTTAGTAGAGATAACCAATGTTGTACTTCCAGATTTCTCTGTTCCAAAGGGAACGTCGGTAGTAGGTGCTGCATCAGCACGTACTTGGATGTAATGGGTAAAGTCTGTTCCTGCAATAGTCACGGAATTGGTCTTCAACGTTCCTGCATAGGAAGACGACAACGTGATAATCTCATCATCGACGTATGTCTGATTTGCTTCCACGACAGTGTTTTCATTGGGAAACCACGATTGTGCAAACGCACTTACAGCCATTGTAAGACAGGCTATCAAAGTAAAAAATTTTTTCATACGAATAATTTTAATTGTTTAACCTTATTATATCACTGCAAAGATACATATATATAATAAGGTGTACAATCGCAATTATTAGGTATTTTCAGCAAGAATCATGGTCATGGAAGTACTTCATCAACCCATGAAAGATAGTTTTTGCAATCTTGATCTCAGTTGTTGAGCCTCTGATTTCCTGATAGACAGGGTAATAGAGCAAGTATTGTCGTATTGTTGAGACACGATACGGGGAGACATTTCCTTGACAATTCGCATGACATCGTTCATCATCACGTAAGGAAAATCATATTTCACCAATTCCTCCACCTGATGTTCTACTATCTCACAATGCGTAATGGCATCAGCCGCTGCCGTTCTATAGGCGACTATCAATCCACTTGTTCCAAGGTTTACACCTCCATAATACCTCACTACGATGATGAGAATATCCGACAACTCAGAAGAATTGATTTGTCCCAAGATAGGTTTCCCTGCCGTACTCGATGGTTCTCCATCATCGTTAGCACGAAAATCCGTGCGTTCTGCGCCTAACATATACGCATAACATACATGTCGGGCATCATAATATTTCTTTCTGTATTGGGAAACGATTTGCTTAATCTCATCCACGGTTGTCACATGATGAGCAAAAGCGAGGAATTTACTACGCTTTTCCGTGTAGTAACCCTCGCCTATCTTATCGCTTATCGTTTTGTAAACATCAATCATTGATTATCCTTAACCCAAATCATGAATAATCAATCCACTTCTCAACTTGGGCTCAAACCATGTTGCCTTTGGAGGCATAATCTTCCCGCTATCGGCAATGTCCATGATTTGTTTCATGGAAACAGGATAAAGAGCCAATGCAGCCCGCATTTCTCCACTGTCAACACGACGTTTCAATTCACCCAGTCCACGTAGTCCTCCTACGAAATCAATCCTATTGCTTGAGCGGAGGTCTTTGATGTTCAGGATTTCATCCAGAATCAACCTTGACGAAATATCCACATCAAGCACACCGATTGGGTCGCTGTTATCATAAGTACCTTCCTTCGCTTTGAGACTATACCATTGACCGTCGATATAAAGGGAGAACTCATGTAATTGACTTGGTTTATAAATGTCAGTACCCTTATCCTCCACAATAAAGTTTACTTGCAATGCGGCAAGGAACTCTTCAGAAGACATTCCGTTGAGATCTTTTACCACACGGTTATAATCCAAGATTGTCAATTGAGAAGCTTGGAAGCATACTGCCATGAAGTAATTGTATTCCTCATCACCACGATGGTTGGGATTAAGTTTGGCTTTCTCTGCGCCAACCAAAGCTGCGGCAGCACTACGATGGTGACCGTCTGCAATATACAATGATGGCATCTTGGCAAACTCACTCGTAATGGTAGCGATGTCTTGATCATCAGAAACAATCCAGAACTGATGTCTGAACCCGTCGATGGGAGCTATGAAATCATATTCTGGTTCTTGGGCAGCATAGCGCATGATCAATTCATTCAGTACTTCATTATCGGGATAAGCGAAAAACACAGGTTCGATGTTGGCATTATTCACTCGAACATGCTTCATACGATCCTCTTCCTTATCGCGACGGGTAAGTTCGTGCTTCTTGATGACACCAGTCATGTAGTCATTCACGTATGCACCAACCACCAAGCCATATTGCGTCTTGCCATTCATGGTTTGCGCATAGATGTAATATTGTTCCTTATCATCTTGCACCAACCACCCATTGGCTTTAAACTTCTTGAAATTCTCAGCTGCTTTCTCGTAAACGCGAGGGTCGTATTCGCTGGTACCTACCTCAAAATCAATCTCTGGTTTGATGATATGATACAAGCTCATCTCATTATCACCAGCCTCTTCACGAGCCTCTTCCGAATTAAGCACGTCGTAAGGGCGAGATTCCACCTTTTCCACCAATTCCTTTGGTGGACGAATACCTTTAAATGGTTTTATTATTGCCATATATAATGATTATTAAATGTCTATTCAAGAATTACAGATTAGCCTTAATCTTATCTATCATTTCCTGATATTCCTCATCAGACAGGAACACCTTTCCTGGGTTCATCTGGAATGTGCCTCCGTAATCTGGTCCATCTACATATTTGGGAGCCAAATGGAAATGTAGATGTGAAAGTTTGTCACTATAAGCACCATAGTTAATTTTCTCTGGGTTAAATGCCTTCTGCATGGCACGAGTCACGCGAGCCACATCGCTCATGAAAGCATTTCGCTCTTCATCAGAGAGTTCATTGAGATCGTTCACATGTCCGTTATATGCCACGAGACAACGTCCACGGTAGGTCTGTTCCTTGAAAAGGAACGCACGTGATACGGAGAGCGGACAAATCTCTATCATCAAGTCGTGTAAGGTTTGGTTGTTGGTGCAATACAAGCACTGTTTAGGATCACTATACATAGTTTGTTTAAGTTTTATAAAATCCTCGATACACCAGACAGTTGTATCGAGGATTCGTTGTTGATTAATATAACTCAATATTATTTATTCACTTGGAACTTCGTATCACCGTCCTTGAAGAAGGCATTGATTTGCTTGGCAGCGGCAATACCTGCATTGATATTAGCCTCGGCTGTTTGAGCACCCATCTTCTTGGGGGTAGAGAAATAGCGACCTTCAAACTTGGCGAACTCTGCGTCAGCATCTGGCTTGATGTCGGTAACAAACTTCAAGTCTTCACGCTCACCCATCAATTTGATAAGTTCTGCCTCATTAATGACTTCCTTACGTGCGGTGTTCACCAAGATGCCGCCTTTCTTCATCTGACCTACAACGGCATAGTTGATGCTTTCCTTCGTCTCTGGAGTTGCAGGGATATGGAGAGAAACCACATCGCAAGTCTTGAAGAGGTCGTCTTGACTGGCTACCGCATGTACACCGGCTGCCTCAATTGCCTCTGCGGGACAATAAGCATCGAATGCGTAAACGTCCATTCCGAATCCTTTGGCAATACGAGCCACATTGCGACCTACATTACCAAATGCGAGAATACCCAACTTCTTACCAAGAAGTTCGCTTCCCGACTTACCATTGTAGAATCCACGAACAGCCATCACAAGCAAACCGAATACCAATTCGGCAACGGCATTGGCGTTTTGTCCCGGCGTGTTTTCAGCTACAACGTTATGAGCTGTGGCTGCGGCAAGGTCGATATTGTCATATCCAGCACCTGCACGAACAACAATCTTCAATTGTTTAGCAGCATCAAGAACCTCAGCGTCCACCTTATCAGAACGGATAATGAGAGCGTCAGCATCCTTCACGGCTTCCAGCAATTGTGCTTTCTCTGTATATTTTTCCAACAGGACCAACTCATTTCCTGCTGCTTCCACTTCCTTACGAATACCTTCCACAGCTGCAGCTGCAAATGGTTTTTCTGTTGCTACAAGAACCTTCATTTTATTTCATTGAACATTGAACATTGAACATTGAATATTCATCATTGACAATTTAGCATTGAACATGAAACGTTTACCATTTATTCACATGGACATTATATTCAAGTTGACTTTGTGGTTTTGATGATTTTTGTTAGAGTTGCTGCAATTTTACCACAATCATTATAAATGGAATCAAATTGCTTGTCGTCTATAAAACCAGATTCATGAATCAATTCAAGCCAATATTCAGTTTCATTTGCCTCCTTTAAAGCAATATTTAATTTGTTAATAAAATCCATTCTACTTTGAGCATTGACACTCTCGCGGACATTAGCTCCTATACTTGTACCACTTCTTAGTATTTGCTTAGACAAAACAAAGATTTGTTTCTCGTTCTTCAAGAACTGATAAAGTTTGATGACCCTTAGAGCGAAAGCCTTACTATCAATTAATACTTGATTGTTTTCCTTCATCACCCGTAATGGTCAATGGTCAATGCTCAATTTTCAATTAACACTTAGCTTCAAACTCTTTCATGGCAGCAACCAATGCGTTTACGCCCTCAATGGTTTGGGCATTGTAGCAACTGGCACGGAATCCACCAACTGAACGGTGTCCCTTGATACCTACCATACCACGCTCTGTGGCAAAGTCGAAGAACGGTTTCTCTAACTCAGCATACTCCTCGTTCATCACGAAGCAGATGTTCATCAATGAGCGATCTTCCTCTGCAACGGTTCCCTTAAACAACTTATTGCGGTCAATCTCGCCATATACGATTTCGGCACGTTGTTGAGCCAACTTATCCATTGCCTCTACGCCACCTTGTTTCTTCACCCAGCGCATGGTCTCTACCAAAGAGTAGATTGGAACCACTGGAGGAGTGTTAAACATTGAACCTTTCTCTACGTGTGTGCAATAGTTCATCATCGTAGGCAACTCACGTGGAGCCTTGCCAAGCTTGTCGTTCTTCACGATAATCACCGTAACACCAGCCATAGACATATTCTTCTGAGCACCTGCATAGATGCAATCGTACTTAGCAACATCTACTGGGCGGCTCATAATATCTGAAGACATATCGGCAATCAGAGGTACCTGAACGTCTAAGTCTTTGCGAATTTCCGTTCCGTAAATGGTATTGTTGGTCGTGATATGCAAATAGTCTGCGTCTGCAGGCACTTCAAAATTCTTGGGAATATATGTATAGTTAGCTTCCTTAGATGAAGCCACTTCAACAACCTCACCATACAGTTTTGCCTCTTTCTCTGCCTTGTTAGCCCATGTACCCGTATTCAGGTAAGCAGCCTTCTTGATAAGGAAATTGGCAGGAACTTGCGTAAATTGTAGAGATGCACCGCCACCAAGGAAAATGACTGAATATCCTTCTGGAATGCTTAAAAGATCTTTAATCAAAGCCTCTGCCTCATCTACAACTGGTTGGAAATACTTAGCACGATGGCTGATTTCCATCAAAGAGAGACCTGTACCGTTAAATTCCAAAATCTGTTTGGCAGTATTCTCAATCACTTCACGTGGAAGCATTGATGGACCTGCGTTAAAATTGTACTTCTTCATTGCTGATTTGAATATTTATACTATTTATAATTGCCTATAACCATTTGGTTTATAATTTCGTGCAAAGTTACATAATATTTTTGGAAAAATAGCACAACAAAATGAATTAAATAGCACTTTAAACTTCCTTTTTGCACATTTTATGTCTATGCCCGTCGAATTTCGGAAAAAAATTGTATCTTTGTTGCCATGAACCATATAATAATAAATTATGGCAACAGATAAAGTAGCATACTGGCTTGATATTGCTGACTATGACTTGGATACAGCCGAAGCCATGTATCAGACAGGACGAAGACTCTATGTCGCATTTATGTGCCATCAAGTCATCGAAAAGACCCTTAAAGCCTATTGGTGTGGCACACAACCCAACGACCCACCCTATACGCATAGTCATACGAGGCTGGCTGAGGGCAGCGGACTTTATGAACAAATGAATGATGAACAGCGCGATTTTCTCGACCTTATCGCAAACTACAACATCGAAGTTCGTTACCCCGAAGACAGGGAAGAACTATCCCGTTCTCTCACAGATACTTTTTGTAGAAAGATGATAGATGAAACCAAGCAACTTCAACAATGGATAAAAGAAAAACTCTGACACGCGACGAAGCATTAGCACTTGTGCGCCGTTACAAGGAAGTAATCAGCCACCGTTTTACTATTGAGCCGAAGGTCATGATGTTCGGATCCTATTCAAAGGGTTACGCCAATCCTGACAGCGACATTGATGTGGCTGTCATCGTACCCACCTATGGTGACCGTAAATTAGAAATGTCAAAGGGATTGTGGCGCGATGTAAGAGAAGTCAGTTTTCTCATTGAGCCTGTCCTTATGGCAGAAGACCGCTGGTCACCCCTATACGATGATGTGATGCGAACGGGTGTAGCAGTATAACCAAGTAACAGAACATAAAAGAGTATGTTTACACATTGTAAACACCACATTTGCACATTGTAAACATTACCTTTACGAATCGCAAACACAAGGCTACTAAGAATCAAAATATTTTTTTGGAAATACACGCTTATAATTCATGGATTTTATGTATATTTGCACACAAAGAAGATGTAGTTAGTAAACAACTCTTCATAAAAGCAAATAAAACCATAAACAATAAGCAAATCATGAAACTGTTAAAAGCACTGCTAATCAGTTTGTTGTTTCCCATTTGCGTGAGTGCGCAAGGATGGGACGACAACAAGTACAAACAAATCGAAAGTAGTATTCAACAACCCGTATTTGGCGAAAAAGTTTACGACATCACCAAGTACGGAGCTTCTTTGAAAGCAACACCCGCCGCAAACCAAAAGGCTATCAACAAAGCCATTCAAGTTTGCTCAAAGGCTGGTGGCGGTAAGGTGAAAGTACCAGCAGGTGTATGGAACACAGGACCTATCACACTGCTCAGCAAGGTTAACCTCGTGGTTGAGGAAGGTGCCACCCTGCTCTTTGCCTTCGACACATCCCTCTACCCTATCGTCAAGACCCGCTGGGAAGGAATGGATTGCATGAACTATCAACCTTGCATCTATGCCGACCAAGCAACAGACATTGCCATTACGGGTAAGGGAACGATTGACGGAAACGGCAGCAATGAGACATGGTGGAAGATGTGTGGCAGTCCTCGTTTCGGATGGAACGAGAGCGTAACCGAATCTCAAAAGGTGGGCAGACCTTTGCTTTTCAAATACGCCGAAGAAGGTAAACCTATTGAAGAACGTAACATGAAGGGATTGGGCATGAGACCACAATTGATTAACATCAACAACTCACAAAACATCCTCATCCAAGACGTTACTTTATTGCGCTCTCCCTTCTGGGTAATTCATCCCGTTTTGTCGAAAAACATCACGGTGAAAAACGTGAAAGTGTTTAACGACGGTCCCAACGGTGACGGATGCGACCCGGAATCATGTGAGAACGTGCTGATAGAAGGCTGTAACTTCCACACGGGCGACGACTGTATTGCCATCAAGAGCGGAAGAAATGCAGACGGAAGGAAATGGAACATCCCCAGCAAGAACATCATCGTGCGCAATTGCGTGATGGCTGACGGTCACGGAGGTGTTGTGATTGGCTCAGAGATTACTGGTGGCTGCAACAACGTATTCGTAGAAAATTGTGAGATGGATTCTCCAAACCTCGATCGTGTATTGCGCATCAAGAGCAATTCATGCAGAGGTGGAGTAACGGAAAATGTTTATATGCGTAACGTGAAAGTTGGTCAATGCAAGGAAGCTGTGTTGCGCATCAACCTCAATTATGACCCGAAGGAAACGGCTCCTCGCGGCTTTAACCCAACCGTCCGTAACGTGTACATGGAGAATGTAACTTGTCAGAAGAGCAAATATGGTATCTTGCTCAATGGCTTGGAAGATGCTGACAATATATATAATATTAATGTGAAGAACTGTCAGTTCACCGGAGTTACCGACAAACCTCTCCATCGCACGGGTAAGAGCCACGACTTACACTTTGACAACTTGTTTATCAATGGTTCGCTCGTTACGCTCGACAAGCCTTACAAGCATTTCTCAGAATGGTTGGTAGCATCAGAGATGAAACGTGTACCACAATCGTATATGCTCGACTTCTCCAAGAAACCCAAATGGAGCTACGTAATGGGTATCGAAATGGAATCTATGCTTGATACATATCTCACCTATAAGAACGAAGACATCATCAATTACCTGAAAGAGTATCCTGCCAAGATGATTGATGAGAAGGGTAACATTACGGGATATGCATACAAGGATTTCAATCTGGACAATGTGCGCACGGCTCGCTTCATCCTCAGAATGTACAATATGTTCCCCACGAAGAAAGACCTGAAGGCTTTGAAGACATTGTTTAAGCAGTTGGAAAATCAACCACGCACCAATGAGGGTGTTTACTGGCACAAGGCTATCTATGCCAACCAAGTTTGGCTCGATGGTATTTACATGGGACTCCCCTTCTACACGATGGCTGCTCCTCAACTCAAGGGCGAAAAGAAAGCACTGAAATATTATAATGATGCCGTTGACCAAATCACCAAGACCGACTTCCGCACGTATGACGCAAAGACGGAGCTGTGGAAACACGCTTGGGACGAGACACATACGGCATTCTGGGCTAACTCTGAAACGGGACAAAGCAAGCATACTTGGGCAAGAGCCTTGGGATGGTACGTCATGGCTATGACTGAGGTGCTCGATGTGCTTCCTGAAAACTATGAGCGCAGAGGTGAAATCATTGAGTTGCTCAACAAGGCTATCACTTCTATCGTAAAATACCAAGACAAGAAAACGGGTGTATGGTACGACGTGATGGACGTGAAGAGCGACAAGAACTATCTGGAATCTACTGCTTCGTCTATGTTTGCTTACGTGATGCTGAAAGGATTACGTAAGGGATATATCGACAGTAAGTTTAAGGATGCTGCAATAAAGGCTTACGAAGGTATCATCAAGGAGTTTATTCGTGTAGATGCCGACAAGACCATCTCGCTCACACATTGTTGTTCGGTATCTGGCCTTGGTCCCGCTCCTGGTCCATACGTGACAAAGCCCAACTTTAAGCGTGACGGTAGCTTTGAATACTATATGAGTGAACCCATTCGTGACAATGATGCCAAAGGCGTTGGTCCTTTTGTTTGGGCAAGCCTTGAGATGGAAAGATTGGGTTACGACACCAATTCATTTGGAAAATAAACCACAACAACTCATTAGGCATTTAGGAATAGACAACTTATTGCCTAATGAGTTTCTATTCAATATATAATGAAAAAGATTACAATAGCAATTGACGGTTTTTCATCATGCGGAAAAAGCACGATGGCAAAAGATTTGGCTAAACGCATCGGATATATTTACGTAGATACGGGAGCCATGTATCGTTCGGTAACTCTCTTCACCCTGAGAAACAATCTCTTCAACGAAGACGGTAGCGTGAAGGTAGAAGAACTGGAAAAGAGAATGAACGAGATAGAGATTGGCTTCAAGTTGAATGAGGAAACGGGCAGACCAGACACTTATCTCAACGGCGAACTGGTAGAGAAGGAAATCCGAACGATGGAAGTATCCAATCACGTGAGTCCTATCGCAGCCATACCTTTCGTGAGGACGGCTATGGTTGCCCAACAACAAAAGATGGGGAAGGAAAAAGGAATCGTAATGGATGGTAGAGACATCGGAACGGTGGTCTTTCCCGATGCAGAACTGAAGATATTCGTTACTGCCAGTGCTGAAGTTCGTGCGCAAAGACGATTCGACGAACTGAAAGGTAAAGGGATGGAAGCCAACTTTGATGAAATTCTGAAGAACGTACAGGAACGTGACTATATTGACAGTCATCGTGAAGTGTCACCTCTCAGGCAAGCAGACGATGCTGTTGTCTTGGATAATAGCTACATGACCATAGAAGAACAAAACAAATGGCTGTTTAGCCAATACGAAAAAGCTGCCAATGAGTAACGACAATATCATGCACGTATTGACCAAGACGGTCGATGAACTCTCTGGAAAGGAATCGCTGAAAGGTCTTTTCCATGAGCATCGGGATGGCGACCCTCTACCTTCTGCCAAAGCTTTAGAGGAAATCATCGACTTGGCTCGTGCCATTCTTTTCCCTGGCTACTATGGCAAGTCATCGGTGAGCAGCCACACCATTAAATATCATATTGGTATAAGCGTGGAACGATTTCACAAGTTGCTTTCCCAACAGATTCTTGCTGGTTTATGCTTTGGCTTGGCTTCCGATGATTGCGATTGCCAATCAAACATACCATGTCACGAGAGCGCATCGGCTCTGGCATTACAGGTAGTAAGCAAACTTCCTGAAATCAGAAGGATACTTGCAACCGACGTAGAGGCTGCCTATAATGGTGACCCAGCAGCCGACAGCTTCTCTGAAATTATCTCATGCTATCCTGTAATCAAGGCTTTGACCAACTATCGCCTTGCGCACGAATTGGTTTTGTTAGGTATTCCACTCATCCCAAGGATGATGACAGAAATGGCTCATTCCGAAACGGGAATAGACATTCACCCTGCCGCTACCATCGGTGAGCATTTCACCATCGACCATGGTACGGGTGTGGTTATAGGTGCTACGTGTGTCATTGGCAATAACGTAAAATTGTATCAAGGTGTGACCCTTGGCGCTAAGAGTTTCCCCCTTGATGCCGACGGTAATCCTATCAAGGGTATTCCTCGTCATCCCATTCTGGAAGACAACGTAGTGGTATATGCAAATGCCACAATTCTCGGACGCATCACCATCGGCAAGGGTTGCGTAGTGGGAGCCAACGTTTGGGTAACAAAGAGCATGAGACCTCACACCAAGAAATTCAAGAAGGAAAAAGTAGATTCCCTCGATTTGGAATATAGTCAGGGAATGGGCATCTAAAAGGTTGAAATCAACTATTACAAATAGATAAAGTTTTAGATTATCATAAGGAGTTCTAATGAAAAGACTATCATTACTTTCAATTTGCTGTCTGATAAGTATGTTTATGACAGCAGGACCTGTTACAACCGAACGAGCCAAACAGACAGCTATCAAGTTTTTAAATCACAAGTCATCCACACATCGGGCTGTTAAGGCCAAAACTATTCAAGGCAACGCTATCAATGCTGTCAGCATTAACGAGCGACCCATGGTTTATGCTTTCAACGTAGGCAATAACAACGGATTTGTACTTGTCAGTGGTAGTGACCTTACGGATGAGGTCATTGGTTATTCTGATCATGGCACGTTTGACGAAAAGCAAATGCCAGACAACATGCGTTCTTGGTTGGAGAATTATGCCAAATCAGTACGTCAACTGGAGGTAAGTGGTAAAACACTGAATAAGACAATCACCAGGAAAGCCACAAAGACTTACATTGCTCCTCTGTTGGAATGCCAGTGGAATCAAAGTACTCCATACAATAATATGTGTCCATTGCTTTCCGACGGCACACGTTGTGCAACAGGCTGCACCAACACGGCATTTGCACAAGTGATGTACTACCACAAATGGCCGAAGGAAGCAACTAAAACCATCCCAGGATACAACCCGCATGATGAGAACAAATCTGCTCCCGTCATGCCGACTTTGGAACCTACTATATTCCATTGGGACCAGATGTACCCCACATATAAAAACAATGAGGACGGAATGGAAGTTGCAAAACTGATGTTGTATGTTGGCACTGCCTCGGAGTCTTCATACGGCAAAGAAACCAATGCTACTGGCTATCTTGCACTGGAAGGACTGAAGAATTATTTCGGCTACGACAAAGGTGCGCAAATCGTTTGGCGCTATCAGTGTAATTATGAAGAATGGGTGGATATGCTCTATGCTGAGTTGGCAGCAAACCGCCCCGTACCTTTCAGTGGTTCCTGTATGGATAATGCGCATTCATTCGTTATTGATGGTTATGCTGAAGAAGACTACTTCCACGTCAATTGGGGATGGGGAGGCTTGAGTGACGGTTTCTTTAAGGTTTCACTCTTGGATCCCAGCAATCAGGGAATAGGTGGAAGCGCAAGCAATGGGGCTTATACCATGGATCAGGTAGCATTTATCGGCATACAGCCATCCCAGGGACAGGGAAAAACAGAACCCATCACACTGACGATAGAGAAAGCACAGGTATATGATGCTCCTGAAGGTAGCAACGTATATGATATTTTAGGAGAGAAAAGTAGCAGTCCTTATTACGAGAACGGCTACACGCTCCTTCCGAATATCGTCATTTATAACAACAACCCGAAAACAGAGGATTATGACTTAGGTGTCAGATTGGTCAAGGACGATGAGTCTGTTATCTTAGACTATCCTTGGATGGTGATTCAGAAATTATATTCTGGCATTCCATTTACAAGTCCTACTACTGATTTTATCTTTATTGACCCGAAAATTACCCCACAACTGGTTAGCGGTGATTACTACATGTACTTCATCTGCAAACTGCATACGTCAAAAGAGTGGCAGGCTGTTAGAAATTGGGAGAAACATTATCTCAGAATACATATAGACAACGAGAAAGGAAAGATGACTACCAAAGTCATTTCTGATTACCCCAAATTGTATATTCCGAAAATTGACTTCAACAACACACCTGTCGCAAACGAACCCACTGAGGTTAGCTTCACCTTGCAGAACAATGGCACAGCTGCTTATCATGGGGATATATACGTCTTAGAAAAGGATGCTTCAAACGCTGGAATTGCATGTGATGTGGAACCTGGACAAACGATTGAGCTCAAAGTGAATTACATCCCGAAAAAGCTGGGAAAGAATGCATTACAAGTCAAAGATAAGTTCGACATCCTTTACGAAGGAGATATTACCGTCAAAGAGACAAACTTCACCGATGATGTTGAGTTGAAAATCGACCATCAGGTAACCAATGCGCAAGGATCTGTAAATGAAGGTTTTATCGTTCAGGGTAGAAAAGCCAAGATTAATTTAACGGTAACCAATAATACCAACAAGAACTATCGCGGAAAGATATACTCCTTTACCAATTATTGGAATATAAACTCTAAAACTCCCATTCGTTCTGAATATGTTGAAAGCGCGGTAACCGTACTTGCAGGAGAAACAAAAATCGTACAATGTGAGTCTCACGAACTGGTTGGAGCTGATGCGTTCTCTTTTTCACTCTCATATACAAAGAATAAAAAAGATGTGGGAGTCGATGTAAAGCCAGATGCAACATACTATGCAGCACCCACCTATCTCACCTTTGATGCTGATGGCAAAGTTACAGATCATCTTGCAACGGAAACCATCAAGGCTGATGCAACAGTTTGCGCTATTGACCTAAGAGGCATTACCGGCATCAAGGAAATCTATGCCGAAAATCCAAACGTTCTATACTTCGTAGATGAGGAATCCAACCTTACTGGTAACAACGTTGTGAAAGGCTCTCAAGCTGACAACATCATACTGACAGATGGATATTCCTTCTATACTCCATATCGTTTTATGACACGACACATCAGCTACACTCGCATACCAGAAAGACACTTCGATGTGACAACAGAAAAGGGATGGACTACGCTCACTCTGCCCTTTGCTGCCACAGGTTGCCAGACTACCTTCAACGGTACGACAATCCCATTAAGATGGGCACAGGAAAACGACAAAGATGATGCAGACATTATCATATTTACAAATACGTATGAGGAAGGCAATCAGGAGGAATTCAGCTATCCTGGAACAACTCTGGAAACCCTCCATCCATATTTATTAGGAGTTCCGTCAAACAAGAAAAACAACGTATCTCTGGTAGGTCTTCCCATCACTTTCTATGCTGACAATGCTATTGTAGAGTATGGCAATTCATCTATCACGGGTAGAAACTACAAGATGGTTGGTTCGCTCAAGAATGGTGAAGCCAAAGACATCTATTCACTGAATAACGAAGGAACTGCCTTCGTACTCGGTTCTACATACGTCTCTCCATTCCGTGCCTACTTCATTCCGATTACTGAAGATGGCAACGACCAACAATTGACTATCGTTTCCAACTTCTCACCAAATCCTATTAGCGAAGATGGTGGCTTCCCAGATGGTATCAACGAGATTGTTCAAGACTCTAAAATCAATAATAAGATTTACAACCTGAATGGTGTACGAGTGAAGAATCTCTCCAAGGGAATTTACATCATCAATGGAAAAAAAGTCATTAGATAATCTCATCATACCAAAAGAGTAAAAAGAAGTGGTGCAATACTCTCAGCTTTGAGTATTGCACCACTTCTTTTTGGAAGGTAACCGATACTCTTTGCATACACAAATAATAATCCTTAGACCCTTTGAAGATTGAAAATTGAAAATTGAAGATTGAAAATTGAAGATTGAAAATTCAGAATTATTCCGACAAAAAATGGTTGGAGATTTTTTGCGAAATAGAAATAGGAAGTGGGGAAAATGGGTAAAAACGGGAGAAAAAGCGTGTTTTTCATCGTAACATAGTATGTTACGAGCGTAACTATATGAGTTATGACCGTAACTATGTATGTTACGGGTGCTAACTTTATATGTTATGGAGGGCAAAAAAGTGGGTATTTTGAGGTAAAAACTTATATTTTTCCGTTGTTATCAATAGTTGAAAAATCACAATCACCTGATTTTCAGCTTATTACTAAATTATCAAAAAATAAGCATTTTTTCAACCAACTCTATAGTTGTTTGAAAAAATGCCCGTATTTTGAGGGTTAAATTGTCAGTTTATAGGACAAAAAGAGAAGCAAACATCCCAAAGTACCTATGCATATTTTTCCATGATGGCGGTCAACTCATCAATATCTTCTATTTTTAAACTCTATCGCTGTTTATCCATCACCTTCCAAAGAAATCAAAAAAGAAAAAGACGGCAGCATATATCCTGGGAACTCCTTTAGCATAGTCAATGACCATGCCTTTTCCATTCCTCACTGTGCCATCCGAATCTATTTTACCAGCTAACATATTGCTTTTGTCTCTCACCGTTCCATCATATTCCACTTTCCCTACAAACATATTGTTAATATTCCGAATAGTGCCATTCTTGTCAAACGTCCCTACCGTCATATTACGCATATCTTTTATCCTGCCATCATCATCGATTCTCCCTATTGTCATATTGTATCCGTTTCTCACCCGACCATCGCTATCAATCTCTCCTATCCTCATATTCGACTTGTCACGCAATATCTGTGCATCAATCGTCGAAGGAAACATAAAAGCCAATAACATTAAAAGGAATACATTTCTTATCATATACTATATATCTTTAATTTCAATATTTTGCTGATATACATACTTGTTATTTACCGGACACATCGTAAGCGTTAATTTTGCTTCATAAATGATAACCTAAATCCTAATTCTTTCTGAACTATTGTTAAAGTCGATGTGGTTAACTCTATAATGTTAAACTCAACGGCTACACCATCAGATGTGACTTTCAGAGTATTACCATAGACAGAATATCTCCCATTTTCATTATTGTTGCCCTTAATACTGTATGTGTTATCTGAATTAAGGGTAAAAATGTCACCAACTTGTGTGTTGTCTTTTAGCATACCTTCCCATTCTCCGTAGTTTACAGATGAACATTTCCAAACACCAACAATAGAAGCATTATTGCTACCACCGTTGTCATCATCATCTCCACCGCAAGCGGTAAAACTCAAAGTTGCAATACACATGATTGCAAGCATGAAAATTGAACTTAATTTCTTCATAATTGTTATTATAAAAGGTTAGATTTATCTTTCAGGAGCAAAGGTAAGATAATTAAATGAAATGCAGAAATAGTTGGGCAACCATTTCTTCCATTTTATTGCATTAACGAATAATGACACTTCCACCGTTTGGACCAAACACATTCTCGCCTATCACTTTCACCGAATGAGGAATGATAAGGGGCAGATGTTTTGGACAGAAAGCAAAAGCCATATCACAAATAGTTTCAACACCATCAGGAACTTCGTATTTATTTTCGTTAAAATCTATATTAGTTCCTAACAATCGTTTCATATTGTGGGAGTATCTTACGAAGTCTTTCTCTATAATTCCTTCATAGTCACTTATACACAAAGAATTGGTTATTTCATCTTCCATTGCGTATGGTTTATCCCATTCGATAACACACCCTGCAACTCTCTCACTTCCAAATATAGGGTAATCATCTTCTGATACTTGGTCAAGCCTACAAGTATAAGGAACATGCAAGGTTTCAAAACTACACCCAACAAATGCCAATCGCTCAATGCGTTCCACACCTTCTGGAATCCAATATTCATCCACTATTGGTGCAGCTCTCAACAATCGCTTACGGTCTTGGCTGTACACAAAACCCTGCTCGTCAGACCAACCCTGTGCAATATCTCGCTCCAGTTCTTCGCTTCTCTTGCAGTTATATGTCCAGTTCCAGTGTCTGACACAAGGCTTCATCTTGCAATGTTCCAATGCCTTCTCTAACTCATAGACACTAACGTTATATGGCACATCCAACACCTCCAACTCCGTACATCCATCAAGAGCATCGAAAGCCATTCTGTACACATCCTCAGGTATCCTATATGTCTTCACATTAGGCACCTTCACCATCATCCTCCCATTCTCAACCAGTGCAAAGACTGCCCCGTCATCATCTGTAACAATTTCTTCTTTCAAGTCATTAGATGTCTCACACATAGATAATCTCCTTTCCTATATACTCCACATGCTCCATCAAGCTCACAAAACTGCCCATCTCTAATTGGTCTTTCAAAAACACTTCATAAACAATGCCTACCTCATCCGACCACGTTACTGGCATTTTCATGAAGCCCAGATTCCTGTAGAAGTTATCCTGATGAGGTGAGAAAGCTGCTTTCATTGTCAGCAAACAAGGCCTTTTAAATTCCTCAGACATCACTTTCAACCTACATGCCTCAGCCTCCCGATTCTCCTTCTCAGGAAAGTCTGTCAACAGGAATATTACTTCCGCATCAAACTGATCCATCTGATTATTCTTAACCAAATGTAGAAGTACAGCGTAAGGCATGAGTAAACCATCCACCTCTATCAATCTCAGAAGTGGAAATTCAATTCCCTGTTCAATGCAAAACGCTCTTAATGCGTATATCATCTTGTCCATACCAAACGGATTAACGAGGGATTGTAGTTCTCAGACATGATATTCAATCATCTCATATCGTAAACTTTAATTTGACTTTTATATTAAATGCAATGAACCATATAAAGTGGAATCTAATAGATTACAATAATATGTCATAAATCATTTTCTACCTAATTCTTATAATTTTTTACTCAACCACTTTCATTCTTTAATAACAAAGCAAGCATTATCACTCATCTTTATTCATTCTCAAAAACTCTTGTTCATCATCTTCACGCAATTTTGCATTAAACTTTAATTCAGAATCCAAATTCATATCCTTTATAATTTCAATATATGCAGGATAAGAATATTCACCTTCACTTGTACAACTCCATCTCATTAATTTATAGGCTTCTTCGATATTTTTTTCACAACCAACTCCATAAAAATAGTGCCATGCAAGAGCTGCATAAGGACATCTATAGAACTGCCACAACTGTGAATTATATTTATATTCCTCACCCATTTCTTCAACAGCATGTTTAGCCCAACAAAATGATAATTTGGCTTCATCCACATCATTAGGATAACATGGACCTAACATTTCAATTGCATCCTTAGATTCATAGTCATCTCCTTCCTCAACAACTTTTTTGAGCCAATAAACAGCCTTTACAGGGTTCATTGGTACATGGAAAGTATCTTTCACGCAACTCCAATGTGTACCATAAACACCACTTGCTGCTCCATATCTATAATACTCAGCAAGAGATAAAGCAGAATTACCAATATATTTTACAGGCTTGTTATGTTCTGCATTTACCATCATCTTTCCAAATTGTGTTAATATCAATTCTCCATTTTCTTTCCAGACTTGATCTTCTGCAATCTTTACTTTTGCAAACTCCTTAACATAGTACTCCTTCCATATCTCTAACTGATAATTACCAACAGGCAGTTCTTTTAAAACCAAAGGCGTTACACCTACCTTCTTTCCATTCAACAAGACATCTGCACCTGCCGGTTCGAAATCCACTTGAAGACTTCCTGTAATTGTCTTCAACTTTGTAAAGTCAACAGTTACATTATCGTTATCTTTCAACTCAATCTGACGAGTCTGAGAATGACAACCATCCTTTGATGCTTTAACAGTGTATTTCCCAGGAATCATCATGCCTTCCCATTTGCCTTCACCTTTTTGTTCTCCATTAATGGATAATTCTGCATCTCCTGTAGGACAATTAATAGATACCTTCGCATAGAACTCCGTCAAGTCCACATTGATATTCTTTGCATTCTTGTCTATCTGTACAACTTGATTATTTATGCTAAAATCATTTAGCTTCACTGTATAATAATGAGTACCATAAGGCAAAGACAAAGTATAGGCTCCACAAGAACCGTCTGCAATCTGACCGTCTATGAGAAGCATTGCATTCGATGGTTTGATGTTGAACACTGCCATACCTTTCTTGCTGTTATCAACTTTTGCTTTCTTCTTGTTCGTCTTCACCTTCAGCTCATACGTTGTCGACGAAGCTATACGCTTGATACCATAGTCTGCAAAGACAATGGTAGTTGGCAAATAGTCAGGGTGTTTGATGCCCAACCGCTTCGAGCCATTAGGCATATAAACCAGATATTCACTCCCAGTGAACTGCACTTCGCCCATCACGTTGCCCTCGAATTCTGCGCCAAACTCCTTTAAAACCACCTTCACCAAGCCACAACCATTTCCATTAATATCCATTCGAGGAAAACTCACAGCTGTCTGGTCTTTCTCCAATGTTTCGAACTTCTTCACTTCAATATCTTGAGCAAATACTGAATCGATACAAAAAAAGAGAACCACTAAAATAAAAAATGATCTCGTCCACATACTCTTTTTATTATCTCTATATAGTTATTTCCTATTAAATATATTCACTTCTTTTATGCTCTACTTCGACATAATAGCCCTAAAACAAATCTGTTCTGTAAAAAAGTCGAAATTCTCATCTTTTTTCCATATACATAGCTAAACGGAACAAATAATCCATCCTGCAACCCCATCATTCATATTTATATCATCAATTTCATATACATTATTATATGGATTATGTCATTTTTATCTCATTCACACTCATAATATGTTTTTAAAAACCTAATTCTTTCAATTTTATCTCAATTCGTTGTTTATTATTACAAAAAGTCGAATTCAACCACTTTTTGTAGTAGGTTGCAGCATATTGTTTGTCACCCTTTGCTTCATAACAATTGCCTAATCCTTCAAAGCCCCATTCGTCCGCCTTCTTATAGCATTGTATTGCTTTGTCGTATTCTTTCTTCTTCAAAAAGGCATCACCAATGTACATCATTTCTATATCGGAAGAAAAAGAGCCGCCACAACTTTGAGCATCTGCTTTAGCTATTGGATATAACTCCAATGCTTTTTCTGGATTACCCGCTTTACTATATATCTCAATCCATGTAAATCGATGCCATCCATATGCATCAGATTCGTCGAGCTCTGTTTTACCGTTCCAAAAATATGAACACCAATGTTCTATTAAGTAATCTTTGTTAGGATGTCGATTTATCCAAAACAATGCCTGATCATAATCTTCACGATACCCAGAAATAATTACCAATTTCAAGACAGAATTCAAATTGCCACGATATGCATTTTGATAAACCTCTTTCAAATAACTATTTTCAAATAATATATTAAAGGTAGCTGTTTTAGTTTCACCACCATTAACTTCCACATCAGATCTACTTGTAACACAACCATAAGATTTACAACTGACATAATGTTTACCAGACTCAACATCAACAGTACAAGGACTTGTACCAACAGATTTGCCATCAATAATTATAGGTAGATTGGAAGGTTCTGTTTCTATACGAAGTTTACCCATTGATCTCTTCAACTCTGGCATAACAATGACTTTATTTTCCATTTCTGTGAGAGTAACTATTTGGGAGTGGGTATTGAAGTTCTTCTGACGAGCCTCAATCTTATGTTCACCTGCAAGCAATTCCCCCTTCCATGTTCCATTACCTTTTAACTCTCCATCAACGAATATTTCTGCTGTTGCAGACTTGCAATTAATTTCTATTTCTGCCATCACTGATTCTAAATCCACACTAATGCTCTGTGTTGACTTACCAGTTTGGACTACCTGCACATTTGGGCGATAACCTAGTTTAGACAATTTACAGACATGTTCACCTTTGGGTAAATATAATTGATAAAATCCATTGCCACTTAGGTTGTCAACAAGCACATCATCAATATACAGGTTTGCACTTTCTGGTTTGACAATAATAGTCACACCTGTCTTTTCTTTCTTAAATTTTGTTTCTTCCAAAGTTAACAAGTATGTCGCTTTGGAAGAAATCTCGATACCAAAACTGGCAAAAGTCACAACAAAAGGAATGAAGTTTGGATGATTTATTGTGAGAGAATGACTGCTAGGGGATATAAAAACCCAATACTCATTCATTTTGTTCTCAATATCACCAACAATATTGCCTTTAAATTGCAAGTCAGGGTTATCTGTCCTAATCTTAATTAATCCACAGGGATGACCCTCTGCATCCAAAGGAGCATGGAATGCAGACCCATCATTAATATTCTGTCTAAATTCTTTTATTTTAAACCCTTGTGAATACGCATTGATACATAATAATGTTAATGCAAGAAATACCAATAAACCACATTTGTTAAAAAGTTCTTTGTTCATATATCTCCAAATTTTGGTAATATTTCAATTCTTTTTCAATACCCATATCTTCGATTAATTGAATAAAAGTAGGATAATATTATCGTTCTTCAACATATGTTCATGGTGATTGACACCAAGACATTTAGAGCCGTATGCATATACCCCAACCACTCACAGCTTGTAAATAATACCAAACCCATCACATTGCCCACGAACTCAGCCCCAAGTTCTTTCAAGACAACTTCATCAGTTCAATCCGTGGGCTGTACCAATAATATCCTTTCTCGGACATGTCACTGCCGTTTGGTCTTTCTCCATTGGCTCAAACTTCTTCATCTCAATGTCTTGTGCGAATGAGAATGAAAAGCCCAAAAAGAAAAAAATAAGAGTGTCACTTTTTTCATATATCAATCCTCTTTAGTTATAGTATCCACATAGTTATCAAACGTTCCATAGTTGAGATTTGTTCCATCATAGAATACACAAACAATATTTTGAAATGTCGACCTTAGTTCCTTTTTATCCATGAATTCTTCTATAGTGATTTCTCTACCTTTGAACTTCGTTGTTGTTCCTGGCTTTATTTTTAATTTACTTAAACTTGCGGTTTTTCCTTCTAAAATAAAAACACCATATTTAAATGGTTTCTTCCAGAATATCTGTTCACTTAAATAGCAACTTAATTTATATAAATCAAGAAGAAGATCCGCGTTATTTACGTCTTCTCGCTTTATTTCACACACCATTATTTGGTTGTCATCATTTCCTTGAGATTTGTGAAGAACCAAGTCAGGGAAATTATCTCTTCCTTTTTTTTCATCATGTTCAAAATCTCTTGCGAATTCATCTTTCAAATACTTTCCTATTTCTCCATTTACAACAAGATTCCTGATACCTTTTTCTTCGAGATAATTCATCCACTGGCGATATAGTTCATAAGCAAAAACACGCTCTAAATGAGTATTAGTACCAATAATCTTTAGTGCACCAACATCATCAACATCTTGTATCTCGTACTCAATAAAACTTCTATCAACTCTTATAAGAGCTTCAAATAAATAAACAAACCACTTGTTATCTTTGCCAAATGGCAAATTTACTTCTGGAAACGGATTATATATCATAACATCTCGTCTTTAAATATCAAAATCACTTAAACTAAACACTTCGTCCTTGGGCAGTGGTTTGCCACCAATCTTATCGGGCTGCCAAGTGCGAACATGTATCTGGGGGGCATTCTCATTAGTGAAGTCCCAAAGCAGGAAAAGATAGCCGTCATCGTGGTATTTGCCGCTGGTCCAACCTTGAAGCAGAGTTACTCCATAGAAGTTTGGATTGACAGGATGGCGCATTACTTCTATTTCATCGAAGGTCACCTTGATGTAACTGTTTCGAGCAAAGACACCACGAAGGTTCTTGATATACTGCTCTTTGCTCTGTTTATTGTATTGTATCTTCTGAGTGGCAAAGCCCTCAGCATGTTTCTGCATAATAACCTTGCCTGTGATAATCAAAGCATCGTCACTAAACACTTGATTGAGAAAATTGATGTCCTTTTGATTGTAAGCTGTTCGAAACTGCTCCACATAGTCGAGTATTAACTGACGACGACGAAGATCTGTCAGTTCAAGATTACTCTTAATGACATTCATATAAAGGTTCATGGAGATACTAAGATAGAAACTTTCTACATTCCCCTGCTTGTCAAAGCTAATGACAGCCTCCTGATATTCATCCTCGCCAAACTCACGTTCACCTGTCGGCTTCATCATCAGGGGAATATTGCGTACTTGATAACCTGAGCCTGTGGTGATACAGTGCTCGACGATATCCTCGTCCGTGCATTCAAATGGACAGTTCTCCCACAACATCGCCATCGATTGCTGAACACGAGTTCCGATATTCCCCATTGCACTGAAATTAAGACTGCGGCCTGCATCCTGAGCGGCATTAATCTCTGAGAGCATCCGGCTGACGTTACTTTCAATCTTAGACTTGATGGCGGCATTATCGATGCCGTCAGAAACGCTGAAGGTCACATTATCCGCCTCAACGCCAATTACAACCAAGGCTGCGAAAAATATGAGTAGTAGTTTTTTCATATCCGTGTTATTTTAGTTGGAACCAGATGGCTCCACAGTTTTTATAGTTTCTTACGTTGTCTTCTTTGAGCGTATTCAGGTTATACTGTTTCTCACCAGTCTTGCGAAGCAAGGCTGAGATGTTGCCTTGCTTGTCGTACACAAAGAGGTGACAATCTCCATTTTCTGGAAAAGTGGCATATTTGCCATAATTTGCCAACTTACCTTTGCTTTTAAGTCCCTTTATATAAGGTTCCACATCGTAGAAGCTTCTGACAAGCCTCATCTGCTTTTCTTCAGAAGTCAGTTCAAGTGAGAGAGTCTCCTCTTTGGCAGGAGCTTTTTCTGTTACAATAATAGCTGGAGCTGGCTCAACAGCATCTGGCTGTTTAGCGGGAGCGACCTCAAATACTGTCACTTCGCTCTTGTCGGAAACAGGCATTATATCGCTCTTTTTGACATAGACAAAGGCACGATATAGTTCTCCACGACGCGTATCCAACTGCATCAAGTGATCCTTCGCTTTAACAATACACACCTCAATGTTTTCTGTAGGATTCTGATTTCGCACCCAGTCGCCTACCTGCATCTCCAACAGAGCACGGGCATTACTATATGCCTCGTTCAACTCATTAGTTGTGGATTCTGCATAGATATACATCGTATCGCGCTTCACCTTGTTAATGTTCTTCGTTACATCAGCGGCAGTTTGGGCCGCAGAAGGTAAGACCGTAGCCGTTATGAATAATAATATAGAAAATACATATTTCTTCATTGCCACATTTTCTTTTTATGATTTCCAGTTTCTTTCTGATAGAGATTTTTCACGTTGTGGACGGGGATATAGGGCGTCATTCGCACTTTCAGCACGGCATTCTTGTCCGTCACGTATTTATTTGGGATTACGACAGACAGCAGATGATTAAATCCAAGTTCCTTGCTTTGAGCCAGAATAATAGCCAAGAGTCCGTCTTCTCGCACTTCCTCTACAGCAAAGAATATCTTCATCTTCAGTTGCGCACAATAGTTAAGCCATTGATGTAATGTGAGTGAGTAGTTGATGGTCTTCATACCATAGACAGATTGCTCAACATACATCCGATAGTCAGCACTAGGGATAAGGCCATGAAAGAGGTTCGCGGCTGAGTATTCCAACTGACGAGTATCGAACACAGGAACGAAGTCCTTGCGTACCTTATTATAATATATAGCATCGTTGAGGCTCTCAAGTTCGAAGTGCTCTGTCTTCTGCTGCCAGATGCAGTCTGAAAGGGATTGCAAGTCATGTGGGACATACACAGAATCATTGCGAGGGGGCGCAGAGAGGATGGCATCTTTCAGTTTTTTAACTACCTCATCTTTCGGCATCCCCAAAAGCAAGTCATATTGAGCAGGGAACACCAGCGTGATAAAAGGCAGAGAGTCGCGCTCCCACTTCACTTCGTAATACTTATCGAGCAGCGAGATAGAAAAAGGCATGGTGTCCGTCACTTGCGACAAATCTTTGATGGTCCCTTTGCGGAAGTACACCTTGTCGTCTGCCATCTTATGTTCCAGTGTTGTCTGACGAGAGGCTAGCAGTTCCGTTCCAAAATACCGCTCGATGAAGTCCATCACCATCTGATGGGGATAGTCCGCAGCTTCACGTATCTCAGAACTGAACAGATGCAGCCCCTGAGCCTGCAGGATAAGACTCCCCGCAAGCATGATTGATGTGATGATGCTGCGTCTAAACATAATGAGATTTGTAACTATTACATCCCTATCATTACACTACCCTTAACCTGATTATCAGCACCATACCAGATGCCCTGCACCAGGTGACCATCGACCCACTCGCCAATTACATAGTCACCAGCCTCAGCCACGCGTTTCTTAGGGTCCTTGCTGTCGATGACATGAGAACTATTGAACACCATCCGTCCATTCACGTCATTAGGCCAAGTGCCTTTGAAGGTGGCATAGCCAAGATTCTTCGCGCCTGATACTGGAGCCGGTTTCGGAGTAGGAGCTGGTACAGGTGCAGCTTTCTCCCCAGGAGCATCAACCTTTTCAGTGGCAGCAGCCTCCACAGCAGCCAGACTGTCCTTCAGACGCTGATTCTCAGCCGTCATCTGTGCAACCTTGATACTGTCGCTATCCACAGGAGCAACCGTCACTGGTTCTTGCTTCGGACCCTCCTCGCCACTACCACTCATGGCAATGATGCAGCCGATAATGGCAAGAATGACGGCAACACCAACTAAGATGGCAATGAGCTTCTTATTTGGGCCACCACTAGATTCAGAGGTCTTATTCCCAAAAGGTATTAAGTCCTTCCCGCATTTCTCGCATTTAAAGTTTGATTTCTCAGCTTCTTGTATTTGGTCGCACATTTCACAATCTTCATTGCGACACATTCCTTTAATCTTTGCCATATTGTTTACAATTCTTTAAGTTCATTATTAAATATCTCTATTGCCCGATTCTTGTATTCTGTGTATTTTGGATCAAACTGATTACCTTCACACATCGTTGGGAG
>AUXO016595489.1_pt1 | contig 52366 bp, 69 predicted proteins | sample 768731 | NCBI WGS metagenome assembly AUXO01 (sample SAMN02715735, study PRJNA202380) | gut metagenome | biome: sheep rumen | host: Ovis aries | place: New Zealand: Palmerston North | reverse complement strand
CTTAGACGATTCAATATATCAATACAGCAAAGCATATCTGGAAGCCTTAGATGTGGCTATCGGAGCATTGAAAGCCGATGCGATCCCTATCAACTGGATTAAAGCTGTGTTAAATGAGCGACACAAGGTAATTGAAGACAAGAGTAATAGCGAAGAGCGCATCCGTTATTACGAGGAAGTGGAAGATGCAATCAACGAATTGCTTATTTGGTGGGCTGAGAGGAAAGAAGAATGACAAGGGTTGAATACATTATTAACGACGATTTCCTTGATAACGAAACAAAGGTGTCTGCGGAATCACAGGGATATCTGCGGGAACTGATCCGATGCAAAGATTGCGAGCACAGACCAGCCATAATATATGAAAACGAGATAGGGAGGCTCAACCTTCGATTCCCGGATGGTGTATGCCCGTGTCAGTGCGATGACCCGTTTTATAGCTGGATGCCTTCAGATAATTGGTATTGCGGAAACGCAAAAAGGAGAGAGAGATGACACCAAAAGAAGCGATTGAAATAGTAATGGCTGACGGTGGTACTCACTTCGGCAATACGTCTGAAGCACTTTATGAGGCGGTCAAAGCCCTTAAAAAGCAAGTTCCGATTATACCGGACGTATGGGGAGATGGCTATGCAGACGGGTCTCTGGTCTACGATACATGGGAATGTCCATCATGCGGAGCGACGTATGAAATCGAAGGTGAACAGCATGATTATTGTCCACATTGCGGTCAGAAAATCGACTGGTCAGAGAGGAAAGAAGAATGAGTGAAGTAAGAGTTTGTGGCAATGACTATGTGTACTGCGATGGGGAGTGCGATAAATGCCCAAGGCTTATACCGACATACGCTACATCATCAACAGACACAGTCTATAGGGCAGAGAGGAAAGAAGAATGAGTGATCTACACTACTTCGCAGTTAAAGTTTCAGAAGACCAGGTTCCTAGATTCAAAAGAGAGATGTGTTACAGCTTCGAACTGGTTCCGTGCAGTGAGTGTGAATATGACCACAGCTGTACGCACACGATGGTGCGGAACCTTGGGAACGGATCTAACATATATTGCCCAGTTGCGTACTGTTCTGAGGGAAAGAGGAAAAAAGAATGAAAAAAGTATTTCTGGCGATCATGTTGCTGCTGACGATGGCGGGCTGTGAAAAGTCCGACCGGGTTAACTACAACATAAGAAGAGAAGCCAACAACTTCAATATCTACAGACGTGTCGTCGCCATTAACACAAGACTCAACGAAACGCTGTTTGCAGTCGAAGGGTATATCTCGGTCGATGTCGATTCTGATGGGGATTTGAATGTGACGATTCAGACTGGCGCGGACGAATTTAAGCTCTTCTATGCACATCTCGGAAATGATGTCACCTATACGGTTATTCAGACAGAGCCCGCAAGTGTGACGCCATATGCATACAACATCAGCTTCTTCCCGGCAAAAGAAATGCTTGAGCACGGATTAATTGATGTCGTGTCTAGCGAAGGTAAGGGCGATGATTGACTACCTTGGCGGTCTGATTGTCGGCACCATATTAACGGTCGCGGCATATGAAATTTTCGGGCACAAGAAGCATTATAACGACGGCTACTTTGACGGCTTAAAGGACGCCTCAAATGTGCTTTCTAAATATGTTGAATACAAGATGAGGGGTAAAGAAGATGAATTACATTAGTAAGCAGGCAGTCAGAGACTTCCTTGATTCAGCAAGAACAGAGATCGTGGTTGGCGAAAACAGTGTGTTCGTTGGCACGACGTTATACGTAAAGGCAAGGCAGTGCATGGATTGCAAGTATCATTCGAATATGACAAACACTTGCACGGTGTGGTTCTCCAACACTCCTCGCACGGGTTACTGCTATAGGTTCGAGGGGAAGAATGATGCGGCTCGTTGATTTGGAAGACGATAATCACTGCTACATCGGCGAGTACGGCGAGTACCAAAACTGGAATATTGATCCAGAACAACCATATGTTGACGCCATCCCGATTCAGTGGCTGACAGAGACGTACAAAGATAATGAATTAGTACAAAGAATCATCGAGGAGTGGAGGAGGAACGAAAATGCTTGGTGAAAATTTTGATAAATGTGCGGGTATCATTGAGGATCTGAACACTATGCTTAAACGTGCACGGAATGAGGGCAGTAAGAATACCCTCTTCAAAGCCATGGAATGCATTGAGTACTTGGCTGTTTGCCTCGACGATGCAGAGGTGGAGCTTGAGAGAAACGGACTGCGGTGACAGATACATATGGCGATACTGATTAAAGATATGGAACTTCCGAGTGATTGCGGGGTCTGCCCGCTCTCAGATCTCATGGACGAGTGGGAACCGTGGGGAGAGTGCCTTGCAAAAGACAACCGGAAATTCACAGGATTGGAAGTACATGACAAAGACGAGAAGCTCCAGCGTCCAAGCTGGTGCCCTCTCGCTGATGTCGACGACAATTTCGAAGCCCTCATTGATACATATAAATCTGGGGAACGCCGTAAAGTATATGGCAGACTCATGAGATATGTTATGGAGCATGACGACATGAAGGTCTTTGAAGGGGCTTTGAGGGACGAGGCGATTAGAATGCTTTGTGAAAGCTTGGATGATTCAGGAGATGTGCATAATGAAATGGTTTAGGATTGTCTGCATATTCTTTGCCGCATTTGCGTTCATGGTCGGCCAGGCCGAATATGGGATTGCTCTCTTCCTTCTGATAATCAGCGATCTTCTTTGGGACATAGCCGAATTGGCCCGTGAGATTCTTAAGGAGGTGGATGATGACAGAGGCAGAGAGTAAACTACATGATACATTTCTTGGAAGCCATCGGTGTATTGCATGTCCAAGATTTAAACAGGATATCGAGTACGGTGGCCACGGGGAGGAGTACTACTTGGAGTCTGGTGTCTGTGTTCGATTCAATATTGATGTTCGTGCGTCGGACGTATGTCACATTGTTGATGATATCAGAGTCATTTTAAAAGATTTAAATGAGGGTTATCAGTCACAAATGTCATTGACCGAGCTGTTTGAGGGTGGTGCAGATGGAGCGAGGTAATATCGAAAGATGGCGAAATCAAATATGGGTCTCAACCGCAGGATTCGACACACACCCGCACATAGCTGCGTTTAATCAGCCAGACTGGGCTCCTTGCCCACAGCCAATACACCCGCGCACGCCGACCGAATCGCGCCCTTGGTCTCCTGATAGCGAGCCGTTCATCACTCGAATGAGAGACGACGAGATCGACTATATGCGTTACTTTAACGACGCATATGAGTCAGCACTTCAAGAAGCAATGTGGGCAATGGTCTACGAACGCCACGGGTGTAATAACGGTGTATGTGTGGTTGTGGAGTCGCTGGAGTCATCAATTACACTCGAAGAATTATTTTCAAAGGGGATAAGCTCAGATGATCGATTTAGACATTAACAGCGAATCTTGTGTATTTTGGCTTGATGGCGGCACGTTATACAGAGCCGTGGAGCTGGGTGGCACAAGTACGGATGTGGCTGAGAACATGCGTCCCGGGATGCTGTATATAGTTCCGAATGGCAACGACGATGACAGCACCGAGCTACGTCCGGCATGTAAATTAACAGAATTATTCAATCCAGAACAAATAGAATAGGAGGGATTCCATGGCTGATAGAGAATCAAAGCTTGAATGGAACGTTTATTACCATGATTTTAATGGCAGGCGTATCACGACGTACAACGTCTTCAATCATGGCACATTATGCAAGCAGTTAGCCAAAATTGCCAGGCAACGAAAAAAGGGAACAGATGGCAAGCGGCATTCAATTACAAAAGAAGAATTCGTAAAAGAGCTCAGAAGCTGGATGATGTATTGCTACTGGTCTAAGGCTGAATGGGAGGTCATCATTGGCCCGTGGATTGCCAATCAGGAAGCGTTCGATAAAGAATCCATCAAGATCGACGTTTTCGATCAGTTATCGCTGAACTTCGATATCTTTGCTGACTATGTATGGGATCATATCTCCGAGGTAAGAAAGCTCGATAAAGATTTGCGATGACTGATAACTACTTCTGCTATCATATCCATTCGGATCTGAGTAATGCTGTCACGAACATAGATAGTGTTACAAAATTCGAAGATTATGTAAAAGCCGCACAGCAGTGTGGCATGAAGACGTTCGGGTTTTCAGAACACGGGTCTGTAATGGAGTGGTTACATAAAAAAGAAACAATCGAAGCGGCCGGGATGAAGTATGTGCATGCTGTTGAAGCATATCTCACAGCATCGCTCGACTGCAAGGTGCGTGACAACTACCATTGCGTGCTGATCGCAAAGAATTATGATGGAGTTCTTGAACTAAACCGTTTAATTTCCAGAAGCTTTAACAGGCGGGACAATCATTTCTATTACGCCCCAAGAATCAGCTTTGATGAGCTGTTTGCAACATCTGACAACATTATTGTCACTTCCGCATGCGTTGGCGGAGTACTTGGCAAAGGCGCTGACAATCCATTCGTGGTTGAGCGGTTCATGAGATTCATGACCGAGAACAAACACCGTACATTTTTGGAAATAGGGCACCACATCGACGACAAACAGAAAGCGTACAATGAAAAGCTCGTTTTGTTGAGCGGTCAAACGGGAATTCCACTGATAGCAGGCACGGATACGCACGCTCTGAACAATGCGCATGTCGAAGGACGTAAAATTCTCCAGAGGAGTAAGAAAATTCACTTCGATGGTGAAGATAACTGGGACTTGAGGTTTAAAACATACGACCAACTGGTTGAAGCATATCAGATGCAGGGTACGTTGCCGGAAAAGGTCTATCTGAAGGCGATTGAGAACACAAATGTGCTCGCTGACATGGTGGAGCCGTTCGAAATTGACCGTTCACCGAAGTATCCGCACATTTACGAGCATCCTGTGCAGACTTTCAGGAAAAAAGTGTACGACGCGATCGACACTCACCCGTTTGCACTTAAAAATCATACCAGAGAGGAGCTGACGGCCGCCGTCGAGCAGGAAATCAGCGTTTTCGAGAAGACAAAGTCCATTGACTTCATGCTTTTGCAGACTTACCTGCGGGAATGGGAGAAAAAGAACGGAATTAACTGCGGGCCGGGCCGTGGATCGGTGTCTGGCAGCATGGTGGCTTACCTGTTAGGCATTACGCAGATGGATAGCCTCAAATTTAACCTAAATTTCTTCAGATTCTCCAATCCCGACCGTGTTTCACTCGCTGATATTGATACAGACTACGGCGGCGAGGACAGAGACCGTGTTAAACAGTTCTTATTGAGAGATAAGATGGATTTGCCGCAGATTCAGACGGCTGAAATTATTACATTCAACACAATTAAGCTCCGAGGGGCGATTAGAGATGTTTGTAGAGCCCTGATGGCCACAGATGTCGGCCCATCTGGTTACATGGCCAAGGCAGATGAGATAGCCGAGCTTGCAGAGACCGATATTGACGCCGCCAGAGAGAAATATAAGCCTGTTTTCCGATATGTTGACATCGTAATCGGTACAATCGTATCGGTTGGAACACACCCGAGCGGCGTACTCGTCAGTGACAGAGATATCGAGGCAGAAATTGGCCTTTGTTCGCTGGCAACGACAGATTATCCTGTATCAATGCTCAATATGAAAGAACTTGACTCACTGATGATGGTAAAACTCGATTGCTTGGGTTTGGACAATGTCAAAATCATCAATGACACATGCAAATTACTTGGTATAGAGCCATTAACACCGGACACTGTCGACCTTGAAGACGAAAATGTGTGGAAAAGTATCCGCGATGACACCACAATGATCTTCCAATGGGAATCAAACAGCGCTCAGCAGTTCATTCGCAAGTTTATGTCCGATAAAACACTGTCCATAGCCAGATCGAAGATCCCAAACTTCTCCATGTTGAAGTGGATGTCGTTTGGCAACGGGCTTTTACGGCCTGCGTGTGCCAGTTTCCGCGACAGCGTGGCCGCCGGGCAGTTTTATGACAACGGTTTCGATGCATTGAATGAATTTTTAGCTCCAGAAGCGGGCAGAATCGCCATGCAGGAGACAATTATGCAGTTTCTTGTCAAATTTTGCGGTTACTCAGCGGCTGAATCGGATACCGTTCGCCGTGCGATTGCAAAAAAGAAGGGGACGGAGACCCTGTTACCAGAAATTGAGCGCAGATTTATCGAATTTTGCACCGAAAAATACGATATGTCTGTCGAAAGGTGCAATTCCATCATCAAGCCGTTCATTCAAATTATCCTCGATGCGTCAGAATACGGGTTTTCTTGGAATCATTCCGATGCATACTCAATGATTGGCTATATTTGCGGGTATTTAAGGTACTATCATCCCCTCGAATTCCTTACAGCGTCGTTAAACGCCTTTGGAGATGACCTTGAAAAGACCGGAAAGATTATTGCGTACGGCAAAAAGGTTGGAATTGAGGTGTCGACCCCGAGATGGGGCATTTCCAAGAACGACTACGTGTGTGACTGGCAAAGAAAAATTATCGCTAAGGGCGTTACATCAATCAAATTCATGAATAAGAACGTTGCTAACGCACTCTATAACCTGGCACACACCGGTAAACAATATACTCGCTTCATGCAGGTGCTGTACGACATTCGACACGAAACAAATGTTAATGCGAAACAGGTTGATATCCTGATCGGAATTGATTTCTTCAGGGATTTTGGCAATCAAAGAGAACTCGCTTACATCACATCCATTTTCCGTAACATGTTTAAAGACGGAGATGCGAAACAGATTAAGCGAAGTCAGGTCGATGGTACGCTGTATGAGGAAGCGATCCGCCGATACGCTGTTGGGGTGACAAAATCGGGCGGTGAGGCAAAGAGTTATACCTTGCTTGATGTACAATCAGCAATGAACGAGTGCGAATGTATCATTAAAAACCAGAACCTTGAAGACATGAGCGAACCGGTAAAGGTGAAGAATTATGTCGAGGCAATGGGGTATATGGGCTACGTTACTGGCAGTGAAGAAGATCGTAGAAAACTTTACATCACCGAGGTTAGGCCTATTAGAAGCCGTAAAACAGGGAAAATTATAGGTAGATCGCTATTTACCAAATCAATCGGCAGCGGCAAGGAGAGCCGGTTCACTTGTTGGGATAGAGTTTATAAACAGGAGCCGGTTAAAGAGGGCGATATCATTGTATGTAAGTCATACAACAGAGACGGCATATACTTCACGCTGGAACGGTACGAAAAGATGATCTAAATGAGCCGAAATATGTTCACATATTCATTGGAATCGTATATAATATAAGCATACCAGTTAAGATAATTGGGCGTCGCCGATGGGCGACAAAAAATACGTTTTCAACTAATGAAAATGTGAATGACGGAGGCTTATGAACAAGATTAAACCTAAGAAGTTGTGCGGTAAGCACATCCTCTCCGGCGTCAGTATGGACTACACCATGAATGATGCCGAGTGCGTCGACTTCATTCTGGACGGGAAAACCTATCGAGCTACAGAGAACCCATCCGACGGCTATCGGTCGTGGGTTGAGGGTGTCGAATACGCTCCTAAGAAAATTCCTGCCAATATTCCCGACACAGAAGTCCTCATTTCATTCGATGCCGACGAAAATCATCGGATGATGAGGCTTGTAGAAACGACGAATGGGAAAGAGGTTCTCGTGATTGGAACGGAAGATATCTCCGGGTATTACCCAGTATGTGTCTTCAGATACACTCCCGAGAACCTTCCGTGCAACACGCACAAACGGCATAGATAGGAGGATTATGGCAGATCAGACATACTCGACAGACGAGATCGACGTTCAGGGATGCAGCTGTGTGTCAAACGCAAAAGTGTATGGCCTGCGCAATAGCATACGCAGAGCCAAATTTCCAATGAATGTTGACACAGATGCGGTAAACACGGAGCTCACCAAGGGCATTGAGGCGATCGCCCAGTCGGAACCCGGAAGCGGTCACGACCAGTGGCTGACAGGCGTCATTGTCCAGTTCGATCTCACATTCAGCAATAAGGTGTGGGTTGAAGCCGAGCGTTATCACTTCCTCGACTTCGTAAGTTCGCAGAGCACGATGCATCGAATTGCAAAGTTTGACATCAACACGACCTACAACGAATATGTAGACCCGCGCATCATCGCAATCATGCGGGAAAAAATCAACGAGTACAACCTCACGGAAGACCCGGAGATCAGAACGCATAAATATCTGGAAATTCTATACAGTAATCCAGCCGGATTCATGCTTACAGCTGGCATGACCACGAACTACAGACAGCTCAAAACCATTTATAAACAGCGTCTGAACCACCGTCTCCCAGAGTGGAGAGAATTCTGTAAATGGATCGCCACTCTCCCATACGGGTATTTGATCACATGTGAACACGGCGAGGTGTAATTGTGAAAGGAATCATTCTCATTTCCGGACATGCACAGAACGGCAAGGACACATGTGCAAACTTCATGCGTGAATACCTCGAGGCACGAGGATGTAAGGTGCAGATAATGCACTATGCTGACGAACTCAAATTCATCTGTAAGCAATACTTCGGATGGGATGGTAACAAGGATGACGCAGGGCGGCACATCCTGCAATACATAGGCACAGATGTCGTGCGCAAACAAGATCCAGACTTCTGGGTCGACCGACTGACGAGCCTGATCGCAATGTTTTGGAACGAATGGGACTACGTTATCGTACCCGATACACGGTTTCCAAATGAAGTGTGGAGGCCGAGAAGCTTGACCGACAATTGTTGGCACGTCAGGGTAGAGCGTACTAATTTTGAATCTCCACTTACGGCAGAGCAGAGACAGCATCCGTCAGAAACAGCTCTCGATTATCCTGGTTACCACATCCCCGACTTCAAGATCGAAAATGCTGGCACATTGAAAGATCTTCGGGAATCAACAATAGAATTCTTACGGAGGATTACAAAGGAATGACAAATAAAAGGTTTCGTGGCATTGACATTGTGTACGATGATCTCGACATAGAGGCTCTCTTACAGAATATTGGTCTCGAGGACATCCTTGAATATAAGGATCTCGAGGAAAGAAAGCTTTATCTCACAGGCGAGGTTAACACGCTGAACACAACAGACCTTATACACAAGATCCTGCAGTACAACGCAGATGATAAAGATATTCCGGTCGAAGAAAGAACACCTATTCGCCTGTACATCACATCAGAAGGTGGTGACGTTCAGTCTGGCCTTGGGCTTATGGATGTCATTATGACAAGTAAAACACCGGTATACACAATCAATCTCGGATACTGGTACAGCATGGCACTTATGATCGGTCTCACAGGACACAAGCGTTATGCCACACCCAACTCTTCTGTTCTGCTGCACGACGGTTCGAACTTTGTCTATAACTCTGGCAATAAGGTGCAGGATCAGATGGATTTCTTCAAAAAGCTTGATGCGAGACTGAAGGAAATCGTAATCGCCCACACCAACATGACAGAAGAGATGTATGACAAAAAGTCGAGAGTCGAATGGTACATGCTTGCAGATGAGGCAAAGGAACTCGGGTTCGTTGATTACCTGATTGGAGTCGACTGCGATCTCGATGAGGTTCTTTGAAGAGAATGCCTAGAAAGAAAAGCTCGGGGAGCGAACTCCCTCACACATTCAGAGACGAACCGTTCTACGGCTTGGAACTGGATGAAGAGCAGATCATTCTCGCAGACACAATCATCAACCCCGACATCGACATTGTATTCGTAAACGCAAAAGCTGGAACGGGCAAGACAACCATAGCCACAGGAGCTGCAAATCTGTTAATAAAATCAGGTTTTTATAAAGACCTGATCTACATCATGGCACCCTACGGCGAAAAGAAACAGGGCTGGTTGCCCGGTACTATTACCGAAAAAAGCTCAGTGTACTTCGAAGCGTTCTACCAAGCGTTAGTAAGGTGTCACGTAAATCTCAATACGGCCATGAGAGACACCTCGCTGTCGGAGGGCGATAGTAAGAGTGGCGGCTACATCACATGTATCACAGATACCTACCTGAGGGGTTCGAATCTGGATGATGCCGTCATCATTATCGACGAAGCACAGAACTACACCGTGCCACAGCTACAGAAAACGCTGACCCGTGTCGGCAAACACGCGAAGGTCATCGTGATCGGACATGACGGGCAATGTGATCTGGACGATATCTCACAGAGTGGTTTTCAGAGATACATTGAACACTTCCGTGGACACGATCGGGCGGCAGTCTGTACGCTGTCGATCAATCATAGAAGCTGGATCAGCGACTGGGCTGATCAGATCTAAAGAAAAAGATAAATCCATTGGTTGACTGGCAAAACCGTTTCCAAGGGCAAGCAAGTGCTCGGGTGATGTCTCCAATCATAAAGCCGATCAGGGAAACGTCGGAACCTACGGGCAGGGAGGTTATAAGGGTTTGGCTCCTGCTAGAGCTAGGAGTTCCGTGGCCACGAATTCCCACCTCGACTGCTGGCCTGCCATGCAGGTTGTTAGTAGATAACTGGATCAGATTTAGTTCGTGATCCGCAACCAATTACATGGCAGGTACGGCGGTTCTAGTGCAAGTGGCGGAATATGTAGACGCTTATGATGTGTAAGATCCAATCGCTTTAGGAGCGGACTGTGATAGCGCTTCGGACGACCTCAGACTCTGGCGCACGTAATGTGGATCATGCGGGGTGAAAATCCCCGCCTTGCAAATCTTTTATAAAAAAGTTATGAGAGGACAGATATGGGCAGCAGACCAACATGTAAAACATGCGGCTATCACATCAATGGAACCTGCTTCCTAACATGGGTGGTAACCGCCGATAGCGACCTATGTGTGTTCAAAAAGACAGAAGACACATCAACGATTACACGTACCGATCCAGACGCAAAAAAGAAGCGTACTAGAAGTAAAAAAGAAACAAAGGAGAAGACATGTTCACACAACTCAAATGGACGAAGCCGTTCAAAGTCGAATACAAAAGACTCACAGACAAAGCCGTCTGCCCAAGAAGGGGCTCCACGGAAGCGGCGGGCTGGGACTTGTTCTCAACTGCGGCTTGCGATATAGCACCGCATTCAACAGTTCCTGTTGGCACCGGACTTGCCATAGCTCTTCCGAAAGGAACATTCGGAGCTATCTTCGCAAGATCTGGCCTGGCCTTAAAGAAGGGACTGCGCCCGGCAAACTGCGTAGGTGTTGTTGATTCTGACTACCGCGGCGAAATTATTGTCGCACTGCACAATGATACAGATGAAATGGTGAGCATCGAGGAGAACACCCGCATAGCACAGCTTGTCGTGATGCCGTATATGGACATCAGGCCGTGCGAGGTCTATTCACTTGACGATACAGAGCGTGGCGCAAACGGTTTCGGAAGTACTGGTGAACGCTGATGCCGATGGCTGTATACTATGCGGTCGCCGCAATGACACTGCTCATTATATATGAGTTCTTCCAGATCAAAAATGGAGATGGGTTCTGATGGAAAGTATGTGCACCAATTGCCGCTATTATCGGTTGCTTGGTGAGGAACCATTCTGTGCTAGATACAACGACTATATACCAATCTTCAGATTTATCGCCAACGCGAAGTGTCACAACTTCAAGCTAAAGGAGCGTAAAGATGGGAACGAATTATTACGCAGTACGGACAAGACCAACATGTGAAAGCCCAATACACATCGGGAAGTCATCCATAGGCTGGAGATTTCTCTTCCAATCGCATGACGAAACATGGCACGATCCACCGATCACTTGGAAATCATATGATGATGTCATTGGGTGGTTGAAAAAATATACTGTTGACGATCCGAAATACGTAATCATTGATGAATATGACGAGGTTTTCAGCCTCCGCGACTTTGAGGATTTCATCCAGAGGAAGCAGAGCTTAGAGAGTGATGAAATGTTCATAAACTGCCGGAATGTTGATGGCTATCGCTTTTCGGATAGAGAGTTCAGATAGGGGGTCTATAATGGCAGAACTTGAATTAGGCAACATGCTGTGGAATAACAGCAACGACAATCAGATCTACGACTGCCCGCGTTGGGTGGTCGCCCTGCTCGCTGACATCAACAACGAAATTAGCAGAAAATACTGGAACGAAAACCAAAAGGTCTGGGACTCAGCGTTCGCAAACACAGGTAACGAATACATTGGTAAGTGCTTCGAAGTACATGCATACAACTGGGATGAGGACGATTTCTTACCGTGTAACTTCAGCTGTGACGGTGTCAGGATCTCTTGGTACAAACATGTGCGCAGAAACCCGACGATCAATATCAACCCGAAGAGTAAGACATTCGCAAAAATCATCCTCGATATGTACGACAAGGTTATGAACGAGCTCACAGGAGAGGAGCCAAAAGATGTATGAGTGCTTCAACTGCTTGAGCCGTTCGGTGGTCTGGGATGCTGATTTCGATTTCGAAGACTACGGGCTTGACGGTATTGGAATCATACATGAATGCCACTGCGCAAACTGCGGGGCGTCGATTACATACTATTGCCCGATTGAAACCGGAGAACCCGTCAGGTTAGATGGAGAGAATCATGAACAAGACAGATCTTAAACCGGGCGACAAGTTCTTACTTACGGTTAACGAAGCCTCAAAGTACTTCAACATTGGCGAAGGCAAACTACGCAATATATTAGCGGATCACCGCGACTCGAGACTGTATGTCCTCTCCGGGAATCGTGCGCTCATCAATAGAAAAGCGTTTGAAAAATTCTTGGAAGCGGCAACAGAGGTATAAAAGTGGAAATAGTATTAAGAGTTGCATTAAAAGTGGTATTAATAGCAGCAACACTATCAATCCCCACCTGCCTCATCTCGACCATTGCCATGGATCAGTCAAAACCGACTTATTATAAGTTCTGGAATGCGTGTTTTGAGGTGTCTACATTTATCATGGCGGGGGTGTGCACTGTTGTGGTCGTCCTACTCATCGTGAAATTAATTTTAACAATTTGGACAATGTAAATATGGAAACAGCATTAAGAGTAGCATTAACAATAGCAATACTATCAATCCCAGTTTCGTTTATCTCGTACATCGCCATGGAACGCGCCGATTACACTTATGAGTTCTGGAGTGTGTGTTTCTCGATCTCTATGTGCATTATGACGTCATTTGCCGTCATTGTATGCATCGGGTTCTTAGTCCTCCTCATCATCATGGCGTGGACAGCGCCAATATAAAAACATCTCAGGTTAGAAGGAGAAGGATATGGACGTTGAGAAATACTTAAAGATTATTATGGACGCCGGGTATGAAGGATCGATCTCTGAATATAACGGCAACGTATCATTGCAGTTCTGGCAGCACCCCAAGGACGCTATCCCAGTTGAACTGATCGAACGTCTGGCCGATTATAATGCTGACCCAGATTTTAGCACCAGTCTTAGGCAGCTTGTGGATTGGTGGCGCAGTAACGACGAAGAAATTCTCTCATGAAAGAAGGTAATGAACAATGGAAGAAATGGCATTAGAACTTGTCAGGTGGTACACCTACTCGCACCTTGATAAACCAGAGGGCGAAGCGGTATTCGATGTATACACGGTGTGGAAATGCAAAGCACTTCAGAATTGGAAGTTTTTGATCTCGACAACACTTCCCGATGGTATGTATTACGAGGCAACCTACAACGGTGACAAAGACGAATGGTACCTTGACGCGTATAAAAAATTCGAGAATCGCTGTATTCCGCACGGCGTAACGATGCAGGCAATTAAAGACAGTTATACAAAACTGAATGACGGAATCAGATATGCGGCACTCGAAGACTTCATCGCTGCTGTTAATGAATTCTGATTGGCGGTGTGAATAATGATTCATATTAAAGGCGACTGGTATATTGATGTCGACGAGTGGTCATATAACCTGACACGATATGCTGGCAAGTATACAGATAAGAATGGCGAGGAACGTGAGTCGTATACCAATACAACCTATCACAGGACGCTCGCCGATGCCCTGAACCAGTATGTGACATACGCGGTCAGAGATGCATTAAAAGATAAAGATCTTGATATCAAAGACGCTATCGACATTCTCCGCACGACAGTTGATGGCGCAAAGGAAGACATCTCCAAAGTAACTCATGGAATGTAATCCTGTATGTTTCGTGATAGAATTCCGATACATATCATAGCGACCCTTCCAAGAAAGGAGAAACCCTATGTCTGAAAAGCGTAGAGACAGGAAGGGCAGATTACTACAACCTAACGAGCGACAGCGGGCAAACGGCATGTATGAGTATCGCTACAGTGATAGTAGCGGGCGCAAGCATAGCGTGTACAGTTGGAAACTCGTTTCGACCGACAGAACACCATCCGGCAAACGGTGTGATAAATCGCTCCGAGAGCTCGAGGCAGAAATCCAGAAGAACGTCCTTAACGGAATTGACGCACATGCGGCGAATATAGAAACCGTTGAGGATTGCTTCAAGCAGTTCATGGAAACAAAATCACGTCTAAACCGGAAAAGCAGAGACATCTACGAAAACCTGTATCAAACTCGTGTCAGCAGGCAGCTTGGCAATACAAAGATAGCTGCCCTGACACAGCCGATGTTAAGACGGCACTATCTAAACCTACTCAACGACGGAACCACCGTGTCGACTATCAGGCATCTGGATTCAATGCTTAGCCAGATGTTCGATATCGCAATCAGCAATCACGCCATCAACTACAATCCATGCAAAGGACTGTTGAAAAGTATGAAGGCGGATCTCAGAAACGATAACGAACGTGTCCACTGTTTAACCATTCAAGAGCAGGAGGCTTTTCTAAGCTTTACAAAACGCTCTGCAAGACATGCGCACTGGTACCCATTATTCGCATTTATACTGGGTACCGGATGCCGTGTCGGCGAAGCCCTTGGGTTGACGTGGAACGACTGTGACTTCGAAGAAGGTTTGATCAGTATCAACCATACGGTTAAGTATTATAAGTTGGGGGAATCAGATGAGTACGGGTTGAGTATTAACAGGACGAAGACGGAAGCTGGTGTGAGAATTATTCCAATGTTGGATACAGTGCGGACAATATTGGAGAACGAGAAAAGACGGCAGACCGATGAGGGTGTTGCCGATCTGTGCATTGACGGGATGACGGGGTTCGTCTGGCGCACAAAGTTTGGGTCATTGCCGATCCCCGGCACCGTAAACGCGGCGCTGTATGCGATCCAGAGAGATTACAACGAACAGGTTGAAGCGAATTGGAATATCGGCAAAAAGTGTGTATACTTGCCGAAATTCAGCGTTCACGTATTGCGCCATACATTCTGCACAAGGCTGTGCGAGAATGAATCAAACCTGAAAGTTATCCAAGAAGTGATGGGACACTCATCCATCACGGTTACGATGGACGTTTACAACGAGGCGACCAAGGACGCCAAAAAGGAGAGCTTTAAAAAGTTAAATGGTAAGGTGTTATGACACGCATGCATGGTTGTACCACTCTTTGTACCACTTTTGACAGCAACGAATAAAGACGATTTGAGACGATATATTAAATAGGAATAGCCAGAAATGGCGATTTAAAACGATTTGAGACGATCTGAGAAGAACTTAGCACTTTGATATTGACAGTGCTAACAGAGCTCAGAAACGCCTATAAATCGGGCGTTTCTTTTATTTTCAACTCAGTTTGTACCACCTATTTACCACTTTTGAATGACGGGCGGGCCGCTATGATATGTAGTTTGCTCATCAATCGAAGCATTACTTCAGGAATCAATAGCAATTAATTCCCCAACTAATTCCCCAATTAATTCCCCAAGTAATTCCTCGATAAAAACAGGAGGTCACATGAGAATAACAGAACCGTACATTTATCTGCTTCATGAATCAGGCGAGGATTTCGACCGAGTAATTGGCACGTTCCTAGACGAGCACAATGCAAACATGGCTAAGGAGATCCTGATCGACCTGCAAACAAACATCGCACACGCATATTACAAGCTCTATACGCTTGGATTGACGAGTTACGGATCGAACTTGGATCGGCGTATGTATGGTGTCGCACGTGTCGACATCGCCGACTTCGACGACTCGGTATACTGCGAATACGGCGAAGATATGGAAACAGAAGATGATTAGGCATAACAGCCACACACAGCCACACAGAGCCTCTGCCGAGCGATTCTCTGGCAACTTTGAACACTCGATCATGGTTCTGCCGTGCGCCTCAGAATGGCTGTATGGGACTCAGGGAAGGTGATAAGAATTATGTTTTATGTAACTGGCGACACCCACGGGACATACGATATTAAAAAGTTGCTTCGCTTTGAGGCGGGCAAAGGCAAAGAACTGACTAAAGATGATTACGTTGTTATCTGCGGTGATTTCGGATTTGTGTGGGAGAACCGCGAGGACGAGGTGGAAAGATACTGGCTCGATTATATAAATAACTTTCCATGGACGACGCTGTTCGTTGATGGAAATCACGAGAACTTCACAGCGCTTTATAACAGATTTAAATTCGAAGAGTGGAAAGGCGGCAGGGTGCAGTTCCTACGCGATTCGGTCATCCACCTAATGCGCGGTCAGGTATTCAACATCGACGGAAAGAAGATTTTCGCAATGGGCGGGGCGAGATCGGTTGATCGCGGCGTGTATACAAAGACGGAGTATGCAGACAGGGGAGTCAACTGGTGGGATGAAGAGATGCCGTCCTCATTCGAATACGCAGAGGCAAAGAAGAATCTTCGCGCAAACGACAACACCGTAGACTACATATTCACGCACGACATACCCGCGAACACACTCTACGAACTTAGCCACGGATTATACAAGCCAAACGAGCTTAACTACTTCTTGGAAGAATTACTCGGCAACGTCAGCTATGAAAAGTGGTATGCGGGTCATTACCATATGGACAGAAAATTCAGGGACGTAAGAATCATCTATGACGATGTATTAAAGATAAACGACAGGAGGGCGAATGAATTATTTCAAAATTGAGATCATCGGCAGCACCGAGAGATCGCACGAAGAAATCGCAAATTACTTTGCTTCGGTCAGGGAAGAAGTTGAGCGCGAAGCTGGATGTGAAATCGGTGGTGTGGTGTATCAACCAACAGATGAGTACGGCAGAACGATTCCTCTGTACGGTACAGATACACATATCCTCTGCACGGTACAGATACCAATAGACGGTGAGGGCAACTAACTGATGGATATGCATACAGCGATGGGAGTTGCGCTTGCCTGTGTGCTGATCTCGATAGTGGCGACTGTGCTGGTGATTGAGATAAGCATGGCGTTCGAAATGACAGGCCTTACGATCGCTATTATAGTAAAGAGATTTATCGGAAAAGGAGAAAAACAAGATGAACGAATGGATTCCAGTGAGTGAACGGCTGCCTGACGGCCAAGACGGTGAAACGTATCTCGTAACCATCCACGGTAGACTTGGCACCTTCGCCGAGTACAGAAACGTACAGAAGGCGTGTTATTCAACAAACCTGCATGAGTTCTGCCCGGAGGACTTTCCGACTGAAGATCACGCAGGATGGTTCGGCCTCGACGAGGACGATTACATGTACCGTGAAATCGAGGATGACCACACCAAGGTAACAGCGTGGATGAATCTCATTGAAGCATATGATGGGGATGATTGACTACGTAATACTCCAAATAATCCTGCTGCTGACAGGGATGTACATTGGGGGTACATTAGCAGAGGCTGCCATGTTCGCCATGGTAATGGTTTGGGTTATAGTATTCATACAAGCTATAGTTGAACGATTGTGAAAAAGAAGGCAGACTGACAATTAAGTCAATCTGCCTATTTTTTATTTTAGTGAACCGCCATATCTGCGCACGACAATTTCATATACATTCATCGTCAAAACAAAAAAAAGAGGGCAGTTACGCCCTCTCAAACTGGTATTTTATTAGCCGTATTTAGCTATGTAGAAATGGCACCCCTGATGGGGGTCGAACCCATATGTAGCGAGTCAAAGTCGCTTGCCTTACCATTAGGCCACAGGGGGATAAAAGCCCAGCTTGCGCTGGGCTGGTCTAGTTAATTTTACTGTTCATCGGACACTGTAACATCATCAGTCTTCGGTTCTCCGAGGATTGTCGCAGATGCGTTCTTTGCGATGAAGTAATCAGTGCGTGTTTTGGGGTTAATTGCGATTGGACTATCGCGCATAATAGAATCAAGTAATCTTTCCGTATCGTTTGTAGGTGTAAGATTGATGACTTCGTGCTTTGCGATTGCGTCCATGAACTTTTCTTCGCGGGTTACGGGTGTTAAATTCTTCATAACTATTCATGCCTCCTCACACTTGATCCTTTTAATCGAAGTTTCCAGTGTCTTCTCCGACAATGTGTGCGCCAGCAATCTTTGCGAGGAAATAACTATCACGCGTCTTCGGGTTGATGTGGATCGACTCTCCATTTCCACGCATGATCGCGTCGAGCAGCTTCTCTTCGTCGTTCGTCGGAGTTAGGTTGATCGACTCTCCGGTCGCAATTGCATGAAGATACTTCTCTAATCTTGTTACAGGTGTTAAATTTTTCATTTATTTAGCCTCCTAAAAAGGGCCGCTTGCGCGACCCCGAGATACATCTATCTATCGATGAACCACTCAGTTAGATCGTCCGCTTCATCTGCCATTTCTTTCTGGCCGTTCCCAGTCACAAAATGACGCAAGAGCGAAATCTGTGACTTTCCTATCCGCTGAATGCCCTCATTAACTTCTTTAATCTGGAGTTGCGTATCATCGGACGTCTTCTCCAAATGCTCGATTTGTTCATCGATCTTTTTTAAATGATCGTAATCGTTCCTTAATTTCTGTTCCGCCTCGCCAACTCGTAATTCGAGTTTGGAGATCGGGGTCAGCGATCTCAAAAACTGATAGCCTTTGACCAGAGCTACGAGAACACCAACAACTGCGGCCAATTTACCGACAAATGACCAGACTACTTCTAACTCAGTTGGATTCATCGGCCTCATCCTCCACGGCGCCTACATAGGGTGCGTTGGCGGAATCGATGAGACCTTCAGCCACAACGTAGCTAACTACAGATGCGGCCGACATAATCAGTGCCGATACCTGTGTGGCTTCGCTCTCAGGTCTTCCGAGAAAAATCATAATACCCGATACGAGACCTGCAATAGCAAGCCAGAGTTTCCTTGACGATAATTTTCTTTTCCAATCAATACTCATAATTTAGTCCTCCACTTCGCGCAGGCATCTGGACTTGACCCAGTAGCCAAGTTCTTTACACAGCGCTGTATCATTCTTGACGTTGATGTCAATGACAGTCATAACGCCCTTGTTAAACGCACAGCCGGAACCGATGTGAACGATCTGATCCTTTCTGCCGTCAAGAGCGTCAACCTCGTTAACGTCCTTGAGCGGGAACCATCCGCCAACCCAGCTGTTGTAGCCCCAGTCTTTCTGGTAGTTAATCTTCTGGATGTAGAATCCTTCAGAAATAACCTTGGAGCCTTTGGTCAGAATCTGATCAGGCTTCTTTTTCTTCTTTGCCTGTTTAACTTCGGAAGCCTCTTTCTTGCCGACGAAAATTTTCGGTCTGAATACGCCAATGATTCCTGCTACAGGAATCTTGATAATGTTGACGTATGTGGCAGACTGGTTCTGACCGATGAAGAACACTGCCTCCTGACCGTCGTCGTGGTCGTAGATAGCAATGTGAGAGTAGGGGCAGGCGGGGCAGTTTGTCCAAATGCAGATGTCGCCGGGCTGCAATGTTGCTTTCAGCCCTACATCTACACAAAAGTCAAGAATGCCATTGCTATTGCGCTGATTGGCAATATCTTTTACATAGCCGCTCTGTCCACAATGGATGACTTTGCCCCCGATATAAGGGAAGTAAAGTCCACTGACATAGTCCCAGCACTGATAGGGCTGGTTGGCGGGGAACCCGTCGATGTCGACGCGTTTGCCGAGATACTTTTCTTTAAAGTCCTGATAAGATTTTGTAGCCATAGGCTTTCTCCTTTCATCGCCTTTGTCGCGAAAATAAAAAGGGCGGGAGTCTTTCCCGCCTTATTCGCTTGTTGTTGTAAAGAATTTAAAAAGGTGCGCAATTATTCGCTAACCGCGCACCTGTGTAACGTATTCGTTTAGTGTTAAAATTTCCTTTAGTTCTCTTGGTACTTCATCATCCATGTACAAATCGGAGACATTACCCATCCGACATAAATCATCTCAGCACCGCCTTCGTTACCGCTATCCTGTGTCAACGCTGATGTATCCCAGTTGCCGTCTTGAATGTTGTACGCACCTCTGAGCGTTCCGTTCGTGTTTTCGTTGCCTGTGTTGAAATACAGGTTTCCTTTACAGAAATCAACGATTCCCTTGGATATGTTCATTTCAGTCTGATCGTTATCAACAAGTCCGCAGAAATGATATGCTTCAATCGCCCACGATGTTGTGTATACATGGTCAGTCAATCCATAGAAATCATTCGGAAGATTTGTTGTTTCAAGGCCATTTCTGACAGCACCCTCAGAACCGATGCACTGATTCAGATATGACAAAAGTGTCCGCCGTAATGTTCTCCAACTGGAAACATTGGAGTTATTCGGCAAATAGTATTCTGCTAAGGCAAGCCCTCTTATAACGATAGACTGGTCTGATGTAGGCGGTCGCCAGTATTCAGTGTTCGGACTTACTTCACGGCAAGTCTTAATGCGATTGTCTGACAGTAACTGTGTCTGAATAAAAGCAATACCTTTTTCTATAGCCGTCTGATAAACGCTTTTATTTGAAGCGTGCTGATACCCCATAGCCAATGCGCTTATTGCTTGTGCAGTGAACATAGCCGTCTGAGAAGTGTCATTCGTTACCGTTCTCCATGAGCCATTACTGTTCTGAATCGAAAGCAGATATTCGCATGACCGCAGACCGTTCGTGATATATGTCTGTGCATTTTCGGCATCAATCTCCGCACATCTGAACAGACTGATCGGGACTTCTGAATTACCGCCTGTATAAATGTTGGTATCCATATAATGATCGCCTGCGTTATAGATGAACATGGGGAATCCACCGTTTGACGCTCTACCTTTTTCCAGACTCGTGACAAGGTTCCGAGCGGTAGTCAAATAATTGCTATTACCCGTGTACTGCCACAAGTTCAGATACATCCATGCAGTTTGAGCACAAGCCATTGCCGTTGCACCGCTTGACCATGCCCATGTGTCCATGCGGTAACGCTCTTTGACATATGTCTCACCGTTCGCTGTGTATGTCGCAAGATTAATCAACCAATCCGACAGATAACCAATCTGTGTTGAATAATCACCCGTCGGAATTACGATTGATTGCTTCTGATAAACAATGTTTCCGTCGGCATTATAAGCCTTGTTCAATTCACTTCCATCAGCATTATATATGGCATTAAGAGCAACACCATTCACATCATATACTGCCATACTTAAGCCTTCACAATTCTGTAATTGACACCATTAATCACAATCGGCTGTATCACCAACTTATCAAAATCCGTTGGAAAATCATTGCTGTTCTTTTGGAAGATCATTCGGACGTATGCAGTGCCGCTCGGTAAAGCGACATCTGTAATGTTGTTGTTGTAATAAGATAACGTTCCTACGATATTATGCGATGAGTCATAACACCTAAAGAAATATCCTGCACCGTTGCCCCAACCATCAGTGCCCTCTTTGCTGACCGCCGTTGCATGCCAGTTTGCAAAGAAAGGACAGTTGGAAACGGTAATAGTGGAACCTGTAACAGGAATAAATGTTTGCGTTCTGCAACGCTTGGATTCCACTTTATTCTCGCCAGTAGCACTATCTATATCACCTATTTCCATAGGTAAGTCAGTATAGGACACTGTGTTTATAGTGACCGAAGGCGTGCGGAGCTGATCTTCACCATACCAAGACAATCTTACATAGCTGGTATCGTCAGGGAAAGCAAAAGTATTCGATGAACCCGTCAAGCCATAATTCGCTCCAGTGTTTGAAACATGGTTCTGCCTCAAGTAATTCTTTGTAGAATCATACTCGCAAATTCTATAGTTAGGGTTCGATCCTTTCAGGTTATCGAATTTAATAAAATATACATGGGACATTACTCGTAAATAGTCTTCACTATATGATCCATATGTAGAATCTGAAATAACACCAGTATCAGAAATGTATTTTCCGTTTACGATATTCTGCGGAGTAAACGTGCCATACTCCGGAACGGATGAAACAGTGACATTGAACGAGGTTGTCTTACCACCATACGAAACTGTGATAGTACTTGTGCCCTCAGTAAGTGTTCCGCTTAATGTGTAATCAGTCTTTGCAACCGTTGATATTGTTCCGTTGCTATACGATGCAGTAACTGTCAAATCATCTTTCAACGAATCAATAGAATCCGTAGCATAAACTGTCCCGCTCTGCGTATATACCGCTGAAATCCTTGTCAGATTAGCAGGAGGATACATAGCCGTATGCAGTGCATCAATATATGCCCGTCCAGTAGGATCATCGCCAATGAAGGCAACATGCGATACTAAATTTTCCAGTGCCACTTTGAACTCTGCGCTCATGCCCTGTGAAGAACTTATTGCGATCCTCAAATCACTGATCTCCGCATCGAAATCGGCCTGCGTAACAATATCCAACTCGGTATTTGTCGGCGATACTAAGACCTGTGTATGACTATCTGTTGCCTCGGTTCCGACGTAAACAACATTGTTAATTGCGTCGCCTGTAACTTTAGCATCTGCCGCGGCGCCGCTTACGGACAGGCTAGAATCTGTTTCGATTCCTGAGCTTTGGTATACGCCGCCGCTCACCCACGATGTTCCGTCGTGGTAGTACCAGTGGCCTTTAGTGTAGCCACTTTCAGTACCCGTATATACGTAAATCTTGGACGTGTCGGTCATGCCCGCAGCGGTTGATGCCACAGCAGGGGCACCAGTCGCAAGTCTCGCGACCGCGTCCTTGATATCATATAAAGTGCCTTTGACTCTAATCTGCGACACTTCTGACATAGTCCTACCTCCTTATTCTCTATGCACATAGGCATAGGCTGTATTGAAAAGCGACGCCAAATCTGTCTGCTCAACCCAGGCGCCATTAACTTTCTTATAAACTTTATCAACGACCTTCCACGATCCATTGACTTTAAGGTACATCTTCTCCTGCGATCCAATAGTAACGATGATCGCCGCATCTCCACTTACAGTGTAAGTGTATGTATAATGATCAATCGTACCGGAACCGGTTGAATATGTAATTGTTATAGTGATACCTAGAACCAGTCCACCGTAATAACCAACCGTATGACGAATGGCTAAATTATTGAGATCTGCTCTCGTGATATTACCCGTCGGCTCAACAGTAATTGTTGTATTACTTGTCGATGGGAAGTCAACCTCTTCACTGACGGCGGTATCATTCACAACTATTGCTACACTCGAGATGTGGCTTGAGTCAATGGTTGCATTCTCTCTGTGCCCATAGCACCTGACAGAGAACTCATCGATCACGGCGTTGCTCGGAATGGAACTGAAATTAAATGTGTAATCCGCATAACCTGTATCTGAAGCATACATGTTCGATGACGTTCCAGAACTGGACGGATCTTCCGCGCTATGCCCGACTGCATACTCTGCATATGAAGAACCGCTTTGTATATAGGATGTGGTAACATCGGCGGGGACGAAATTGGTCGTCTGCCCGGGCGCATGCACAACCAAGTCGGCGGTTACATCAACGCCGTCCTTTGTAATTGTCACTTCCTCCGAGACATCATCGGGCGTAATCGTTAACTCATATGTTGCGCCTTCGGATGTTGAATATGCACCATTTGGTGAAATTGTACCGTTACCAACCAGAGTTGATGTCACCGTCGCCGGGTTGGGAACGGTGTAATTGACTTCTATCTCTGCGCCATAGATATACATATAAGCAGCGGTGTTTCTTGATGCTCTTCGACAGTTGATGCGAATCCCGAAGTCACTTCCGTATCCAACAATTGTTTCCCAATCCGCCGTCAATCCATCAAACTCAAGTGTCTGAACTGATGCTGTTATAGGATCACACGTTCCGTTGATGGCAGATGTACCATTGGCCAAATATGGTTTATAAGATGTAGATGTGCTCACACCGCTTTCACTTGCCTTAAGCTTAACCGTAAACGAATTCACGACCGCAGCACTTGGAACCGAACCAAAATTAAATCCACGCAGGTAGATGTAATATGACGTGGTGCTCGCCCGAGAATTATAAACACTTGCATATGTTGTGCTATCGGTATTGGCATACATATTATCCTCGTTGGATACGGACAAGTATGAAGAACTACTCAGGTAGTAATCACTTGGAATTAATCTTGCTGTAGGCATTAGCTATTCACCTTTAAATATAGATCACCATTGTTTCCAGTGGCAGAGGATGGGTCGCCCGTACCTGTGTAATAATTATGGACTTGCAGAGTTCCAGTGACCTTTGAGCCGTTCACGTATGCAGTCTCGCCGGATAAAATATCTCCCGCACCGGCGGTGGCGTCAGTGGTAGTGATATATGCTGCAGGAATCGCATTAACAACGACATTCCCGGTCATATATTTGCCACTGACAGACACCGTCTGCGATGACTTTGTCGGTGTTACTGTTGAACCGCTATCAGTGCTTAACTGTTTTGTTGCAGATTTAGTTCCGGCAGTAACGTATCCTGCGGTTTGTGTAGCGCTGGCCGTTATTAATCCGGCACTACTTACACTAATACTTGGTGTTGCCTGTGTTGCCGCTGCAACAGCCTTTGACGCTTGTGAAGAATAATACCCGGCGGGTACTGTCACTGTTGCACCTGAAGCCGTCAGATTGCTAGATGATTTTCTGGCGACGCCGCTGCCGACATACGTTGACGAAATCGCACCTACAGTGACACTGGAAAGTGTATAACCACTGTCAGGCTTGATCGTCTGGGCGGTTTCGGATGGAGTGGCGTTCTTTGTCTGTTCGGGCTTACCACTGCCGCCTGTCGGAATACTTGAAATCGCATCTGCCATCTGTGATGGCTTATACGCTGCGCTACCGCCAAGCTTGTTTCTAATGGCATTGGCAATAGCTGTAAGATATGATTCTGTGACTAAAACCTTAGCCATTAATAACTCACCTCATCTCCGTCTGTTATATCTGAAATTGCATCGTTGATCATTTGTTGAACCTGTTCTACTGTGACACCGCCACCGCCTCCAGTCGCTGTATCAACGACACCATCTTCGAATGTTACTACCTCGCCTGCGACATATGCCTCAAGCGAAATGGGATCTCGCCACTCATAACCAGTGGCTGTTTTCGTAAGCACCTGTCCTGCATTACCGCCAACTGGCACATTCATCTTGCCTGAGATATCCTGATGCTCTGTAAGGAATGTAGCCCCAAGTGTTGCTGTGATGGCGCCATTTGTGGCCGTCAATGCTGTAATTGCATTTCCCGAACCAGTTGTTGTCACAGTGGCAACTGTGTCTGTTTCAGGCGGTGTATATCCAAGCGCTGTCGTTACCTGCGATTTGGTTAACCCGCTAAGAATTGCCGAGCCTGCTACAACATCTGTTGTTGTGCCGTTAATTGTTTTCGTCAGTTTTTTATTTGCCGAATCCCACGCGACGGTGGAAACGGTGGCCGACTTATCAGCCTTGCCGGAAATATCTTGATGTGATGTCAAGAACGTTGTGCCCTTAGTCACAGTTAATGCTCCGTTGGAAGCCGTGATAGCCGTTACCGCATTACCAGTTCCAGTTGTAGAAGCTGTGGTGACCGTGTCGGTGAAAACGGCATTTGCAGGAACGTCTGAGTTGACTGTGTGGTTATTGACTTTTGACGCATTTGTCGCGGTTCCGTTAAGAGCACCTGTAAATTGAGTGGCTCTAACATTTGCTGGGAATGCAACATTTTGTTGCGAATCCCATGTGTATAAATGATCATGACGCATTAACCAGTTTGCGGCCGTCCAAACACTGTCGCCGTAACATCTTATCTGTTGAATGTTCTGTACTGACGCACTGATGAATGTATCTCGATTTTCTTTTGTGGCACTCCAAAATATTAGTCTCCAATTCCACGGTTGATCGAATTGACCGGTATAACCACCAAAAGCCATGCCGCTTCCAGCTCTGATCCAGTCTGATCCAGACCATCCATTCATTCTGAAATCTTTATCAAAACAGGTTTTCCAGTCGTTCGGCTTATTCCCCGTTGCATAAAATATCTGTGGTCTAATACGGTCGCCAGTCGAAGATAACCAAAACCACCATTCTCTGACGTTAAAATATCTTTCGGTACTTTTGAAATACTCGCTATTCCAATAGTTGTACTTTTCCGTCTCCGCAGTTCCCGATGGAACATTATATTTCATGCCAGTAATAGTAATTCTCAATCCACAAGACGTTGATTTCTGGTTATTTAACAAAGGTATGTTGACCGGCGTACTAAATTCAGAGAATAATGATTCTTTTGTGGCATCTGTTATTTCAGCAGAAGTCCATGTTTCTCCACCATCAGTTGTCTGCTCAATAATAATTTGGTCTGCCGGTAAAAACGCAAGCCTATTAGCCCTTGCGAAATCGACGTACGGTCTGATCCCAGCCTCAAGAGTACCTTCAGCGTATGGCTGTTTTTCAAAAGCACCTATTTTATCCGCCGTAAGATTTACATTGCCGGTACTATATGTAGATTCGTTATTACCTTTTACACCAGTCACCATACGTGTTAGGGTTGCCTGTTGTTTAGTACTCGGTAATGCGGACACGTGGTCTATCACAACATTTGAAAGATCAGAATAAATGGCACTGTCGCCAACAAGGATCTTATCCACACTTATAGCCGAGTATTCAGCGCATCCCGCAATGTAAAAGTATTTCCCTTCACTTCCGTAGATTTGTAAGTTTTCGTTAAACTCGCCTATTAAAGTGGCTTTGAACTGGCGCCAATCGTATGGCGATGTATTATTATGATATGCATGCAGTATGATTTTTCCATAGTATGGAACGTAATAGTGCTGTCGAACGCCGATTTCAATCTGAAGCATTTCATATGCCGTCACCGTTGGCAGCGTTATTCGCCAGTAGCCTGGGGCATCTTTGGAATATGCCGAAGCAACGTTGTTATATGCGTGTCCGCCCTCTCTTTTTGGAACAAACTTACTCTTGATTTTATCAACTAAATGTCCTAAACCGATGGTATCCAAATACTTATTTGCCATAGAGCGTCACCGCCTTACGCAAATAATGTATCGATCTCAGCCGTGGTGATTGCAATCATGTCTGTCTTCAGCATATAGCCAGACAGGTCAATGTCTGTATTGCCAAGTTTTTCAAACGATGTACCAGTCCAGACATATTCATCATATGCATCTCCGGCTCCGTGCGAGTGAGCAACCAGATAAATGACACCGTTTTCACCTGTCGCTGGCAGACTTGTAACGACTTGATAGCTGATAGATGTAACGCCAGCAATCGCATTTGCAACTGCCGTCGTGACGAATTCGGTGGTTGCGATCTGAGTTGTATTTGTTCCGGCGGCAGCAGTCGGAGCCTTAGGCGTTCCTGTGAACGTAGGGGTTGCGAGCGGAGCCTTTGCACCAAGAGCTGTGTTGATTACTTTGTTTTGTACGGGATTGGTGCTGGTGGAATTCAGCTCTGAATCGATTGTGGTTTTTGTTGCACCAGCTGCAATACCATTAAGCTTTGATAACAATGTGTCAGTGAAGTTGTTGTCTGTATGGACGTAGCTTGCATCTGTTACAAAGTCGCCATCGTTAGTAAGCTCTGATAAAGCAGTCGGTACTGAGATATCGACAGCCTTGTTTGTTACAGTTAACGCTACGCCGTTGCGCTTAACGGATTCAATAACGTTAGCATCTGCGCTGGCTTCGATTGCCGCAAGCTTATTCTTCTCGGCGGTTGTATAGTTGTTGTCTGTGTGGACGTAAGATGCGTCAGTTACGAAATTTCCGTCATTGGAAAGGTCGCTAAGTTTTGTTGGGACAGTCACGTCAACGGCCTTACTCTTAATGGAAAGCGCAGTTCCGTTTACTTTGACGCTTTCAATGGCATTGACCTGAGCCCCCTCTGCGATTCCGCTAAGCTTTGTCTCTGCGGTCGTGACTCTGCCTGCAAGTGCGGTCAGATCAGATGCAGCTGCTCTCGATGTATCGGTTGGGTGGATGTGGTCGCCTCTGGCAAAACCACTATCTGTACCGCGAGCGGCTGTTCCGTCCATTTTCGGAGTCACTGTTGACGCCGCCGCTCCTTCTGGAACATCCGCGAGCGTGATATAGTTGCTATCATTTGTAAGCTGAGAAACTGCCGTCGGCACAGTCACGTCAACTGCCTTAGCCGTAATGCTTAAAGCATTTCCGTTGACCTTAACAGACTCGATTACGTTTACCTGAGCACCGGTAGCGATATCCCTCAACTTATTCTTCTCGGTTGTTGTATAGTCATTTGTCGATAATCCTTTACCGGTTTCTTTGTCGACTTTATCGGCAAGCGCTGTGTCGACATCTGACTTTTTTGCGAATAAACTCTTCAACTTCTCGTGATAATACCTGAGGCCAGTTAAGTTCAGAAAACTATCGGACATGTGTATAACCTCCTATTTAACCAAAAAGCAATTCATCAATATCCTGATATGAAATTGCATTCATCTCATGCTGAACATGCAGTTCAGACGAAAGTTTATTTCCCTTTAAAGTCACGCTGTTGATCTGAGGAAGCGTCTCCTCTTTTAATTTGTTATAGTCATCATTGAAAATTGTATCGACCGCCATAGATAGACTTCCAGATAAGCGATTTTTTGAAGTTAATGTGCCGCTTAATTTACCCGTCTGAGAGAGGGTGCCACTTAATTTCTCTGTCATTTATCTGTCTCCTCGGTAATCTTAAATTTACCCCTGTCTATGAATGTATCGACGTCGCCATTGATATGTGTGATCTGAATATCATAAACATACTCAGACGGCATCTTTAGTCCTTTAGTATCTTCAGGGTCGATCTCCAATAATAATGTATCCAGAGGAATCTCTTTCTCGATCTTGACCTCTGACGCGTTATAGTTCGCTTTCATTTTGAAACGAACGGAGTCGCCGGGCAACGGTGTGTACGGTGTTCCATCTTCATTTAGAATTTCGACAACCGCTTTGAATGTGTCGCCGCGAGTCAGTGAAATGTTCTTGCCGCTGATCCTTGCTGTCATAATTCAAGAACCTCCCCGACAACGTTAGGGGATGTTGCGGACTCCGCCCACGTCACTCCGTTTTCTGTTTTAGTTAATACCTGACCAGCTTCACCCTCAGTGGTTGGCACGATCCCGTTTGCGGACTCAATGCCATTTTCCATGTTATTGAGCCGTTCCGCCGTGATCGCTGTCGTATTATCGACCCAGGTTGTTTTGTTGTATGGCATTCAATCATCCTCCTTGTTGTGCTTCTGCAAAAGCAACTGTTAAACCCGTTGTTCCCGGTGTTACACACAGAACCGAGTTGTTCGTCAATGACGATTTGCTCGGCAACGTGATTTTGATGCGCACGTAGTTATTGTCTGTCGTAATTTCGGGAACACCGATGTTTGTAATAAGATCGCCATTCTGACCGCCGATATAGCTTCCGTCTGCATGGCGGACAATGATATCACCGATGACCGTTGTTGTAACGCCATCTGGAACGTTCTTAACGAGCGGAATTGTGAATACGATTACGCCCGAATCTGACGTCATAAATCCGCTGAATGACGCCGTCAGTGGTTCGAAGGTAACCACATCACCCGCATGATAATTCCAATAATCATACCCGATGACCGTAAACTTTGATGGATCTTCTCGGTCATGAATGTGTAAAGTTCCAAAGACATCGAAGTGGTTCTGGAACATGGCAAACACAGGTATGTATTCATAAATCGGAATGATGTTTGAGGTAACGCTTGAGAATACATCGCTGATGACGAACTGTACGTTACTGCTCTGCGCCTCAGCCAAGCCAGTGAACAGTTCCCCCGTATAAGACCATGTGTTACCAACACTGGTTGCCGTCACTGTGGTCGGGCCCGTATCAGGATTGTTGTAAGAAACAGAAATTGTTAATGCATTATCCTCGGCACCAAGGCTACCGTTGAACCACTTACCAGACAGGGAACCTATTACCTTTTGAACGTTAGTAGTGTCTCTGTCGGCAACAGCACTTGTGATTGTTGGCTCGAAGTAATTGACAACATCTAAAGTGATTTCCTTTTTAGCAACATAACCACGTGTGTCTCTGGTTGTAATGACAACCTTCCCGTCGCCGAAATCACCTTCGAATGATGGTGTTAGCGTACCGCCCGACATCATCCCGTTGAGCGTTGTTTCGGTACGAGCACGTGACGCGCCATAATACGCCGTACATTCTAATTCAAAGCAGATTTTTGATTTACCAGAAATGTATTTGTTCGCACCAGTGATGTCACTAAGCGTACGATTACCGTATGCAACGTTGCCGTTCCCGTCGTACTCCAGCTTGACAACTATTTTCGGGCCGTGGAAAGCCTCGGTTGTTGTGATTCTTAATGAAGCCGTGCTCGAACCGTATGCAGTGTTCCCGTTATAAGATTGGCACTTTAGCTCAACAGTTCCTTCTTTGTCGTTCGGGATCTGATCGAGAAGCGTTGTTGGGACAACCCACGTAATAGAAGTACTTGTTGTCTTTGTGGCAATTGTTCCAGTCGCTCTGCCAAAAGAGTAAGTGATAGTGTCAGTGAAGCTGGAAGTGGGGCGCGAGAGGCTAATAACAACCGAGTTGCGCCCGTCACACACGACAGAATCCTTGTCGAGAGAAATAACCGATGCGCGTTTAATCGTCGACAGATCGAACCATGCCGTCTCTGCCTGAGCGGTCGCTGGTGTATAAGAGTTGTTGTCGCTCTTTGTCCAATAAACACCAGCCCAGCCCTTGAGCTTACCACTGTTGTTATGTGAGACCTCTGCAGTGCCTGTAATTGTAATCCACGAATTCTGTGCGAGCGATGAGATTGATGTATTGCGTACAATACACTTTCCGTTTTTATAGTTATTGTCGTCGTACCACCAAATACTCATCGAGTTTGAGTAGTTAGAACTAAATGAAGCTCCATGCGACCATATCCACGCCTCGAATTTTAGCGATGATGTATTAGCCGCAGTACTTGTTCCGGTCTCTTCGACAGATATATATAATTCATACGGGTACGATGATGGATATGCCGGAGCGTATGTATTAACCGATTTACTTGCGGTGATATTTGCCATTAGTTACCCACCTCCGTTCCTTCCTCTTCTTGGGGCAATTCTCTCCAATACCATCCGATGCCGGACTCTTGATCGACTGACGAGTAGTAGACCTTCATCGTAGTGGTATATCCTTTGCCTGAGTCGTATGTAAATGTTTCTGTAGCTTTAAAACGAGCGGCCTCTACTTCGCCGCCCTTAGCCTTCATAATTGTTGTGATCTTTTCATTGCCGTTTTCGTCTTTGGCAATAGTTCCATCGGCCTCTCTGATTACTTCGCGAACCTCAAGACCAGTACCATCAATCAAGCTCTCTGTTGTTGACGCGCTGGTTGCTATATTCAGTCCATCCTGGTTGAGCCAAGTTCTGGCGTACTTGTAATCACGGTCAATGCCTTCGCGTACTGTCTGAGCTACTTCGGCAGTAATCTGATCCGCTGTAATATTCAGCGAAGCAATGTTTTCTGTAACCTTCTTAATTGAGTTATCAATCTTAGAATCAAGGTCTGCGATTCCCTGTGCTACCGTTGTCGTGCGATTGGCGACCAAAGAAATTTCACGATCAGTCTGATCGATACGTGTCGAATTGGTCGTAATCGAAGTGTACATAGTGCTAAGCAGATAGTCGACAAACGGCTCTCCAATGACCTGCGTGTCGTCTGTGTAAGTAGTGATTACACGTTTCCAGTAATAGTATCCGGCGATATATGGCGGGATGTTTTCACTCCATTCCGGTGCCCACTCTGCGACAGAAGGGTAGACGGTGTCAACAATTGTCTCGGTGCTTGGATAGACAGGCCACGTGATGACTTTGTCTGATCCGCTCAAACAATATTCATATGCAATAGATTTGACAGATAAGCCATCATCACCACTTGTGCCGTCTGCGCCAGTAATGTCTTCAATAGCTTTGATGACCCGTGTGCCATCCTCAAGCGTCAGCACAGTCTTGCGCCAGATGCGCTTACCGTCGCGTTCTGTCGGAAAGACAGTAGTCCAGTCTGTATCAGTTGCTGCTGGTGAGGTGCCGACCTCTCGCAAACAGTATGTGAAGTCTGTATCTTTGATTGTTTTGCTGACACGTGCATCGATACTGCTAACGCCAGAGGTGACTCTGTTATCAATGATAGTGAAAAGGTCGTTACCATCATTATCCTTAATAACAAGTTGGTTACCAATGATCAGATCGCCGATGATGGTCTCGGCATTGATACCATATGTAGATGTACCATCGCCTAAAAGAATTTCACCAATAGCAGTCTTACAGGTCTCCCATGCATCATCTGTAAACACGATGCTCTTACCTGTAATCTTTACCTGCCTCGGATCGTATGATCCGTCTTCTCTGATCTCACGGCCTGTGTAACCGGAGCCATCGATGGTGACTTCTTCGTTCTCAGAAGCCAATGCTGCGTCCATTGTGAGATCACGTGATGCCTGAATCTGTTCACGCATTGCGTTGAACTCACCGTTCTTGAACGGATAGACAGTATCCTTTAAATAGTTGATTGAGTTGGCAGATCGATTGATGCCGCCAAGAACATTTTCGAATAATGTCTTCGGGTCAAACTTATTGAACCTGTTACCGAACGTCATAGTCAGGCTATGGTCATCGTAGTTGATTGTGATGTTGCTTAAGAAAAGAGCGGCGACTTCGCCGTTCGGCAGCTCTACATTAATTAAGCAACCTGTCTCCAATTGTTCTGACCAACGCTCAAATTCTTTAGCGAAGACGAAATTCTCAACGTCAATATTGAACTGTTCAGTAGGGCGGGACACACGCTTCAGCTGGAGCTGTGCACGATCATACAGTGTCTGCATCTGCTCGAATTGCTCAAGCGGTGTCATCTCACTTGTCAGGAGAACAAATTCATCGTTATAACTTCCTTCAAAGATGTAATAGTAAAGTTCGTTATATTCTTCTTCGGTGAAGTAAGTTGTAAATGAAAGACTATCAACAATTTCTTTGATGTCCTTTTCCAAGTAGTCAAGCTCACTGTTATAGTCATTCAGACTATCTTCTGCATGCAGGATAGCGTCCTTAACATCCAGAATGCGTGCATCAACAGCAAGCAGCATTGCGCTGATACTTTCAGTAATAGGGATTGCTGTGCCGCCATTCTCTGTGATTACCTTGTTATACTCATTAAGAGCCGCACCGCTCGACCCAGCGACGATGTTCTCGCGCATACGCTTGTAGATCGTCAGCTGCGTGTTGAGTCGCTGCAGTTCATAGTTGGATGTATAGCAAGAGTTGAGAAGGGTGTAATACTGAAGGTTCAGTTCTTTGTAATGCTCCTTATTATTCTCGACCGCCAACTGCCAAGCACGAACCTTCGCGCCAAGCTCGTCAGACATCCAGTCGATGTAGTATGAGAAGTCATAGATTGTATTCGTACCGATCGGGTTGATTGCGCCGATGGTAACGTTCTCGCCACCAACTACACTGATGGCTGTATATACATCAGCCGAACTGGAGTCAACACCCATGGTGTTGATCAGATCGTCTTCGGTTAAATGAATGTTAGTTGACCGGACATAATTATTCTGGTCGTAGACATCGATCACTCGATTGATGATGTCAAATACGAAGATGCATTCGTATGCGTCCTGCATCTCTTGGAGCATGAATGACAGAACGTTCTCATCGACTGATACATCTTCAAATGTGCGCCAGCGTTCTGCGACAGCGTTGTCAACAGTACCAATAGTCCATAAGGGCAGGTACTGGACAAGCATGTCGAGAAGGCCGACTTCATCCTCCGATTGAGTTCTGAAGGGGTAGGTATTATCTTCAATGTAGGGGACTTTCTTTTGTTCAATTTCGGCATCTGCCGATTTTGCCGTAACATCAATGAAATTCTCCAGACCCTCATAACCCTCATGTGTATCGGAGATAACAAAAAAGCCTACATCTTCTACGAAGATAAGGCGTCTGTGTTTAATAGAGTTATACAGAAATGCCGCGTGGCTGTCTTCATCGGGGTCGTCGTGTTTGACACGATAGATTCTGAAATTTAACTCCGATGTGGAGTTAAAGTTAAATACGATTTCTTCTGAATCATAATCGCTCAAGACCCCGAGGACTTTGGTCAGGTGACCATCTGTATATCTGGCACCCGGATTACACAATGTCAGCTTCGGCTTCTCGAATCGATCGAGAGAATCATATTTAACAATCACTACAAGTTCCTCCTATTGCTGTATTCAAACGCAATAGACTGCACGTTCCCCCTAACTGTGATTGTATTATTTCCAGTGAGAAGGCGGGGGAAGTACTGCCTGTAGAAATGATCATAATATTGCCCGCTGATAAAGTTGTAGTTACTATCGATTGTGACCGTAGCGCCAGCCGGAAGGGTGGTGAAAGCAGTCATGCGTGTATCGCTGTCGGTGTTGTTAGTGATATATAAATCGCCGCCCGAACTGTTCATAATAACAGTCACTTTTGGATAAGTGTAGTCGTCAACGTCCGCATCAACATCGACATGAATAACTGTTGAAGCATTCTCGGAAGTGTGGCCAAGATTAAATGTCTTGGTCACTGCGTCCTGCCACCAATAACCGCAGTCTGTCGCAAGAGTCACACGGTAACCAACGATACCGCATTGATACTCCAGATAGAAAGCGTTGATAAATCTGCAGTTCATATACAGACGTTTCTCGCTTCCATCTACAGTCTCGACAGTATCTGGATTCTCTGTTCGATTTAAATACAGCTTGCGATAGCTGTGGCGATTGAACAGCCACCGTTCAATGGCACGCCGATCTGACTGACTGAGTGTGTGCTCATCGTCAGTGACGATATCCACCTCGAATGAAAGCGGAGACCCTGAATAGTCATCGTCAATCAGATAATTCTTTTTGCCGCGTTTGCTAAAAAGCGTCACAGGTGTGATCGTTCCGGCAACTTGATTAAATCGTGTGCTCTCTACGTTGGCAATAATCAGACCGTATGTAGAAGAGTCTATGCCGCCATATTCGAAATGCGACCCATATATATCTGCCATAGCGCTCGGCCTCCTTTTCTTTATAAAACCAATCTTTGAATAAGCATTATGGATGGTCGGGAGGCAACCGAATTTACGATTGCCACCCAACCGAATTATTAGTATTTAACACCACGATATAACGTGATCTGATATGATTTGAATGATTTGAGTACGTCGTTGATCTGTTCGCGCTGTGCACGCCTGATCTCGGAAACGGTCTGCTGGTTAGTATCGCCCTCAATAACAATGTCGCCCATCGAAATATTGATCGGCTGATTGAATGTTCCAATATGACTGAACGAATCAGATACGGAGCCCTTCATCTTGTCGAGGATCTCTGCGCCAGCTGTGGCGAATTCATATAAGAAGCTTGTTGCTTTGGCGTTGAGAACTTTCTCACCACCAGAGAACATACGATACTTATTTCCATCGCCAGAAGTGAAGATCGCTTCTGCGCCTTCCTCGTTGACTTTGTGCAGACCCGGTTTGGCGTTCTTGGTGCCTTTCTTATAACCGACAAGATCCTTCTTATAGACCCAGCCAGTATAGACACCGTTACGTCCGATCAGAACTTCATCGCCGCTCGTCTGGTAGACAGTATACTGACTGCCCGGAACGAATGACGCCATACGGACACTGCCACTCTTCGGGCTGAAGTTTGTAGCGGATGTTTTAACCTGAACCGTCTGACCGTTAGAAGGGGTGCCAGAGGATTTGCTGCTCGATGAAGAGCTGCTGCTCTTGCTTGAACTCGATCCAGAACTGCTGCTCTTTGTCGATGATGAAGATGATTTAGTAGTCGGAGCTTTATAGCCAGTATAGTTACCGATCTTTGTTCCTTCGTAGTAAGAACCAAAAATCTTCTTATACGCTTCGCTGTTCTTGAACGCCTCTTCCCACATCGACTTGACTGTGTCATCTTTGCCGTCGCCGTACTTCTTATTAAAGAGAAGGAAAGCTTTGAAGAGGTCTTCGGTATTACCTTTAATGTCCTTCAGTGCCTGATTGTACAGAGCATCCGGGTCATTAAGAACATCATCGATAGCCTCCATCTCTTTATTGATGCGTTCTTCTTCGGCATTGTATGCCGCATCCAAAGCATCTAAAGCTTCAGCTAAAGCATGTTCATCTTCGAAATCCTGCAGGTCTTTCTCTGCGTCCGAGAGCTGCTGTTGCAGTTCGATTCTGCGCTTAGTTGCCCAAGCTGAAGTGTCGAACTGAAGGCGTGCAATTTCGGTCTTGAGGTCTGTGACACTCTGACGCTTCTCGGCCTGTTCATTGATGTACTTCTGCTCATCTTGAGACTTCTGAAGCATGTCACGCTGTTTATCATAGAAGTCTTTCAAATCGCTAAGCTGATTCTGAAGTTCTTCTTTCTGATTCTCGCGTTCCTTCTGGAGCATCTTGAGACGGTAGTCGACCAATGCATCAAAAGTAGACTTCGCATTCTCTTTGATCTGGTTGAATCCTTTGTATACTTCTTCTTCGTATTTGTAGAATTCATCCAGAGTAATGATGCCTTCTTTATATGCCTGCTTATAAGCCTTGTCGAGCCACTTCAAGAAGTCGGCCTGCGTCTCCTTGTCCATGTTGACGTAGTGCTGGTGGAGCTTGTACTGCTTCTGGAACCAAGTCTCTTCGTTGGACGAAGAGCCGGAACCGCCGCCGCCGCCTCCACCTCCACCGCCGCCGCCACGGCCCGAGCCGGAGGACGTCTTAGGTGTGTAATTGGCAATATCGCTGATTGCCTTATTTCTAATAGCATTTAATGCTGAAATCTGACCATTGATCGCATTGATAGCAGAAGTGTACCCACTTATATCGGTCTTAATTTGCTTAATGATATTATTCAGTTGCGTGTTGCGAGACCGATATTTTACATTGGCGCTCACCAAAGATTTCTTCGAAAGTTGTTTGCCAAATGTATTAATCGTCTGCCCGTCGCCACCGCCATCTGTATAACCGATCGCGCCAGACACCTCACCTCTGCCCATTGCATCGATAGCGGCAGCAACCTGATGCGCGTTACCAACCAGAATCTGCATACCAGTATTCATGGCACGCACATTGGCATTAAACCCAGTCGCCATACTAGACGATGATGATGCCATATTGGCTGCAATATTTTCTGCCGTATCGGCTACATTGCCATCGAACGTTTCAGTGTTATCAGACATGGCTTGCAGGACAGCTTTATAAGCTTCGCTCTCATCGAAGCCCATACCAATCAACGCCTGTACAACCTGGTTCTGATTATTGAGTCTGTTCTGTAACTGCTCAACAGTTAGTTCATTTTCACCATTTGCGACTTGTTGTGCCATCTCAAGCTGGGCGATAGCAAAGTCGCGCTTGGCTTCAAGTGTCGCTTTATCTGCTTCGAGGTCTGCAATCTTAGCATCAATCGATGCACCGATTTCAGCCTGTTTGCTTTCGAGGAAAGAGTTGACTGTTGCCTCATTTAATAGTAACTGCCCGTCAGCTGTGACTGTAGCATTGTCGAGAATTTGCGGATATGTTTCGGCAAGCGCCATTGCTTTCTCGACATCAACATCAAATCCCTCGGCGACAAGGTCTTGCATATCTGTGATAGCTTTCAACGATGTTGTCACACCGTCAAACGCCGACTTTACATCACTAAACCCGGCATAAGCCTGTTCGAGCGCATTCGCACTATCTGCAGCGGCATATGCCTGATATGCAAGTTTGTAGAGTTCCTCACGGGCCATAGCCAATGCACCGCTATCACCGACGTAATGCATCGCTTCGCCAGTTTTTATTGCTGTTTCGCCGACGTCCGCGATAATATTCTGGATGCGCTGGCCTTCAATCACAAGACCTTCTGAGTCAAGTTTTAAGAGATCTTCTGTCGTCCATGACTCACCAGATGCGCGAACCTTATCAAGCAGTGCTTCGATATAAGAATACACGGAGTCAGAAGATAGGAGAACGGGGCCGTTCTCTGTTTGCAGAATAGGCGAGAAAGCAATTTCAATTCCATCGAATTCTTCGGATCCGCCGTATACAGTAGAAACGGTGCCGCCGAGAGTGTCGCGAATCGAATTAATATCCTCTCCCCACGATTCAAGTTCGTGGATATATTTGGAGATCATCTCATTCGTCCACTCAATGGCCTGACGATGATTCATATCGATATTGCCGTAGACGGTCTTTGTTATATCGATATTCTTATCGGAAACTTCTTTTAGTAACGAATCATATTCGGCTTTAGCGTCTTCGCTAACATTCTTCAGCGCTGCGTTAAATGATTCAAAATCTGTTTGTTTTGCGAGGAAGTTGTCAACGGCTGCCGCAACATCGATTGTTGTATTCTTGAACTCTTCCTGGCCGGAAATCATTCCGATGATGCTTTCCCTCATCCTGACATAGTCATCAATCGACTTAGGAGTTTCGGTAGACAACATCTGGATAGCCGCTGTTGTGTTTAACTGATCGGTAAGCAAACCATTATACGTGTCAACCCCAGCTGAGAGTTCGTCATACATTCTTGACAACTCACGGTATACTGCGTTAGTTGTGTTGCCTTCTTCCTGCAGTTTCTTCATGGCTGCTTCAACTTTGTTGAATGCATCCATCGCATTACCCGTCTCGACATCTAACTGGATCTCGGCGCGATCACCCTTGTTACCAGTTTTGGATAACTGCAGATATTCACGAATCGATTTAAGAGCTTCTGTATTTTTCTGTCTATCGCTTCTATCCCATTCAATGGTACGTACATCGCGATAGCCACCATAATTCTCAGTATCCAACTGTTCCCTTGCCGATTCAATGGAATTGCCTCGGTTATAACTGTCAGCTTTTAATTTCTCGATAACAGAATTGCGGACTTCCTGTGTGTAATCGCGGTAACGATCACTTAGCTCTTCAACTTCTTGTCCTTCCTCGCGCAGTTTATCGATAACTGCGTCTCTGGCGGCCATGATGTCCTCATGCGCGGCACCGCTTCTTTCGAGATCCTCATATTTATTGACGAGTTCCAACAGTTCTTTTTCTTCATCGGCATAAGCCTGCCCAGCTTTGATCGAAGCCTCGGCTTCAGCTCTGCGTTCTTCGCGTGCAGACTTAATCGCTGCTGCTAAAGCAGAAATGGCGATAACAGCCATGCCAGCAACAGAGAGGAAAGTGGTCATGCTGGCAGCCGCTGTATTTGCTGTTCCATTAACAAGGTCAAGTACAGTGATAGTTCCAGTACCAGCCGTTGTAACAGCTTGTAGGCCACTGATCAAACCAGTAATAACCTTACTAAAGACACCGCCAAGCTTGCTGACAAGACCGATTACCGCATCTCCGCGAAGCATTAACACGAGTCCGACAATCGCACCGAGTATAGGTTTCAATCCACCTAACGACCTTGTGAGCTCGATTGCCGCATCGGCCATCTTTAAGAGATTAGTGCCAAGATCAACGACCCCCTTTAACAGATCGCTTTCAATAAGCGTATGAGAAAGGTCTTGAAATGCTGCTTTGAACTGGTTCATATGGGCAGTCGTCGTGTCCATATAAATAGTGTTCGCACGTGCGGCAGCGCCAGCCGATTCCTGTGCTGTGACTAATGCTTTTTCCGCATCACCCCAGTTACTAATGATAGAGGCGATAACCTGAAGCTGTCTGGTACCACCAAGGATTTCAGCGGCACGTGCCTGCTGAGTGTCGGTGAGCTGATCCCAAACACCAGCAATGCCGTCCATGATATCGTAAAGGTCTTTGAACTGATTGGTTGTCCCTTCGACCATGATGTTGACGCCAGTGATCGCCTTCAGCTCCTTTGCATATTTAGAGAAGCCATCGGCGAGAAGGGTGGTATCTTCGCCAAGTTCTTCAAGATCGGATTTAGAACCACGGATACGTGCAGAAATGGTCTTCAAGGCAGTTCCGACTGTGTTCGCATTTTGGATAGCTGCGTTGGCTGCAGCAATAATAGCGGCGGATTTATCAAATGATGTATTAGTTGCCGCCAGTGCAGCACCAGCTCTTTCATATGCCGACATCATTTCGCCAGCAGATACTGCGTACTTCTGGCCAATATCTACAAGCACATCGGAAACATGTTCTGCTTGTTCGACATGCATGTTGTAACCTTTAATGATAGAGGTTAAACCAGTCGTCGCCTCATCTGTTGAGACACTCGCAACGTTCGATAAGATCGTTGCGTACTGCGCGAGCGTCGTTGCGTCTGGTAACGCATAACCGAGTCGAGAGAAAACTTCAATTGAAGCCGCGATATCGGTAATGCTCTTTCCAAGTGTCGTCGCGATGTTCGCTGCCGTATCATAGAACTCTTCGAGTTCTTTATCGGTCGCGCCTGTTACGATCTGCAACTGAGCAAACGCATCTTCGAGTTCAATGACGACGTTAGCCATATCCTTAATGGTCTGCCACGCCTTACGTGCAAGATAAAGAGGGGTGATGAAACGGGTGAGTTGCTGCGCTAACTCGGCGAACTTATTAGAAACTTTATCCGTTCCGTAACCCGCATCATCGAGTGTTTTGCCGTACTCTTTTAACGACGCTGTAGTATTTCTTAACTCTTCGTCGTATTGTTCGGCCGATATTTTTCCAGCTCGCAGTTTCTCTCCTGCCTCATCCAGATTAAAACTAAGTTTCTTGATACCGTCATAAGCGCCGCGCACGTTTGCATCTGTGCTTTCGGCCGCCTTTGCATAGTCTTGACAAGCTTTTTCAATATCTTTATACACGCTTGCAGACTTGGCAATATGAGCCTGTTGCTCTTTTAATGCTTTTGTTAAATTTTTAACTGTGATTTCGGGTTCTTTGAAGATTGACTTCAGATTACCCATAATCGTATTGAATTCTTTTTGTGTGAGATTGGCACTTTCTAACTCATTTTCGAGAATATCAAGAAGATTGGTGTAGGTAACCAAACTTTGTAAGTTTGCGTCCTGGTCTGACAACCCCAAACCAGTAGCACTGTTGATAATGCCAGAAACTCGCCCACGCTCCGTTGTGATTGCGCCACGAGCCTGAGTCTGATTAACACGGGCCGCTTCTGCTTTTGCCGCCTCTCTGGCAGCGGCAGCCTCCTGTTTGTTTAAATCGATAGCGAATCCCAGTTGTTTAGAGTATAACTGAATTTCAGCGGAAGAATTCTTTAATGCATAATCATAGTTTTCCTGTGACACGCCAACACGGCTTATTTCTTCCTCGAGAAGGCTAAACCAATCTCGCATATCAATTAAGCCGCGGAGCGCCTCGTTGTCTTCTGTGACGCCATTGCTGAGCGCCTTATCGATGACACCTTGGACTTTTAACTGTGCGTTTTGCAGTTCCAGCCTTGCAGCCGTGGTATCGACCATCTCCGTCTCTTGCTCTTTTAGAGCGGTGGTCTGTTCTCTGAGAACGCTTGTTAACAGCCTACTCTTCGAAGCTGCATTACTCATAAAGAGGGTGTAGTCGTTTTGCGCCACGCCGCCTCTCTTAATGGCGTCTTCAAGCATCTCATACGAACCGATGAGGTTCTTCATTTGACCAAGTTCTTTGCTTGCGACACCAGCCTCCAAAGCGGCATTATAATCTTCTTGAGCCTTGCGCTTGGCGACGATAACATCTGCTAAGCGACCGTCAATTTCAATTAGTTTCTCTTCTTGCGCCGTGAATTTAACAGTCTCTTCGGCAAATGGAACAATTTTATATGTCTGACTCTCTCTATCGGCCAAAATCTCTTGCCAGTTAATAACCTTTTGAAAGGATCTGCCAAGCTCGTCGACGCCGTTTATTAAGAGCTGCGAAACCTGCTTAGCGCCAGTGTGTTGGAATTCTGCCCATTTTGCCTGTACCGATGTGATCTTTCCTTCGACGTCCTGCAAAACGGATAATATTTGATTCCGCGATGATTCATCGATAGACGGGAACTTTTCCTTCAGCTGATCCTGCATGTTCTTGAACGAACCATCGGTGAATTTTTCTATTTTCAGAGTCACACCGTCAAGAAGGCTTCCTGTTTCTGTTAACGTCTTATTAAGACTAGATGCCTCAGAAACATTATCGAGGCTGCGATCAAGTTGCTCGGTTGCATCAGTCGCATCCACGGCTTCCTGAGTCAGCTTGTTTAACTCATCAATCGCATCGCCCTTAAGGGATAAGTCGATACCATTGGTTCGTAATATTTCTGCTGCCCGTGCCAAATTAACAACATTTGTAACAGAAGCCTTACTGACCTTGAGACTGTTAATGCCTGCTGTGTTGATACCAAAGATCTCTTGAAGCTTCTTTGTATTGACCCCTGCGATCTGAGGGAGATACTCTTTTAAATTCGACAACGAAGCCTTACTAACTTTTAAATTATTGATCCCCCCAGATGGATCTGTCTTAAACAGCTCAATAAGACTTTTAATCCCGTCAGCCGATGAGCCGATGCTGGCAATAGACTCGATGGCTGGGGTCATCTTCGATAGAGCATCAACAACTTTTATTATGTTATCTGCAGATTTAGAGTCGATGCTCTTCAAAGCCGCTACACCAGTTACATCAAATTTAATCGGCTGAATATTTTGTCCCTGAGCCGATAATGCTTGTAGCTGTTGGACAAGGTAAACAATATTCTTTACAGACTTATCGCCAAAAGTTCCTCGCCCAACTCCGGCTAATGCATTTAGCGATGCCGTCACGTTCGCAATGTTTGTTCCGGCCCCAACCTCCGCAAAATCCTTCAAAGACGTCACGATGCCCTGCATGCCCTCAGCAGTCTCCTTGGACACTGCCGTCAGGCCAGTCATTGTGTCTGTTGTTTTAGAGATAGTGCTATTGGCACCGTCCACACCGCTCTTAACTTCCTGCACCGTTTGGACGCCATTTGTCTTTAAGTCTGTAACTATGTCTAAAACTTTTTTTGCAGTTTCTGCTAGGTTGTCGAGGGAAACGGCCAAATCTGTAAAAAATTTACCCTGATCACCGGAATCTGAAACGGCAGAAAGAATATATTCTTTATATTGTGTTTTGAATTTTTCAATTGCCTCTCCGGCTGTGATAGCGCCTTTGCCGACCTCTTCGATCCATCCTTTGACATCCTTATGCTCACGGCCTTCAATATCATTGAAATTGACGCTTTTGAGATAGCCTTGTAGTTCCCTAATACCACGCTGAAACGTTTTTGTAAAATCACCCGAACGCGAAAGCATAGACACTCTCTGCCGTGCGCTTTCAAGCAAATCATTAGTGGTTTCCAGTTCGCCATTAACTCTTTCCCAATTCCGCTCTAACTCTTCGGCATGCGCTCGCAACTTCGTCATCTCAGCGTCAGATGCTGCTAAATCCTTTTCCAATCTTGCAATTTCAGCCTCATTGTCGATGCTAAAATTGTTATTATTTTGAATGACAATATCAGGCATGAATGTCAATCACCTCCCTTCTTGAGTGCTTGGACGGTTTCTCTAATGAAAATTTCCCTGAGCTTTGGCACTAATATTTTCTGCGTTTTCGCATTTTCTTCATGCGCGATTGTGCTTAATTTCTCGTACAGTTCCCCACCAACATCGCCTAGGTCTTCTGTCTCCTTAATAAATTGACTCTTTGGAGAGAGACTAGACTTGGCCGGGCTGGTTGCTGGGAACCACCGACCCCACCTGTGGTTGATTTTTTTTCCATTGTCTGCAGTAACGAAACCACGACGCCTGTAAAATGGAACTCCTGGCTGAGGGTGTTGCCCCCATTTTTTAGCCTTTTGTGCTGATATTTTTCTTGCCCCGCCATGAAACCCCATTTCAAAAACAGTATGGAAAATTTCTTCCGGAGCATTATATTTACCCGCGCCGTATTTTTGAATCGTCATTTCTTCCGGGTTGATCATGCTGTACCCGTCATCATCGTCAACACCGATAGTATATGTTCCAAAAGAGTCCGATTGCTTGCGCCGTGCCCGCTCAATATCGAGTACGTTATATAATCCACCTTTTTTTGAACCTACATTACCTTGTCGGCTATACCTGGTTGGGTCGTATGAATTATAGAATGTTGTAATGATATCATTAAATATGCGCGTATACACACGTTTTTCTATTGGCAGGTATCGTTTGTATATCGCCCTAAGTGTTTTTGCGTCAGCTTCCGATTGCGCTTCATTAATCTTCGCTGCGGCGTTGTTAATCGCCTGACGTACCGACAATCTCGCCATCCGTCACCTCGTGTAAAGAGCAACGCTCTCCCATATGGCTTCAATTTGACTACGACAAGCATTTCTGCACACGCAGTCATAAATGTCAGACATGTATAAAACATAGTATTGGTCAGATGGATTGGAAGGGAGATCGACGTATGCATACGATTCAACGATGTTTTTCCTTATAGAGAAATCAACCATCTCAACCATCAACTCGCCATCACCATTAACACAATCGGTAATTATTTTCTGCACCAAACTAACATATTCATCGACCGGCAACAGTTGCCGGATTGTCAAATCTGCCGAGTGCCACACTACTTTTTTTGCCTGCTTCCCAGAAATGCCTGTTACGCGTATTACCTCGCCCGCAGATAGTTTTTTAATTTGTCCCATAATATCAACGGTGCATTAATGTAGCACCCTCCTCCTTCATCTAATAAACTCGCAATTACTCTTCAGCAGCAGCTCTTTTGTTTTTTTCATCTAGCAAAGCCGACACGATTGATTTCTCGTCAATGTCGTTTTTTGCCACAATCTTTAAAAAATCTGAAATCTGCTCGCTATTAACATCACCAACGGTGGCTTGTAAAACATCAGTTAAGTTCTTAATCACTGAATACAGCTCTGCCATTTCTTTTTCGACTGCATCGCGTCGATCATTTTTGATCATATTTATGCGATCACTAATCGCCCACCAAAGAGAATCCGCCTGATCGCCGTCAACAACATCAAGGATGCTGTCATACAAGTCTGTGCCGTATAAAATCCTATACTCATCGCTCGTGTTGTTCGGCAATTCAATATTCGTATAACGACGAATGAATTCACGTCGACGCATGAAATCAATTGCTTCTGGATAATATGATCCATTCTCATCGAGACAACCAGCAACGACATCGTTGATGTAACCCATTGCATCTTCCATAGGAAGGGAACGTTTTACATCGATGTCGATGTTATGCCATTTAAATTTAATAACTTCATTATTAACAAATGATGTGTCGATAATTACCTTGCTGGCCATTGTCTTTTCTTCTGTTGTTGGTTCAACAATTTTCATCGCTTTTGTCATTTTCATTCTCCTTTATCTCTTTTGTTTTCCATAACGGTAACGGTTCGTCCGCGGCCGCGTATTCATGCACGATGATCCTCAAGACCGTTCTCGGGTTATCGTGATCCGTCGCACATTCCAACGTAATCTTTGCAATGTGTGTCGAGTCGTCATCATCAATCATGCCGCTCTGTACGAGCCCATCTAAAATAAACTTGGGCACACCGTTATCAAGATCGTGCCTGCGGTTCGTCTCGTAATATATTTTTTGTGAAATCTCACATCGTTTAATGCGCAGGTTAGAATAACCTTGTTCCTCAACGAACCAGCAAATAAAGTCCTTCCATTTTTGTTTGAGGCCATTCATCATCGGCCGCTTCATAATCATCCATTGGTTAATCGATTCGTGGAATGGTTGTTTGATAGGGCGGACTCGCGCCTTTGGATGCTGTTTGAAATACGCCTCTGCGTATTTATCCAACAACGGATTATCGATCACCAATGTAATCTCGTCAGGTGTTTCTTTGCTCTCCAAAATATCCCTCACTTAGCTATTCAGCTTTAAAAGAAAAGAAGGCACCCCGCGTGGAGGTGCCTTCGTACACCCTCAAATATAAAACGCCAGGTTATCCTGGCGGTCATAGCGTACAGCTAATAATTACCACTTATTGCGAAAGTTACTCGGCCGCCACTTTAGCGATCCAACCGGCGAGAATACCACGCTCATATTCTGAGCCGGCATCATCCATCATCCTCTCAAGCCGGTCAATGATACGATCATTAATGCTATGACGACTTTCGCCATGTTCATAATGTTCGTATCTGTTTGCATATCTGCGGCCTCTGCCTCTCGCATAGCTACCACGACGGTAGCTCGCGGGCGAATCACTGCGTTCAGAATATTCATCTTCTTCATCGTCGAATTCGCCGTTAAATTTACGAATTTTTTCAAGTAAACAGACAGCGTCTGTTGCGTTCTGTACTTCCGTAGGAGTAAGGTCTCCCTTTTTGACCATCTTCTCGAGTTCGGTACTGATTGAATCTTCGAGATTCTCTAAAACTTTTTCGATCTCCATAGCTCACCTCACATCCCGCTTGATGACGATATTCGCATTCGCCATAGCGATAGGGATAGTACTTGTATTTGTGATTGTCACAGTCTCACAGCAACCGTTCCAAACACCAATGCTTGCTGCACGGCCTACGTTGAAGAATTCCTCAACGGCGGCAGGTGTAACAATCATCTCTGTTGCCGGAACGTTCGCACCGTCCAACGAAATAGACACAGAGATCGGGCCGACGGTCTCTCCTTCCGGCACCGCAATGTTGGCACCGAATTTGATTGTATACTTTGCCGATCTTCTGCATCCACACGGAGAAGGGGAGACATATCCACTGAGCAGGAAGTTGCCTGCTCCTTCTCTATGCCTTACAAGACCGTATCTGCATGGCTCAACAGTTACATTGAACACAGCAGATGCGCCCGGATTGATAATCTGTCTAGCATCGTTACTGAATTCAGCCATGTCAGCACCTCCTGTTAGGCGCCGCAACCACAGCCGTATCCGCACATATTGTTAGCACAGCAATTCGGGTTCTGAACCATGTAGGCGGGGATAGGTGACGGGTTCAGATAATGCTCAAGTGCCGCTGTCTGAGCTGCATTGTCGGCAAGGATCTGTGCCATGCGGTTGTTGTTAGCAGCTTCGAGATTTGCCGCTGCGAGCTGGCTCTGCAGTTCAGCGATCTTTTCGTTCTTGGCATCAATCTTGTCATTGCACATCTGATCCAGAATTCTCTGGACGCCAGCATTCTGGTTCGCCAAAACATCGCGCAGTGCATCAGAAACAGCCGCACGGTCTGCACAATTCTCTGCAAGGATTGTGGAGCTCAGGTTAGCGGTGGCTAACTGATTATTACAGCAGCACTGTGCAAGCTGAGCGGCAAGGTCACTGATGCCACCTGTGATAGCTGTCTGTGTTGCAAAAGCCTGCTGCATGCTTGCCATCTGACGAGCATTGTCAGCTACTTCTGCATTTGAGAACCCAGCGTTAACTGCTGTTCCCAGATTAGCAATGGCGGAAGAAACGCCTGTAATACCATTCATGACGGCAGACTGGTCAAATCCGCGCTGAACGTCATTCTGAACTGATCCAGCACAGCCGCCGAAGCCAGCGCCGAATCCATTTCCACCCCAGCCGATAAGGAGAAGGACGATAAGCCACCAAGCACCATCGCCGCCAAAACCAAAACCGGAGTTTCCATACATAGGTGATACAGGCATAATCATGCCGCCATTGTTGTCATAAGAAAGGCTCATTGAGAATTTACCTCCAAGCTATAAATAGCTAGTTATTTCGTAAAATTAAAAAGGGCGCCGTCCCGTCAGGCTGTTAGCAATCTGCATCGCCTGATTCAGCTGTTCCTGAGTAATCTGGGACGACTGGAGCATTGACTGAACAATGCTCTGGGGGTTGAAATTAGGTGGTAAAATCTTAGCCATTTGCTGTGCACGCTCCAAGATGTTGTTGTACATCCCGGCGTTATTCATTTGAGGGTTCTGCATACTACCCCCTAATTTTTCAAAAAGGGGATTAGACATTTTTGTTTGCTCCTTTCGGAGAGGATGCCTGGCCATTACGGTTAGACATCTGCTTGATATAATTCATAATCTCGTTAAGGTCATCCTTGGTGGCAAAGTTGCTTGTGTCAATCTGCGGAGCGGCCTGTGAAGATTCGCTCTGCATATTGAGATTGAGCGGCTCGTACTTAAATGCCATCAACGGCTCAGGTCTTCCATCCGGGCCGACGACCTTGATGTAGAAAACCTGATCTTTGGAATCAAGAAGAACAGCTCTCGATCCCGGTTCCATTTGATATGCTTCAGCTCCAGCCTGTCCGGCAACCCAGATAATGTTCTTGTTATTAACAGCGTTTGCATAATTCTGCATCGGCTGCTGATACTGACTGTACTGCTGGGATGCGCCATAAGGCTGCGTCTGATAATATGGCGTTGTACCTGTATATGCCTGCGGCTGCTGTGGCACAGGCTGGTACATGCCGTAAGGGTAGTTATAATTAGGCATTTATAAACCTCCTTAACAAAATTAAAAACGACAGCTTTCGCCGTCGATTTTGGTGCAGAAAATGATTATTTTAAAATGTAGTAGGGGAGATTCCCCTGTGAATCTGTGATTTAAAGTTTTCTAGCGATGGTGGATAGCGGAGTAGCCACGACTCCCCAACAATGCAAAGCGAGAAAAGGATCGTTGTAATTATCATCGGCATTATCATAATGTCACCATATGTGTCATGCTAATGTTATTCATTGTTTCATTTATAAGTTAGAAAGTATTCTCCAATTATTACACCGGCGACTGTTGTTACGAAACCAATCGCTACGATGCAAATGCCGATTAGTATGCTCATTTCGTACCCCTTTACAGCAGTTAACGTGCCTTCCTCAGCCTCTTGTGCTTGCCATGTTTGAAGTGCCTAGTTGGGAATGCATCGTGAATGTACCATAGTAAGTTATGTCTTGCATATCCGAATTTCTGAATTGTTGATAGCTCGTTGAATTTCATTCTGCGAACTTCCTCAAATCAATCGGTCTGGCTTCCGCAGGTTTCGGCAGTTCCATCCAAGCATACGGCTTTTTGGAATACTTGCCGTTCATTTTCCAAAGTCCATTTCCGAGATAGTTGCCCGTGCAAACGTATCCACTTTGATAACAGCAGAGATACTTTTCACGTTTCTGCGGCTCTGCGTCTTCTAAATAAATCCACTTCATGATTTTCTCCTCCGATCACCATGGGATTGAAACCCCATAAACATCAGCAAGCATGTGATAGTCATCTGGCAGTAGCATGATTCTGCCGATAGCTGTGACATAATGCGCTCCAAGAATTTTTGCGAGCCAACACATGAACTTCTGCTTTTTTGTTTCCGCAATATCGTACCTTGCAATAAATTCGAAATCATCCATTCTTTTCCCTCATTGAAACTTATGTTTATAGGCTTCATACATCTGACTGATGACAGATATGTCATGAATACTCATGCAGTCTCGCTGAATGTATTCACGCATGAAGTCAACCGGAACTGATTCAGATTTCTTGTTTTCGTCTTCATACACTGTACAACGCAGAAACTTTCCCGCCTCATCAAAGTTATACGATGTGGCGGATTCTATCAATGTTTCCACCGCAGTAACACCGCTCTCCCAATCATCGTTGTCATGCATAAAAGTTGGCTGATCTAGTAACTTCTGAATCTTTTCAAGCAACACTTCCTTCTCAATAAATTCAACCATCGTCTTTCTCCTTCCTGTACTCCTTTTCGATGATTCTGCGGATGGTCTCTGACAAGGACTTAAATTTGTTGATCCTCATCAGATACTCAAGTTTCCGCATAAACTCATCATCTGCTCTAATATGTATCTGTTTTTCTTTCATATACACATTATAGCACATTTGTGTATACATTCAAAAGAGAATGAGAAGGAAATAAAGGGTGATAGTGGTCAACTACCACCCGTTAACTGATGGCTTTTATTTTGGATTTAGAGTTTCCTTTTAGTTAGTTAACGGCGCATACACTCTGACCCAATCAACATACATCTTCATTTCGTTTGTTGTACTTGCAGGAGTTCCCCCACTTGCCCCAACCGCCAAGTTAAGAATCATATAGAACGGCAGATGATACGCTTGCACAGCTGAAGCATCATAATCCGAGAATGTCCACCGCTTGTACTCTGTACCGTCAAGCAATATAGCAACGTACTCGCTTGTCCACTCACACGCATATATATGCCAGTCAGAAGATACTATGCTTGTGCTTCTTCCACCGCCCATTGACGATCCTGTGTAAGTCCACATGTTCGCTTGCGCTACTGTAGCATTGCCGGGCATTGTTTCTGTTATATCAATTTCGCCGCATTCTGGCCATATAACACCCATGTTTGTAGGTCTGCCACCATCGACATATTCCTTCCAAAAGTTTGAACCTGCCATCCAAAACGCACCGAATGCACCGACTACATTAGGGAACTTGATTTTCGCCTCAAATCTTCCGTATTTAAATGCTTGCAATGTCTGTCCGCTAATCGATCCGCTCGTCCATGCCTTTCCACCATATGATTCACGCTTTGCGGTTAATACAAGACAGGAATTTTCAATACTGACATTTTCGGCACGGTAACACTGTAATTCCGAATCGTAATTTCTGACATTACCGATTTCATGCATCCACATTGTCGAATCGAAGTCGTTGAAATCGTCTTCAAACAAGAGTTCTCTGCCGCTTCCTTTTGTGTATATCAAATTTCCGGGTCTGTCATATGCAGTAGTGAGTTCGTTTCCACCTCTGTCATATACGGCATTTAATGTGTTTCCGCTTTTATCGTAAATAGCCATCAGATTAACCCCATAGTGTACTTTCTACGCTATAGTTATTTGCTATGTCCGCATCACTTAATGACTTTGTATAGATATAAAGCGATCTAAGGTACATATTTGAATATCCATTGTAAACCGTATATGCCCCAGATTTTAATGCAGTCGCAGAATTCAGCATTTGTGCAATGCTAGTGTTTGTAGAATCGGTTTTGCTCTCAATCATTGTATTGTCAACATACACAATCTTAGTTCCTTCACCTAATTTTGCGGTTAAGAAATGCCAGTCACTATCAAATGTGTAACTGTAGTTAATTGTTTGTGCCCTATTGCCGCCAAAGAACTGTATTCTAATTACTCCATCCTGTGGTCGGAGAGCGATGTTAATCTTTGCATTTTCGGCAACATCATCGCAAACAATAAACGATGTCTTTGTGAGATCAGTCAGTTTAAAAGATGCTTGAATGCAGACAACACCACTCGCTGTCGGCACAGATAATGACCCAAAGCTAAAGTATTTAGCAGTGCCATCGAACTGTACCGCTCCGTTGGCTTTTACCGGACTTCCTGTAGGAGTCAATGCGATACTACCAATTCTGTCAGACCATGTCTGCCCTACTGTGTAATCTCTTGCGTCCCAAATAGCATATGCACCTGCAACAGGCTCTAAAGGAGATGCAGAAACAATGACATTAAATGTGGTTGTTTTGCCACCATACGAAACAGTAATTGTGCTAGTTCCTTCTGTCAGCGTTCCGCTAAGTGCATAGTTAGTAACCGTCTCGCGTGTTCCGCTATCGTAAATCGCTATAACAACAAGATCAGACTTCAGACTATTAAGCGTTGCAGTATCATAAACATCTCCGCTTTGTCTATAATCTGCTGTGATCCTTGTCAGACTGGCAGGTGGATACATTGCGCTATGGACATCATTTTTTGCAGTTTCGATTTGAGTGTAAATTACATCACCATTTATATTGTCGTCATAAGCAACATTATCAGCGAGTGATAGCATCGCTGTCATGAACGCATCAAGCGCAACTTTAAAATCTTCTGACAGTCCTGTTTTAGAACTTATTTCGCTCTTCAACTCATCTAACTCATCCCCGACTGTTTTAGAATCTGCAGCGGCGCCAGATATTTTTAATGATGTGTCCACCACAGGCGTAGTGGGCTGTGTAATATTTTCGGTGAGCCATTCTCCTGTCGCTGTGGCTACTGGCTCTGGATTATTATCCAGGTAGTCAGCGACTTCGTCATGGAGTGATCCATTGCCAATAACGAGCGAGCTCACCATCCGCCCGTTAGGGTCGCGAAACTTAACTTCGCGTGTAGTAACTTTCATAGTCCTCCTCTATCTTTTATTTGTCATTTTTATACCAATAATAAATAGGTATGGCGTCACCGGAATCGAATGTGTCATAGTAGTAGCCATCGACTACAGCGACGACATGATCTCCGGTTGCCAATAAAAAAGTCCCGCGAGGATGATCCTCGCAGAACTCGTAAACTGAATAACAATCTGGGCACGTGTTAGGGATCGG